>Ga0302320_10024259_pt1 | contig 11850 bp, 12 predicted proteins | sample Bog_T0_3_FD_202130 | JGI IMG/M metagenome (GOLD analysis project Ga0302320, IMG submission 202130) | Peat permafrost microbial communities from Stordalen Mire near Abisko, Sweden - Bog_T0_3 | ecosystem: Environmental > Terrestrial > Soil > Wetlands > Peat | place: Sweden: Abisko, Stordalen Mire... | reverse complement strand
CCTCGCAGCAGCACAACGAGGACATTCGGCAAATACTTGAAACGATCTTGAGAAAGAATTTGCAGAATTAATCCAGAAAATTCTGTTCATTCTGTCCCAATCAAGCCTTCGCGACCAACTGGCGCAAGACATACGGCAAAATGCCGCCGTGCTGGTAGTAATCAATCTCGATGGGCGTATCAATGCGGCAGCGAACGGCGACATTATCCACAGAGCCATCCTTGCGCGTGATCTTGAGCGTCAAATCCTGCTGCGGCTTGATGTTCGCGTCGAGGCCGACGATGTCGTAGGTCTCCGTGCCGTCGAGCTTCAGGGTCTGCGCGGTGGTGCCGTCCTTGAATTGCAGCGGCAGCACGCCCATGCCGACGAGATTGCTGCGGTGAATGCGCTCGAAGCTTTGCGCGACCACAGCTTTGACGCCAAGCAGGTTCGTTCCCTTGGCCGCCCAGTCGCGTGAACTGCCGGTGCCGTATTCCTGTCCGGCGAGAACGACGAGCGGTGTGCCGCGCTTCTGGTATTCCATCGAGGCGTCGTAGATGGAAACTTTTTTGCCTTCCGGTTGCAGCAACGTGTCGCCGCCTTCCTGTCCGGCGAGCATTAGGTTTTTGATGCGGACATTCGCGAACGTGCCGCGCGTCATCACCCGGTCGTTGCCACGGCGCGAGCCGTAGCTGTTGAAATCTTCCGCCGTCACGCCGTTCTCGATGAGATATTTTCCGGCGGGCGACGTCTTCTTGATGGAACCGGCGGGCGAAATGTGGTCGGTCGTCACGCTGTCGCCGAAAATGGCGAGCGCGCGGGCGCCGGTGATCGGCGCAATGCTGCCGGGCTGCAACGAAAAGTTCGTGAAGAACGGCGGTTCCTGGATGTAGGTGGACTTGCGGTCCCACTCGTAAACGTTGCCGGTGCTGGACGGGATTTCGTTCCACTTGGGGTTTTGCGCCGCGAAATCCTTATACAAGCGGCGGAAAACTTCTGGCTGCAAGGCGGTCTGCATCAAGTCGCGGACTTCCTTCAAGCTCGGCCAGATGTCGCGGAGATGAACGGGCTTGCCGTCCTTGCCGGTGCCGAGTGGGTCATTCGCCAAATCAATATCCACGCGGCCCGCGAGCGCGAACGCGACGACGAGCGGCGGCGACATGAGGAAATTCGCCTTGATGTTCTGATGAACGCGCGCCTCGAAATTGCGGTTGCCGGAGAGCACCGACGCGGCGACCAGATTATTTTTTACAATGGCGTCTTCAATGGCCGGATGCAGCGGGCCGGAGTTGCCGATGCACGTCGTGCAACCGTAACCGACGAGATTGAAGCCGAGTTTGTCGAGAAACGACTGCAACCCAGTCTTGTTCAAGTAATCGCTGACGACGCGCGAGCCGGGCGCGAGTGAAGCCTTGACGGTGGAATTGACCGTAAGGCCTTTTTCCACAGCCTTCTTCGCGAGCAAACCAGCGGCAAGCATCACGCTCGGATTGCTGGTATTGGTGCAACTCGTGATGGCCGCGATCAACACGGAACCGTTGCGCACGCTGCCGTCCAGTCGCGGAGCTTTTGCGTGAATCGGATCGGCGGTTGGATGTTCGTTGGCCATTTCCCGTTCGCTGCGCAGGGCATTTCCGGACTGCTGACTGCCGCCGCCGGGATGAATCTCGCCGCCGGCCGAGACATGCACGGAGCGCGACAATTCTTCCGCCTTCATGCCAAAACCATTCTCCGTGACCGGCTTGCTGAACGCGGTGATGAATTCATTTTTCAGCTTCGGCAATTCAATACGGTCCTGCGGACGTTTCGGGCCTGCAACGCTGGGCAGCACGGTGCTGAGATCCAGTTCGATTTCTTGCGAGTAAATAATTTCGCCTTTTTTCGGAATGCCCCAGAGGCCTTGCGCCTTGTAATAATTTTCGTAGGTCTTCACCGCTTCGTCGGTGCGGCCGGTGGCGCGGAGATAATTCACGCACTCGGCGTCAATCGGGAAGAAACCCATCGTCGCGCCATATTCGGGTGCCATATTCGCAATGGTCGCGCGGTCCACGAGCGGCAACGCCGCCGCGCCCGCGCCGAAAAATTCCACGAACTTGCCGACGACTTTCGCCTTGCGAAGAATCTGCGTGACCGTGAGCGCGACGTCCGTGGCAGTGACGCCTTCGCGAATCGCGCCGGTCAGGTGGACGCCCACGACATCCGGCGTGAGAAAATAAACCGGCTGGCCGAGCATGCCCGCTTCCGCCTCGATGCCACCAACGCCCCAGCCGACGATGCCGAGGCCGTTGATCATCGTCGTGTGCGAGTCGGTGCCAACGAGCGTGTCGGGATAGTAAAAATCGCCCGCGTTCAAAACGCCCTTGGCGAGATATTCCAAATTGACCTGGTGAACGATGCCGATGCCGGGCGGGACGACCTTGAACGTGTCGAACGCCTGCATTCCCCATTTCAAAAACTGGTAACGCTCACGATTGCGTGTGAATTCCAAATCCAAATTTTTCGCCATGGAATCCGCGCCGCCGGAGAAATCCACCTGCACCGAATGATCCACCACCAAATCCACCGGCACGAGCGGCTCGATGATCTTGGGATTCTTGCCGAGCTTGGCGACGGCGCTGCGCATCGCTGCCAAATCCACCAGCAGCGGAACGCCGGTAAAATCCTGCAACACGATGCGCGCGACCACGAACGGGATTTCCGCCGTGCGCGTTTCGTTCGCTTTCCAGTTGGCGAGTTCCTTGATGTTCGCTTCGCTGACCTTTTTACCGTCGCAGTTGCGTAGGACTGATTCAAGGACGAGGCGGATGGAGACGGGCAGTTTGGAAACCGGGCCGATGCCGGCCTTTTCCAGTGCGGGCAGCGAATAAAACTTTCCGCGTTTGCCGTTGCCGAGGTCAAATTCTTGCAAGGTGTTAAATAAATTATGTGATACGTTCATGTAATTCTCAAAATAACGTGAAGAAAATGAAGCCTTCGCGCCGATGTGTCAAGCGAAGCGAGTTGGAGGCGTTGCCCCAATTCGGATGGAGCACGGCCGTGTCGGAGACAAGCTGAAGCTTGAACTCCAGCATTTATTTCGCCGACAACAGTTCGCGTTGCAGCAAATCGGTGATGCGGAGTTGAAGCCGTTCCAAATCCAGCGGCTTGGTGAAGAAATCATCGGCCTGCATCGCCACGGTGCGCTTGGTGACCTCGCTGGACAGTGCGCTCATGAAGATGATCGGGATTTGTTTTGTGGACGGCTGGCGGCGCAGGATTTCGCAGACCGAGAGGCCGTCGAGGTCGGGCAGAAGGATGTCGAGGAGGATCAGGTTGGGCTTGAACTGCCGCGCCTGGCTCAACGCCTGCACGCCATTGTTGGCCACGATGAATTCGCAACCCAGGCTGGCAAAGCGGTATTGCACCAACTCGATGAAATCGCTCTCGTCGTCAACAATCAAAATTCTTGGCACCACGTTGCCAGCTTAAGCCAGAAGCACGCCAAACCAAATGGCGGGATGGTTAAAGCCCTGTGACGAAATGGAAACGGAAATCCGGCCAATAAACTTGTTGCGCCGCCGCGACTCTGGCAGTTTCCAAAAATGCCAACGCGAAACGGCTCATTTCATCTGTTCCGACTATTCGGAATTGATGTGTATTTGCACTGGGCCTGGTTTCTGGCCGCGTTTTATTTCGTCAATCAGGCAAAAGGTTATTCTTCTCCGATCTGGAGCGTGCTGGAATGTCTTTCGTTGTTCCTGATTGTGCTGATCCACGAATTCGGCCACCAGCTTGCCTGCCGGTCGGTCGGCGGAAAGACCAGCGTGATCGTCCTCTGGCCGCTTGGCGGCGTGGCCTATGTGGTGCCGCCGCAACGTCCCGGCGCGCAGCTTTGGAGTATCGCCGCCGGGCCGCTGGTCAATGTCATCCTGGCTCCTATTTTATACGCGCTGCTGTGGCTGGGCGCACAAGCCAGCTGGACCGACAGCCCACCCGACTGGTTCAGGTTTCTGAACCATGTCTGGACCATCAATCTGGTTCTGTTGATTTTCAACATGATGCCGATTTATCCGCTCGATGGCGGACAAATTTTGAGGTCGCTTCTATGGTTTGCATTTGGCAAGGCTCGCAGTTTGATGATTGCCAGCGGCATTGGGTTTTTCGGTGTTGCCGGGTTGATTGCGCTGGCTTTTTGGCAGCAATCCGTCTGGCTTGGCATCATGGCGGCTTTCATCCTGATGAATTGCTGGGGCGGGCTGATGCAGGCGCGCGCGATGGTGAAAATGGCGAACGCGCCGCGACGTGAGGGATTCGCCTGCCCGGTCTGCAAAACCGTTCCGCCGCAGGGCGCAATCTGGCATTGTGGGAAATGCCGGAAAGCCTTCGACATTTTTGAGACGCAGGGCGTTTGCCCGCATTGCCAGACTCAATATGCCGCCACCACCTGCCCGGAATGCGGCAACCTGCGGCCCATCAGTGAGTGGATGACTTCCTCGTCCGCCCCGCCCGCGCCCTAAACAATTCAGGCCACCCAAGCGAGCGGCCTGAACGAGTGCGATGTCCGCAAATTTTAACCCAGCTTCGCCAAGGTCGCCTTGATCGCCTCGAAGTTCGGCAAATCCTTCGGCGTCGGCGTCTGCTCGCTGTATTGCACCACGCCGTTCTTATCAATCACGAATGCCGAGCGCGCCGCCGTGTCGCCTACGCCGGCCAGCATCGGGAACACCACATTGTATGACTTGATGGTGGTCTTGTTCAAATCGCTGGCGAGCGTGATGCCGATTTTTTCCTGCTTCGCCCACGCTTCCTGCGCGAACGGGCTGTCCACGCTGATACCGATGACGCTGGCGTTCAGGCCGGAATAGGCTTCGAGGCCGGCGGTGAGGTCGCACATTTCCTTGGTGCAGACGCTGGTGAAGGCAAGCGGGAAAAAAAGCAGCACGGTGTTCTTGCTGCCGAAGTTGCTGCTTAGTTTCACATCCACCAGGCCGGATGCCTGTTTGGATTTCAGGGTGAAATCTGGAGCTTTTGATCCTGTGGGAATGGCCATAATCTTTTTTGGTTGTTTGGTTAATGTGTTCCTATGCTTCGCGCATTCTGCTCACCCGGCGCACTTGTGTCAAACGGGTATTTGCAGCCATTCAGCCATTTTATCTTTGAATAGAAACCGGGCAACAGACGCCAAGGGGACGCGGGAAAATCCCGCGAATATGGACATCCGTTGCCCGGCGAAGATCAGCACGCGTCTTATTGGCGCGCAAAATTTGTCAAACAACCGCCAGGACTTCTTCTGCTTCTCTCAAGACCGGCGGCAGCGCTTCGCGAGACGCGGTCTCAAACTCGTAGCAGATCGGCACCTGAAAAATGACTTCTGAGCAGAATCTCACCACGATCTGTTCCTGCCGCCGGCTTCCGCGTCGTCTCACGGCGGAAACCGCATCAACCAGCGCACCGGCATTTTGCAAAGCCTCATCTCTGTCCGGCTGGCTGCCAACTATCATGTTGTGAATATGGCAGATACGCGGGAAATCGGGCTAACCACTTCTTGGCGTCTTTTAAGCCAAACTTGCCAGTAATGTTCGGGAAGAAATCAGGCGGATCGCATCCGAAGTCCGCACAAATGGGGTTACAGCGCGGACAAAACTTCCTGCGCGTGTTCCTCCGGTTTCACCTGCGGCCAGATTTTTTTGATGCGCCCGTCCGGCCCGATGAGGAATGTCACGCGGTAAGTGCCCAGATATTTGCGACCCATGAAACTCTTCTCGCCCCAGACGCCGTAAGCTTCGACAATTTTTTTGTCCTCGTCGGCGAGCAGCGTGAACGGCAGCTTGAATTTCTCCACGAATTTGTCGTGCGACTTCGCAGAATCGGGGCTGACGCCGAGCACCACCGCGCCCTTTTTCTTGAAGTCGGCAAAATGGTCGCGGAACGCGCACGCCTCCTTTGTGCAGCCTGGCGTGTCGTCCTTCGGATAAAAATAGAGGATGACGTTTTTGCCTTTGAAATCGGTGAGCGAGATTTTTCCGCCGCCGTTGGTCGCCACGGTAAATTCCGGCGCGACGTCGCCTTCCTTCAGTTTCAATTCAATTTCCTTTGCCATAAATCAGGTTTTTATCGGCGAACTCGCCGGATGCGAACCAAGCTGCTTCACGCCGTCCCAAATGTAAAGCAGCCCCGAAACGCCGGTGAAAACCGCCGCGCCGAGCGTCCATGTCTTGAGCCAGCGTTCTCCGTAATCCCTGTCCCAACGAAGCAATATCCAGATCACCACGACCATTTGCAGGACGGTTGCGCACTTGCCGATGAAACGCGGGTGGACGACGACCTTTCCGACGGTGAGATGGATGACAACCATGCCGATCAATATCAAAAAGTCGCGCCCGAGGATTGTGCCGGTGAGCCACAGCGGAATCTGGCCAAGAAAAGTTCCGTGATTGAAACTCAACGCGACTATGCCGGAAACCAGGAGTAACTTGTCCGCGAGCGGATCGAGAATCTTTCCCAGCTCGCTGATTTGGTTGTAATGCCGCGCGATGTAGCCGTCCACCCCGTCCAGAATCGCCGCTATTGCAAATGAAAGGATGGCCACGAGCCGGTGAATCTCATTCCCGGTCTCGACATAGTAGATCAATTCGACAACGAAAAACGGAATCAGCAGGATTCGCAGGATCGTGATTTTGTTCGCGGTCGTCATCGGCGGAACAGATTTAACGCAAAGACGCAAAGATGCAAAGGCGCAAACGGAGATTTACCCGAAATCATTACCCCTTGGGTGAGGCATTTTACTTCTTGCCAAGAGCCTGATTTCTTCGCTCAATTTTCCACGCCAATGAAAAATTCAACTGATAAACCGCTCGTCGGCATTTTGATGGGCAGCGATTCGGACTGGCCCACGATGAAGGCCGCCGCCGATGCGCTGGCGGAATTCGGCATCGCCAGCGAGGCCAGGGTCATTTCAGCCCATCGCGACCCACGCGGGCTGGAGGAATACGTTTCCACTGCCATACAGCGCGGGCTTAAAGTCATCATCGCCGGCGCGGGCGGCGCGGCGCATCTGCCCGGCGTGACGGCGGCGTTCACCACCCTGCCGGTCATCGGCGTGCCGATTTTGGGAAAAGCCTTCGACGGCTTCGACTCGCTGCTCGCCATCGTTCAGATGCCGCCGGGCGTTCCGGTGGCAACGGTCGCGGTTGGCGGCGGGCGCAACGCGGGCATTCTCGCCGCGCAGATTTTGGCGGTTGGCGACGCGCGCCTGCAGAAGGAATTGAAGAAGTTCAAGGTTCGCCTGACGGAAGAATCGCGCGCAAAAAACAAAACGCTCGCGCAATAATTCCCGATGCAACGGCTCATCGAAGGCGTTCACAAGTTCCGCACCGACGAGTTTGGCAATTACCGCAAGCTCTTCCGCAAGCTCTCACAGGAGGGCCAGAGCCCGCACACGCTCTTCATCACCTGCTCGGATTCGCGCGTGCTGGCGGAACTCATCACGCAGAGCAAGCCCGGCGATTTGTTCGTCGTCAAAAACGTCGGCAATATCGTCCCGCCCTCAAATGTGACCGGCGACACCAACTCCACCGCCGCCGCCATCGAGTTCGCGGTCGAAACCCTGCGCGTCAGCGACATCGTCATTTGTGGCCATTCGCAGTGTGGCGCCATTTCGGCGATGCTGGATAAAAAACCAGTGAGCGCGTCCACGCCGCATTTGCGCGACTGGCTAAAACTTGCCGCACCAGTGCTGGAGACATTGAAGAAGGATTACGCGCATCTCCACGGAACCGCTGAACGTGAAACCGCCGCCGCCGAGGAAAATGTGTTGTTCGGCCTCGATAATCTCCACAGCTATTCCTGCGTGCAGGAGCGGCTGATGGACGGCACGCTGCGGCTGCACGCGTGGTTCTTCAAGATCGCCACCGCGGAATTGTTTGCCTACGACCCGGAAACGCGGCAGTTCTCGCCATTGGTGCAGGAAAAATAAATTATGTGTTGCCGTGAAGAGAATGCCGGCCTATGAATGAACCCAGTGAAAAACAAAAGCAGTTCATGGCGGCTGTAGAATTTGTTTCAAACCAGATTGCGCAAGGTAAGAAGATAAACGGCAAAATATTTCCCCTGAACCGCGGAGACATCATTTATCTTGTTTTGCTTTTAGAAAATGAGATGAAGGCCGATCCTTCGCTTTTGAAACGGTTTGCTGCCATACGTGAAAAATTAGGACAGATGGCCTTTGATGCGCCACAGATGTCGAAAGTAGAGGCTCAACAATTTAGAGATTGAACGACGCAAATTAATGCCTGGATAACTCTCTTCGCGGCCTTCGCGCGACAATTTTGGACAATCACGCCGCTTCCTGCTAATCTTCGCGCGAACTTATGAGCCTGGAAAACAAAGAACCCGCTGATGGGAAAGGCAACTTGCCTCCGTCCGATTTTATTCGCGACATCGTCGCGAAGCACGTCGCGGAAAAGAAATATCCACAGATCCACACGCGCTTCCCGCCGGAGCCGAACGGCTACCTCCACATCGGCCACGCCAAGAGCATCTGCCTGAATTTTGGCATCGCGCGCGAATTCGGCGGCATCTGCAACCTCCGCATGGACGACACCAACCCGACCAAGGAAGATGTCGAATACGTGGATTCCATCACCGAGGACGTGAATTGGCTCATCAGCGCTTGGGCCGACGATAAGCTCGGCCTCAAGCCAAAGGGCGCAACGCCCGAAACCATCGCCGAGGAAGGCAAGCGCGACTTCTATCTGCCCGCCGTTGTTTCTTCCCAGAACCCAGACGCCAAATCCCAGACCCTCGAGCCGTTTTACGCCTCCGACTACTTCGGCCAGATTTACGATTACGCCGAGCAGTTGATTGAAAAGGGCAAGGCCTTCGTCTGCGATTTGACGCCGGACGAGACCGACGAATACCGCCGCAACGCCAAAGCCTCCCCCTTCCGCGGCCGCAGCGTCGAGGAAAACCTGAATTTATTCCAGCGCATGAAGGCCGGCGAATTTCCCGACGGCAAGCGCTCGCTCCGCGCGAAAATTCAGGTCGACTCGCCGAACATCTGGATGCGCGATCCCCTGCTCTACCGCATCCGCCACGCCGAACATCATCACACCGGCGGCAAATGGTGCATCTATCCGATGTATGACTTCGCCCATTGCTTGAGCGATTACATCGAAGGCATCACGCACAGCATCTGCACGCTCGAATTTGAGGTGCACCGCCCGCTTTACGACTGGATTCTCGAAAGCCTCGAACTGCCGCGTCCGCTGCCACATCAATACGAATTCGCCCGCCTCTCGCTCGGCTACACCATCATGAGCAAACGCAAGCTCATGCAACTCGTGAATGAAAAACTCGTCTCCGGCTGGGACGACCCGCGAATGCCGACGATTTCCGGCATCCGCCGTCGCGGTGTAACACCCGAAGCCTTGCGCAATTTTGCCTACAACATCGGCATCACGAAATACAACGGCATCACCGACGTGGCCGTGCTCGAACACGCCATCCGCGAGGACTTGAACAAACGCTCCCTGCGTCGGCTCGCCGTGCTGCGCCCCATCAAGGTCGTCATCACCAACTTCCCCGAAGGCAGGACCGAGGAACTGGACGCCGTCAACAATCCCGAGGACGAAAGCGCCGGCAAGCGGAAGATTCCGTTCAGCCGCGAACTGTTCATCGAGCAGGACGATTTCAAGGAAGTGCCCCCGCCGAAATTCTTCCGGCTCAAACCCGGCGGCGAAGTCCGGCTCAAATACGCCTACATCATCAAATGCGACGAAGTGGTGAAGGACGCCAACGGCAACATCACGGAATTGCGCTGCACCGCCGACCTCGACAGCAAGAGTGGTGGAACCACGGCGGCGCGTAAGGTAAAAGGCACGATTCATTGGGTGAGCGCCTTGCATTCCATTGACGCCGAAGTGCGTCTTTACGACCGGCTCTTTACCAAAGCCGAGCCGGAAAAGGACGGACGCGATTTCAAGTCCGTCCTCAACCCGCATTCATTGGAAGTGGTGACCGCCAAATGCGAGCCAAGCCTGAGAGACGCCAAGCCGGAGTTGCGCTACCAATTCGAACGTCTCGCCTACTTTGCATTGGACAAAGATTCCCAACTTCCATCTCCCATCTCCAATCTGCCAAAGCTGATTTTCAACCGCACAATCACTCTCAGGGACACTTGGGCGAAGGAAGCGCAGAAGGGGTAACTCAACATGCCTCCAAAGCGACAACTTCAGTTGAAAAAGAGTAAGTGGGCAATCCTGAAGCACCCATTGTTTGTCGTTATTGCCGGTGCGACAATACCCGAAAGAAAAGCATGGTTCAAATATCCATCCAAAGACCATTTAGGCGATTTGAATAGCCAATGAATTCTAATTCCGAACAGAGTTCGGTTATGAATCCGCAATCGATGCCTGACGACTCGTTCAAGGAATTTATGCTGACCCGTTAATGTGTTGTGGAGTTGCATGCGAAGGCCTGTTAAAAGTTTTCTGGACTTATGCTACAGACCTGTTAGAATTTGTCCACCTTAACCAGAAAGGCCAATCTATGGCAAAATGCGGTTACTGCGGTTCAACCATCATCATGGGCGGCGCACGCTCGGGCGGACAGGTGTTCTGCAACAGCAAATGTCAGGGGAACGCCTACATCCTGAGCGTCACCAAAAACGTCCCGACCGACCTGCTCGAACGCAGGGTGGAGGAAGTCTGGCGCGGCAATTGTCCCAAATGTCGCGGGCTTGGGCCGATTGATGTCCACAAGGTTCACGAGGTCTGGTCGGCCGTTGTCCTCACCCGATGGACGACCAAGGCGCAAATCAGCTGTCATTCCTGCGCGGTCAAACGGCAGCTCGGCGGCGTGGCATTTTCACTCTTTTTTGGCTGGTGGGGCATCCCGTGGGGACTTGTCCTCACGCCGGTTCAAATCACGCGGAACATCATCGGCATGAGCCGTGGTCCGGACCGCTCGCGCGCGTCGGACAATCTGCGGAAAATGGTCCTCGTCAATCTCGGCACGCAAATGATGGCCAGCCAGAAGGCCGCTGCGACCCAACCGCCGCCATTGCCAAAATGAAAGCACTTATATGAAACATCCCGTTTTGATCTGTCTGCTGCTTCCTCTTTTTTTGCTCGGCTGCTCAAATAAGTCGTCGGAATCAGAGCGTCGTGACAACATCCAACCTTCGCCTACGTTGCCATTCCAAATTACCATTGTGGAGACACCTGAAACAGAAGAAATAAACGACACTTCAAATCGTGTCGCAAATCTTCTCGCTGCAAAAGATTACGATAAATTGGACGAACTTGCCACTGAATATCGCGCTTCCAAGGAAGGTTACGCAGATGGAACCTGGAAATTAGGATCTATTTACGCGGGAACTCAACTTCCAGACAACGCTGACGATGCCGCATGGGAATCCCGACAAAGGGAAATCCAAAATTGGATCGGCGCCAAGCCGGAATCGGTGACGGCACGAATCGCATTAGCCAGATTCTTGAGAGATTATGCATGGAAAGCCAGAGGAAGTGGCTACGCAAATACGGTTACAGACGAGAGCTGGCGACTTTTTGGTGAACGGCTTAATCAAGCTGCTGAAGTTTTGAAAGATGCCAGAAATCTTAAAGAAACATGTCCCGTTTACTGGTCAACATTGATGGGGGTTGGCTTGGGTTTACAAATCAGCAAGGCACAATTTAATAGTATCTTCAACCAAGCCACAGAAACTGAGCCTAGCTATGAATATTATTATCGAACAAGAGCCGTGTTCCTTTTACCACGTTGGAACGGTGATGAAGGCGAATGGGAAAAGGATTTGGCACAATCGGCAGATCGCATCGGTGGCGAAGAAGGTGATTTGGTTTACGCGCAGGTGGTTTGGAGCATCCATCAATA
>Ga0302320_10024258_pt1 | contig 11850 bp, 10 predicted proteins | sample Bog_T0_3_FD_202130 | JGI IMG/M metagenome (GOLD analysis project Ga0302320, IMG submission 202130) | Peat permafrost microbial communities from Stordalen Mire near Abisko, Sweden - Bog_T0_3 | ecosystem: Environmental > Terrestrial > Soil > Wetlands > Peat | place: Sweden: Abisko, Stordalen Mire... | reverse complement strand
TGATTAGGGTTAATGAAATTCATCAGGGAATAAACCACACAATTCAAGATCAGGAACTGAATGAGGGTCGGGATCAAACCGCCTTGTAAGAGAAATGGTAGAAACAAATTCTATGCAATTATTACTGTTGGATGCATAATTCATCTCAGAATAAAAAGTGCATATTAAGAAACTGAGGAAACCAGTGTTGAGGAAAAGGACCTAATGATAATTTATATATAAATATATAAGAATTATTAAAAATTAATAAAACCAAGGCCAATTTTCTAGCGACACTTCCATAGGTTTCCGAAAGAGACCTGTTTTTTTCTTTGCTAAAAGAAGAAAAATAGTTAAATTGTAAAAATTCAAACAATTACGCAACAATCACAGGCATGATCATAGATAGAAATTTGTTCAGACCGACAAGCGCTAATGAAGCAAAACTGTTGAGATATTCCACCAACTCCTGGATATCAGCATCATCAGGATTCTCTTTCGCCAACTCATATTGTAGCACTGTTAGGAAATAAATCAAGATTGCGCTTCCAATGATGAGCCCCAAAGCCATCACTGGGCCCAAAAACGCTCTTGAATACCTTTCTTTATCACTTAACCCCAGGTTTTCCCAACACACATCTAAAGGCTCAGCGGCTTGTTGAATAAAAAGAGTTTGACCATGGAACACCAGTCCAGTCTTTTGCTCACCCACACATAAATATTCCTTGAAAGCCATTCTAAATCGAGTTAAGTGGCTAAATTTGTAGGTCTGAAGCAATTTCCTCTTCATGGTTTCAGTCTTGAAGCTTACGAACGCCACCCCAGCGAAATGGTCCATTTTGCCATCAAAGCTACTCATATATTTAGTCATCTCCGCAGTGGCTTTTGTTATGTTTTCTTCGAGAGTTTGTTCTGTTATGCCTGTAGCAAAACTATTGTTTTTGAATTTCTCAGCATAAGCCTTAGATTTTGCTGCTGCCATCAAATTAATATCTTTCTCCTTCCTAAAAAATGACATTTTTTTAGTATTTATAGATATTTACGTTGGTTGTTCTCCAATATCATAAGCCAAAGAGATCTTTTCCACCATAAGACTAGGTAAGTCTTCACCTTTGAGAGACTCGAAAAAGGTCTTTAATTCAGCATCATAGTTTATAGTGAGACCCTTGGGAATGTTTTCAACAAAAATGGTGTAGTCTGAAGCTGAGATATCTCCTTGATCGATTTCTTCCTGCATTATCCTGACCTGATACCTCATTATCTGCATCAAAACTATCAGAACCAATATCACAGCTAAGCAGAGTTCTTGTTCAATATAAACGGCTTTGGTGTCCATCTTGGCTACGTTCCAAAACGACAACACGGTCTGATATCCTACGGAACATTGAGCCATGTATAAGGGGTCCAGACATGCGCCTCCATTGTAGTTATAATACATAGCCGTACCACCAAAGATTGCTAACATCGATGCCAAGATCACAATGCACCATTTCATAAACAAAAAAAACAAAGGGTACCCGGAACCTAAAGAGGATAGCTTTAATGTGGAATCACACATGGCGATTCGCTGTTTATACTGTTATAAGAAATTTAAAGAGAAGTTAAAAATATGGAAAAAATTACCACTTGATTGCCGCAACATGGGCATAATTCTTTTTTCGTTTCGTCAATTATACCTGGAGTGTTTGCCATCTAAGATTAAATAAGAAATGAAGTGCTTTTTTTAAGATGGCTTTTTACACAATGCTTCTCACAAATAGCAACGATTGGGGGGAGAGCGAAACGATTGTATTCATCTGAGAGACAATTTTAAAAAATGCGATAATAAATAGAAAAAACCTATTTTTGTTGAGTCGAAGTTCTTTGGATCAAAGACTTCTTTCAGTATGTCAACATAGCTAGTTAAGCCTGCTTTTTTCAATGCGAATTTCGTTGGATCGTCTTTTGCTTCTTTCATTTGGCCGGCAAGGTCGTTTAAGCCAGCTTTTTCCATTGCGTATTTCTTTGGATCGGCAGTTGCTTTTTTCAATTCGTCAGCAGCAGAGTTCAGGCCTGTTTTTTCCCATGCGTACTTCTTTGGATCGGCAGCGGCTTTTTTCATTTCGTCAGCATAAGAGGTGAGGCCTGCTTGCTTCAATGCGAATTTTGTTGGATCAGCTTCGGCTTCTTTTAATTCGTCGACAAAGGCTGTGTACCCGGAACTCATTTTTTTGTAAAATTGGATTAATTTGCTTACGTTTGTCGAAATCTATGTTCAAATTGATTTTTCAAAAAAAAAACGTTTTTCCAAGTTTTTCTTTGGAAAAATATTGAAAAATTAAAAAAAAAAATTTCTATCTAAAAAAACTTTTTTTTTTTTAAATAAATAAAAAATTTTTTTTTTATAAAAAAAAAAAATAAAATATATATTTTTTTTTTTATTAATTAATTTAATAAGAAATATTTAAAAAACGATTTCAAAAATTTTTTTGAGAACACAATGCTCTCAACTTCTAATAATTCAACCCATAACAAATCCTCTCATGAATTCTATATCAATAATGGTTCTGAAACCCCCTTGAAAAAGCTCAAAAACCAATCAATTTTAAAGAAAACACCTTCAAGATCCTCACGAAAAAGTAGTAAAACTCCCTTGAAAAACGTGAAATTCAATGCTAAAGTCAATGTTAATCAATTTTTCAGTTCCCCAGAAGAAAAATATCATGAAATTCTCGTGAATTCTGTTGTGAATATTGATAAAATCGATGAAAATAGGCTTTTTGCTGATGAATTCCTCTTCAAAGCAGCTGAATCCTCTATTGATAAGAAAGGGCTTTGTTTAGAAGATGAAATCCAAGGTCTAGATTATGAAATCCAAAGGCTTTTAAAGGAAAATCAAGAACTTGCAAAGCTAATAGACAATGAAAAACAGGACTTTAGGAAAAAAGGCCTTAATTTGATATCTGAGGCGGAAATCGAGCAATCGATCCTTCAAAACAAAAGCCTTCAGGACTTAATTAATGAAAAAATGAGAGAAAACGATGTTTTGAAGGTTAAAATGCAGGATTCTTTAGAGGAAAGTCCTGAATTTCTCGAGAAAAAGATCCAAGAATTAGAAACAGCCAATATTTCATTAGAAAAGAAGTTCTTTGAGATGAAAGGCCTTTATGAACAAGAAGTGGGGCAATTTCGTTTAATAGGAAAAGGCTTTTTTACTGAGGATTTCCGCAAAAGCATAGAACTTGAATTAGAGGAAAAAGAACAAGAAATAGCAGAAGTAAGACTTAAAATAGAGAATTTGGATTATATGGGCAAATGGGAGAAAAATAAGGAAAATTTCAGTCTAGAGGTTTATTTATTAATTTGTGTGGAATTCGAAAGACTCAATGGGATATTAGAAAGGAAAAGAGAGGAAAATAGACAGATTTCTGTGTTAAAAAAGCCTGTTTTTTATTGATTTTTCTTTTTCTTTATAAATCTCGAAAATCTTTAAATGATCTTTTTAGTTAATTTTATAGATATCTCAAGGTCTCCAAAAAAGCCCGATATTCCTCATAATTGCTATAACCATTATTGATATTGGGAGTTCTATAGAGATTCATATTGAATAGATTATTCATATAGTTATAATTTTCCAAAAGACTTATTTGAGGATTCCCATAATAACCCATTGAAGATTGATTATTCAGAAGAGTCTCTATAGAAGAAGTTTGAGTATAATTCGGGGAAAAGCCTCTATTATTGTTATTATTATTGATTATATTTGGCATTTTTTCATCATTTTTCTCATATTTCATTTGGATTTCAGTCTTTTTACTAAGGTCTTCATCTTCAATTTTCATATTATTGTTGTCATTATTGATATTATTGATAATATCATTATTATTATATTCATTATTAGAGTTTTCATCATTTCTCCCATAATTGTTCATTAAAGCCTGATGAATTTTATTGGCATTGCTTTGATTTTCATCTTTCTTATTAATTCCGGCCTTTATTTTAAACAATTCCTCAGGATTCATCCTAGCACTTTTCTCCTTTTCTTTCTTATTTATCAGTTGCCATTCATTCATATCGATCATTGTAGTGATTTCTGGGATAAAATGAGATTCTGATTTCCTTTCATTCGCAGTTTCTGAGAAATCTTCGCTTTCCTCAATTTTATCAATTTTTATCTTCTTATTCTTATTATTTAGAAATTCGTCTGGAATTCGAGGCCTTTTCTCAAGGAAAAACTCAGCCGTTGGCAATTTTTCTTTGCCATCATAATTCAATTTCTCATATTCCTCATGATAAATCTGTTGTAATTGAGCCAGATCTTCTATTAATTGATATTTCTCAGTTAATTCATCTTGATGAAGCACGATTTTGATGATCCTTTTATCGAAAGAGCCCAGGAATTCTGAGACTTTCTTCGAAAATGCCAGGTTATTTGGGTTTTTGATGACTATGGCTAAATATGTGTTTTCCACAGCGTTCTTGAGGAAAATCTTCGTCTTTTTCTTCTTGGCATAGATCTTAGATAGGTTTTCATTATATTGTTGAAGAAAAGAGAGGATTTCCTTGAAATTTTCTGCGTTTTTCTCGCTTTGGAAATAATTTCTATTGAAATGCAATTGAATACAATTGGAGAACTTCAAAGCTATGAAAAAAGGATGTTTGATCTTATTCCTGATATTTGGCGCGGTATAATAATCAATAAAGCCTTTGAGTGAATTGCCGATGAATTCTTCCTTTTTATCGACATTTTTCCTTCTTTTCTTGAATAATGGCTTTATAAGCAATTCAGGTGAAAACATATCGAGAAAAGAACTTTCTTTAAAGCTGATTTCTCTAGCGCTTTTCCTGGAATCCACATAAATAGGCGGAGAAAGCTTTGAATTGATGATTCTATAATTCGAGCTATATTTGCCATTTTCTTCCTCTAATTCCTCTATTCCTACGACCACTAAATGAAATTTCAGGCCTTCATTATTATAAGAAGTTGAGGAAAACTTCAGATTTCTGAAAACCGCAGCCTGGTTTTCTAAAAAGACCTTATTACAACCTTTGACTCCAATATCCACTAGGAAGAAATTCTCTGAATATTCAAGTCCGGCCTTTACGACGAAAATGCGGATAAAAACCTTTGAATCGGCTGGATTTTGCGTTAATTTCACAGTGATTTCAGGCAAAATCCAACTTTTATGCCAATTCCAGCCGAGATTCGGATGGAAATTCAAAGGCTTTTCCATTGAAATTTCAAGTTTAGTAGCTAAAAGCTCTGTTTCCTCAGGTTTTTTAAAAGGCATGAGATTTAAATAGGAAATGACGTCTTCCTCAGGAAAAGTCTTAAGGAAATAAGGACTTTCGACCCAACGCCATTCGTTGCGATTTTGGGAATGGAAATCGTCTATAGCGTCGAAAAAGACCTGTTTTGGGCTAATTTTGCCAAAAGAAGACATTTTTATTAAAAAATAGGGTTTTTTAAGGAAATTTTATAAGAAGTTCAGGTTTTTAGGGCTTTTCAGTATTTATGTAAATTTATAAGATATATTGAAAAAAACAAGAGTTAAATGAAAATCCTTAAGGTTTTAAAGGAAAACATATGGAAATGGCTTGAAAAGCCCAAAATCAAGGGTTTTTTGAGTCTTAAAAATATGAATTTCAGGGCTTTTTAGAAGTTCTCTTTTAGAAGAAATCGATCTTTTTTAAAATAAAAAACCCTAAAAAAAGCCTCGATTTTAATTAATAAAATTTTCGAGACTTGATTTTTATAAAAAAAACCCGAGATTTTTACAAAATTTCGAAAAAACCTCAAATAAAATCGAATTTTCTCATGAAATCGATTGAAATCTACGGGTTCGTGGGTTGGATAGGCACTTTTATCCTCTATACTCTATATTTGATTTGGGCTTTTGTCCCTGATTCCTTATTACATAAATTAGGCGTTTATTATTACCCTAGTAAATATTGGGCTTTGGCTATACCTTCGATCCTTTGTTTGACCTGTATTTTCTTCTTTATACTCTATCAAAGCCTTAATATGATTATCACGCATAATAGTGATAGTTTGAGCATTTTACAAGGTTTTTATTAGAATTTATTTAAAAATCAAGGGTTTTTGCAGATATTCATACGAAATTTAAGCAGAATAATGAGAATAAACTCACAGATTCATTACCAGAGATATATGATTTACCTATAAATGTAGTGAATAATGCGGTTTTCTATCAAAAAGACCTCATGAATTGTTATAAAGTAGATATATTCTCTATATTTCCATAGATTTTCTAATATATTTCTATACATTTTCTCTATATTTCCATACATTTTCTAATATATTTCCATACATTTTCTAATATATTTCCATAGATTTTCTAATATATTTCTATACATTTTCTCTATATTTTCTAATATATTTCCATACATTTTCTAATATATTTCCATTCATTTTCTCATATATTTTCTAATATATTTCCATACATTTTCTAATATATTTTCTAATATATTTTCTCATATATTTTCTCATATATTTTCTAATATATTTTCTCATATATTTTCTCATATATTTTCTCATATATTTTCTCATATATTTTCTCATATATTTTCTCATATATTTTTATTATAGAAAGATTATAATAAGAAAGATCCAATAAAGCCCAGGAAAAGCGATTCTTATACCTCTTAAAATCCCCTATAATATAAATTTCCTTTAATTATATTAAAAATCACCTTTTTCCTTAAATTTTTCTTTTATAAAAATCCTATAATTTCCCAATAAAAACTCCCAATAAATCAATATCTTTAACAAATATTCAAAAATGCGTCCAAATCCAATATCTCTTCTCACAAAAGACCTATTTCTCAATAAATATGCCTTATATTCCTCAGAAGACCTTATTCAAATCATTCCGAATTCTCCATTTCCAGACCTTTTCCTCAATTACCCTGAAATCTTCACTAAAGTCTCAATAGATCCAGAGTCTTTGAAGAAATCATTAATATCTCCTGATGATTGTATATCGAATTCTCCAACTTTCCCAGCCAAAGCCTTGGTTTATAAGAAGCCTGAAACCTTTATTAAGAAGCCCTTTTCCTCTATGAATAGTCCTTTTGAGAAGATTATTAGAAATGCCATGAAAAACATTGATTTTGCTGAAAAAATCTGGTTTTTCGAGGAGGAAAATGCCATAAAAGGTCCTTTTTCGAGTCTAGAAATGGATCAAAGACTCAAAGAAGAGAAATTGCCTAGAAACGTGAAGGTCGCTTTTGGAAGAAAGGATAAATTCAGCTATTTGAACGTGCTTTTTAATAGATTTTGTGGCGATTTTGAGGAAAAAGGCGATTTGAGAGAAAACAATAGAGAAATCAATAGAGATTTCAACAATAATAGAGATTTCAATAATAACAATAATAGAGATTTCAATATCAACAATAATAGAGATTTCAATATCAACAATAATAGAGATTTCAACAATAATAGAGATTTCAATAATAAAGACCTCAATATCAGAGAAAATAATAAGGGAAAAGGGCGATTTGAAGGACTTGAGAAGAAAGAAGAGGAAAATAAGAAGGTCAGTAAATTCGATGGGTTATTTCGATATGAAAAGGAGCGAAAAGAGAAGAAAAACGACTTTTATGAGAGGAAAAATGAGAAAGTTGAGGAAAAACCTGTTTTTCTAGAGGAAAAGCCTGTTATTATAGAGGAAAAGCCTGTTATTATAGAAGAAAAGCCTGTGATTATAGAGGAAAAGCCTATTATTATAGAAGAAAAACCTGCTATTATAGAGGAAAAACCTACTATTATAGAAGAAAAACCTACTATTATAGAGGAAAAAACAACCACAAAGCCTATTATTGAAGAAAAACCTGATATTATACAGGAAAAGACCTCTAAAATAGAGGAAAAAACTCAAGTTATTGAGGAAAAAGCTCAGGTTATTGATGAAAAAGCTGCTATTGTTGAAGAGAAAACACTCATTAATGAGGATTCCAATGAAAAGCTTAGCAAAAAGAAGAAAAACAAGAAGAAAAAAGGCCATATTATCGATATAACTGAGATAATTCCTGAGAAAAAGCCCTCAGAAACCAAAGAACCTGAAAAACCCAAGGAAAAAGAAGAAAAAGCCTCAGAAAAGACCTTCGAAATCAAAGAAGAGGATTTCCCTACAATGCCGATTCAGCCGAAATCGCAGAAAATCGAGAATGAGGATTTTATTAAGGTGAAAAAGCCTAATAAAAACGATAAAAAAAAGCCTATAATTGATAAAACAGCTGAAAAAACCTTAGAAAAAACATTAGAAAAACCCTTAGAAAAAACATTAGAAAAAACAGGCGAAAAAACAGGGGAAAAAACATCAGAAAAAACATTAGAAAAAACATCAGAAAAAACATTAGAAAAAAAAACATCAGAAAAAACATTAGAAAAAACATTAGAAAAAACAATAAAAGAAGAGAAAAAAGAAGCGGTTCTTAATGATTTCGATTTCCCGAGTCTAGAGGAAAGCAAGGTTTCGAAGAAGCCTTTTATGGAGAAAAAGCCTCTGAATAAAGGCGAAATCGTTAAGAAGAAGTCCAATCCTAATGGAGAATGGGATTTTGATCCAGAACCTATTAAGAAAGAAGCCAAAAAGCCTGAGAAAAAGAAGGAAATCGTGATGAATGATGAGAATTTCCCATCGCTTATGTGAGGTTTTAAGTTGATTAGTGTATTTAAGGACTCAAGGCTTTTTTATTAAGAAAAATAGCTAGAAATTAAGCTTTTTTTAAGATTTTTTTATTTAAGTTTCAATAGATCCTCAGTTTCTTTGCTTTTCTCTAATAATTTCTCAGCTTGGGATTTATTAGCACCTATTTCCTGTAATTTCCTATTCCTGAAACCCAAATATTTGTTATAATTCACTGAAAAGCACTTTTTCAAGCCTAATAATTCGCGATCATTGGCTTTAGTGAAATCATCGAGAATATAAGGGAAGGGATTACTAAGGTATTTGGCACCCCAAACTCTAGAATCCAATAAAACGTCCATCATCGCTTGTTTCTCTATAAGCAGCTCATCTATTTCACCTCGGATACGATCAGGGATAGTCGTGGCTTGAGTATATGTGATACCTGTGGGGGGGCCTTGCCAATATCTTTATTCATGATTTTCAAAATACTTAGAAAATTTGGGAGAGAAAAAAAAAATTAAAAAAAAAAAAAGTTATAAATAATTTGTGCAAAATAAAAAATTCTTACAAAAATGCGCAAATTAAAAAATTCTTACAAAAAGTGTGAAAAACAAAAATTATTAAACACACACACGCACAAAGAAAAATATTAATGACTTTGATATAAAAAAAAATACTCAAAATAAAAATAACAAAGCACAAAAAAAAATTAAGGAAAAAAAAAAATTTTGTTCCAAAAAAAAAAATATTTCAAGAAACAAAAAAAAAACAAAAAATTATTAACCACAAAAAAATAATGACCTTTGAATTGGATTGAAATGAGGGATCCCCACAAATGCCGTGATGCAAGTGGCTGCTTGAAACGCTTCCTTCATGAGTGCGGTCATATAGAGATCTTTCGGTATTTGGAAGATATGGGGCAAAAACAACAATGTGGCTTCTTTCATGGTCATAGGTTTTTCAGTTTCCTCCATTTTTCTTAAGACCAATTTGAATAATTCCCTCATTTCTTCTATCCCGACTGTGTTTCCCACTATTTGTCTCAATAAAGTTTCAGGCATTTCTCCTAGAATCACCTTTTGTTTTCCTAACAGTCCTTTGAATAAAGCCTGATTGATCAAAGGATATGGTGAGGCACCGTTCGCTAAAATGTTTTGTGAGATGCTTTCTATGAAAGGTTTTGTCAATTCTTGTGAATATTTCGAATCGCTTTGTAAATATGGGTAGGAATATGTACAGAAGCCTTCTGTATAATCCACTTCAGTGAACACCTTATTTTTTCTCAACATATCTAAAGTAACTAGATTCACCACACATTCCTCCCATGAATCTGGGACAACAGGGTCCAAAACCTTAAGTCCCTATAATATAAGATGAAACTTAATAAGAAAATGGCTTTTTTCTAAGATAAATTACAGTCAATTCATAATCTTCCACTCCTTTCATAGCGCATTTATGGGCTAGAAACCTCTGTCTGGCTAAATAAGGTGCTGGGTTTATTTGAAGGAAAATTAGATCAGGATGATTGGCAGTCAAAGCGCTTCTAAATGTATCATAGTCTTTGAATTGCTCTTGAATAGGAGTTGTGGGGATCCCATATAAGATGATTTCATCAGTAGTTCCTTCAGAATGATCTATTAAGAAATTAAAGGTTCAAAGGTTTTAAGAAAGGTCTTATTAAGAGAAAAAGACTGGCTAATGGCAATGGAAGAAGCTTTTTCTCATGGACTTTAGAAGAAATAGAGGCTTCTCGTTGATTATATAAGTAATCCTCAGGGGACATTCGCTCGTAACAACGGATAATATGAAAATTCAAGGATATATACGGACTTTTGGAGAAGAATTTTAAGAAAGAAGAGGATTTTCTCAGCATTTTTTCGAATAAAAAAACTATTGATTTTTAAAGAAAAAATACCTAAAAAGCTTTAAAGCTTAAAAAACTATTAATTTTAAAGAAAAAAAGCTTATCATACTTGAAAAATTAAAAAACCACACTGAAAATTCAAAAAAAAACATAGGAAAATCTGAACTGCTTCAAAAGTTTTGTTTTTTTGATAAAAGCCTGATTTTTCTAATTTTCCTTTTGGATAACATAAAACTCCTTTTTTCTTCGAAGATATGACTTTATTATTATTTCCCAAATAAAAATTCTAAGCTTTTTTTTTCATGTCCCAAGAAAAGACTTTCCTATCATCTAATTTCCCTGATAAAGATGCCTTTATAACCAATCTGATCCATTATCTAGCCTCAGAAACTGAGCCTTATGACTTGATCCTCATCAAGCGTAAAATCTCTCAAAAAACTAGCGAAAATTCTATAAAACAGGCTTTTCCCATGAGAAAAGCCTTGAAAAACAGACATAAAAACTGTCCGAAATTGTTTGGCCGAGCCTTTTTCCGTCTTTTATTAAGAAAGAGTGAATTCCGCAGAGAAAACCTGACTTTTTCTAATCTTTTAATAAAAGCGGCTGAAAATCACATTTTATACCCTCCAAATTATATGGAAAGCCTTTCTATAGCTAATTATATTGATTGGATCAAGGAAAACAATTATCATAAGGTCTATAATAACCTGAATTTCTATAGGGAAATGTGGCAATATTGGCATATATCTGAAGAAGCTTTAGAAAGCTGGAAATTCAAACATTATAAGTTTTTCACTACGAGATTAATGAGGGAATTTTTCGAGGTTTATGCGGCGCAATATGTAATTAATAGCAAAATACAGGGCGAAAATGGAGAAAAATATCTGAATTTGATACCACTTTTCTTACAGGGAATTGAAAACCCAGAGGAATTCACTTGTTTGAAGAGAAATAGGAAGAAAAATTGGACAAATTCTTTAGAATTTAAAGGAATATAATGAAATTCAAAGGAATTCAAAGGAAATTAAGTAGTGTTTATATGAAATTAAAAACTTTTTATAGGAAATTAAACACTTTTATAAGAAATTAAAGGACTTTAAATATAGCAAAATATATTTGATTTTAAAAAATTTTCATAATTTCGATCTCGGAAATTTTAATTTTTTAGAAATATTAAATTTTCATTTTCCAATTTTTGAAATTTCTTCAAAATTTTGCGAAGCTTGTGATTAAAAAAAAAATTATTCTCTATATTGAATTTATTTTTTTTTTTCTTAATATTACTTTTTCAGTTTTAAAATCAATTTTTAAATTATAATAAAATTTTTCAAATTTTTTAGTATTTTCAATAATAAACAAATTTTTTAATTTTTT
>Ga0302320_10024255_pt1 | contig 11851 bp, 8 predicted proteins | sample Bog_T0_3_FD_202130 | JGI IMG/M metagenome (GOLD analysis project Ga0302320, IMG submission 202130) | Peat permafrost microbial communities from Stordalen Mire near Abisko, Sweden - Bog_T0_3 | ecosystem: Environmental > Terrestrial > Soil > Wetlands > Peat | place: Sweden: Abisko, Stordalen Mire... | reverse complement strand
CCCGCACGATCGCGTTGCTAAATGCCCGAATTTGGTTACGCTTGACCACGGCGAGTTTATGAGAATGCGGGCCGGTTTACGTGTCAATCCATATAAGTATTCTTCACACCGCCGACACCGCCATTTGGCGAGCCACGAGAACGTCGATCTTGCCGCGGTGGTGTTCGTAGTAAGCCAGGGACTCATAGACTTGGGCGCGAGTGATGTTGGGGAAGCAGCGAGCGACAATGCTGTCCACGGTTTCGCCATTCTGAAGCAGGCTGATGACGTCGTGGACACCGATGCGCGTGCCCTCGATGAGGGCGTGGCCGCCGCGCACACCCGGCTGGCGTGTGATGTAGCGGTAACCAACACTGGCGATATTTCCGTTCATGGCTCCAAGAATAACTCAAGTCAGGTCTTCAAACGGCTCAAGACATGATTGTGGGCACCGAACACGTCTCGGGATATTCCATCGAACACCTAGACTTCCCCCTTTGACGAGAACTGGCCGTCTTTCGTCTTGAACAAGATGTTGAACGTGGTCATTGAGCCGTAGCAGCGGGTGACGTATTGCTGCATTTCAATTTTCTCGGCGTCGCTCAGTTTTTCGTGGGCGTTAATCTTCTGTTCCAGCACGCGCATGTTGTTCCGGAGCATGACCACTTTGTGAAAGAAGGTTTCGAGCGGCACTTCCTTCGCCTGCAAGGCCGGATCAGACGGGCGCAAGATCATCGTGCCCCGGCCCCAGCGCGCGGCCAGTTCATCGAGGATGGTTTCGTCGCGTTCGAGCCCCAGTTCCTTGACCAGGGCGCTGACGGTTTCAGCGATGAAAACCGGGAGCGGCACGGCCAGGCCGCTGACTTCCGCCTGGGCTTCGATGGGGGTGAGATCGGATTGTTCGGGCGCGAGCGAGCGGAGCCCGCTGTCAAATCGAATGTCCGCCACGTGCTCCGAAAGGCCCTTGACCGTTCCGACCCCAAGGTCGGGATGACGGACCTTCATACCGATGTGCATTGATTGCAGTCTCATAATGGGAAGAAAACCGGGGCGCGGAGGCGCCGGTTAATTTTTTTTCCGCTCCTCGCGGCGTTTCAGGCCGACGGAATGAGCAATGTCCTCGAATTCATGCTCGCTGACGTCCTCCAGGCGCTTGCCTTTGGCGGCGAGTTTTTCGTTTATTTTGATGGCGGTCTCGGTCATGGCGGCGTGGGTCTCCTCGGTGCCGCCCACGAGCGCGAAGTTGGGCCCGGTGGTGATGCGTTTATGGCCGTCGGAGTCAACGCCCAGACCGAGCATGATCGCTTTCTTTTTTTTCTTTGGCGCGCTGGCCATGTCGCCAGCGTAAGATGAAGTTCCGGTCGTTCCAAGCGGAAATTTTTTCTCTTTGTTTTCATTCCTGCCCCACTGTTCTCCAGTGGACCAAGCAGGCGGGCCTGAATCCGGTCCAAAGAACTGCCAACCATTTAGTGTGTCAATAATTGACTGCGGTTGTATATGGGTGCGGGAGTGGAGGGAGAAAATGGCGGCGTTCTGCCGAACGCCGCTACGAGGGGATGGAGACGCGGTTTAGGGCCTCGGCAACAGGATCACGCGATAGTAGCGCTGCGAGGAGGTTGGGCCCACCGGTTCAGAGGCGCTGACGGAATTGCCGGCGGCGGTAACGGCGGCGGCGACGTTCGTCCAGTAGGGATTGCTCAAGCTGGCGGCGGACTGAATCTGGTAGGAGAGGTTGGCGGTGGCGCTCCACGTGAAGGTGAGGTTGCCGCCTGCCAGGGTGGCCGTCTGCAACACCGGCGCGGGCGCGGGTTCCACGGTAATGTCGTCCAGGCCAAACGCCGCCGGGATATTCTTAAAATTAAACCGCAGCGTGGTCTGGGCGGAAGTGGCGCGGACAACGTATTGCAGGTTAGTCCATCCGAAAGCACCCAGGTTGGTTTGGGCGTAAAGGTTGGCGCCGTTCCAGCTCGCGCTGAAAACGTTCGGGGTCGTCTTACCTTGATAACGCAGGCTAGTCAACCAAAAGGAAATCGCGTACATTTGACCGGGTTGCGTTGTCACCGTCTGGGAGAGCGAACCCACAATGTTCGATTCGCCCAGGTAGGCGCCATACATTCCCGAATGAACGAAGACCGCATCGTCCACGCCCGGAATGGCGTTGGTGCCACCGACGTCGGTGTCATCCCCCTCCAGCGTAAAGACCGCATTGGTATCGCCGACCATGCTCCAATAGGTGAAATCGCCGGTTTCGAAACCGCCGTTGCCCGCATAGATGTCGAATTGCCGGTTCTGATACGTGCCGGAGCTGAGATTGGAAAAAGCGACATCCGCGCTGTAACGCACGATCATAAAGTTGTTCGCCGCCGCGTTGAGGCTGGCGTTTACCGTAGTCGAAGCGCCCGGATTGAGCGATCCCGACGCGGGCGAAACCGTCAGCCACGCTGCGGAGTTGGACAAGCTCCAGCTTAACGCCGTCGTTCCGATGTTCTTCAATGTATAAGTCTGGGAAGTCATCGTGTAAGGCCCGCCGCCCGGACCGATGGACGTGAACCCGAGCGGCGGCGTGACGAGCAGGCTGTCCACCGGCGGATTCAAGAGCGCATCGAGGAGATTGGTGTTGATCGTCCCCCAGCCGGAACAAAGATCGTAACCCGGCGTCGCGCTGTACTTGGTCGGGCTCGCCGGGTTGAAATCGTTGCCCGTGGTAATGTCGTGAAAGCAGGCGTTGTAATTGGTGCTTTTGGCGATGGCGTAAAGGGCCGGATTGGCGAAGCCGACGGGCGGTTTGCCCTCGGCGGCCGCTTCCTGATTCACCAACGCCATGAAGCCGGCCCACAGCGGAGTCGCCAGGCTGGTGCCCCCCGTCGGAAAGTCATCGCCCAAAAGGTCGACCAGAGCGCCGTCGGCGAAATCGTTCCCCCAGACCACTGTGACGTTATTCGCGACAAGGGAGACATCCGGCAAATTGCGCATCGTGGTTGACCCTTGATTGGCCGTCATGCTGATGCCCTGCTGCCAGTCGGGTATCGGATAGGTGAAACTGATGCCGCCGCCCGATGCCTCCAGCGGGGTGGCATCACCAAATTCATCCATCCCCGCCGGCGTCAGCCAAACTGTCTCCGAGGCCCAATTGCCGTCTGAGTCTGTGCTCAACGTGGTTCCCCCGACCACGGTGAGATAAGGATCGTCCGCCGGCGCATCGATGAAGCCCGGATACGCTCCGGAATCGCCACTCGCCTGGAAAAAGCTCTGGCCCTGCGCGGCAAATTGCTGGTAAATCTGAATGGTCGAGAGATTGATATCAAGGATGTAGGAAGAGCTAAGCTGTTTGGCGAGATTGTCCGTCGCCATTCGATTGAGAACATCGTTCACCTGCGCCGTGACGGATGCGTATTGCACAAAGTTCGTCGGGTTGGCCGGCGGTTCATCCAGCGGGGTCGGACCTTCGTAAACCAGCACATTGTCCAGGCCCGGTGCCATGGCAATCGCCATTTCGATGTCGCCGGTCACTTCAACATAGTAATCCATCAGGGTGAGGTCCTGGTCGGTACCGTCGGAGCCGTCATAGCCGGTGGCGCCGTCAATGTAGATATTTGTTATCGTCCCCGTTGGCGCCAGACCGGATTCGCTTTCATAGGATTCGATGTCATCCATGCCGTAACCCGCCAGTTCAAACAGCCCGAGCGATTGCCCGGTGCCGTCTTGCGAGAAATTCGGAACATAGGCACTCCGAAAATCGTAGCCGCCGTAGCCACCCGCGAGGGTTCCGCCACCACCACCGTCGCCTCCACCGCCACGCAAAGGTCGCACGAGCGGAGGCGCTGAGTTGGTGAGCGACTTCAGCGACCAGTGTTGGCGGGGTCGCGGCCGCACGTAACTGTCCAGGCCGGTGATGGCCAGCACGGGTGTGGCCAGGTCCAGAGACGGTTCGACGTCTGGAGCAAAAAATGTGCGCGCCTCCGTCGGGTGCTGATACAACTGCATTTTGACGTGGAAGGCGTCCTCGATTTCCGCGACCGACCCGCTCACATCCAGCAAGGTGCGGTTGGGATGGAGTCCTTTGACCGTCAGCCCGTGGGATTTCGCGAAATCCGCCACCGCCTGATAATCCTCCGGCGTGGGACCAAAGGAGGCGGTGAACTGGTCCGGCTTCAAGTAGTGGCGAAAATTGGCGCTGGACGGTTGATAAAGGTCCTGGAGCAAGTTGGTAAGCTGGTCGCGATTGCGCAACGGCAGACCGATGGCGAGGTCCAGATGCGTCTTGCGGTCAAGCCGGCCGACGGGAGTGAGCTTCTTGGTAATTGGCGGCACATGGCCTTTAAGAACCTGTTGCCCTGCCTGGGCCGCCAACGAGAACCCCAGCCAGCACGCCGCCAGCAACACGGTGGCCGTGAGGCGTCCGGGTGGGAATCTGTTTGACTCGACGCTCCTGGCAGCGCGGGACGAAGACGGCGCCGGGACGGAGTGGAGCCAAGGCGGCCCCATAAAAAACCTCTTTTGCATTTTAGCAACATAACCGACACTTCGAGTTCGTTCAACTGGATTCCAAGGATGCGGAATGGCACGGGCAGGCACGAATTGCCTTGACCAGACACGAGCGGTCCAGAGTTTGGGCGAGCCAATCGTGGTATCCACCGCGCCGCCAGTGGGAGAGGTTTTGCTGGTTGATGGGCGCGCCGAAGGACCGGGCGAGGGTTTCGCGGACGGGCGGCGAGGATTTCAGCCAGTGGAGGATGGGTTGGCCGTCGGCCCCGTCGGCGAGACGAGAGTTGATCTGAGTGCGAATATCCGGGTTCAGCCGGGCGATTTTATCGATGCGCGCCATAATGAGGTGGCCTTTCCGTTCCATGCTTTGTTATAGTGGTAAGTGGTAATGGAACATACCTTTTCCACTAAACTTGCATAGCTAGTATGGATTGTCAAGTTCTATGACGTGAAAAGGCACCCGGCGGGCATAGCGCGGTTTTTCGGGGTGGAGCGAGGCAAAAACCCAGGCAAGCAGATACAGAATGAGCCTGGCGCACCCGAAAACGCGCAAAAATGAGGGTTTTTCAGCCGCTAATGAACACGATTGGACACCAGTGGGAAGCCGCGGAACGCACTGAATACCCAAATCGTTAGCCCGGATATTTCACAGCTCACTGTAAACGCTGCACTCCCTGGATTCCGAGAAAACCTATACCGAATTTCCGGAATGCGATGCCGTTCCAAACACGGCCCAAACTTCACTTCTCACGCGAAGAGACTTGACGCCGGACGCCGACGCTCAGACAAGATGATCGGCGAGAAAGTCCGTTTTTAGCAGGTAGCCTCGCGTTCCAGACTTTTTGAAGACAAACTCACCCTTTTCCAGCTTGTTAAAAGCGGACCGTGTCTTGCGATAAAATGTGTCAAACTCCTTGATGTCGTCGCCTGTCCGGCGCCCTTCAAACCACAAGGAGAAGCTGGCTTGTTTGGCGCTTACGACCTTCGCCTTGGAGTAATGCCCGAACCGATACACAACCCCCAAAATGTCTTTTAGGAATGGGTCGAGCGTGTCGAAGCCGGCGCCGAATAAGGCCCGCAGTTCCGGGAGATAATTCTTCGCCATCAGCACGCGATCCGCCAGGTACACCGGGTAGGTGGCCGTGCTCGATGGATGTTTGGCAATGAGACCCGACCGCTCCAGGTCAACGAGGGCTTTGAAATGATTATTATCCGGCGTGAGCAGGATGGTGTAGCCAAGTTGTTCATTGGCCCATTCGGACTTGATCAGGTAGGAGAGGACGAGTTTTTGTTCCTCATTCAACTCGTTCCCCTGAAGCTTATCGCTCAGATACCCGTCGAAAGATTGAAACAGCCGCTCCGTCCGTTCGTCGAGCAATCGCCCGGCGCACAGGTGCAGGCATACCTCCTCGGAAAAAAAGCGGTAGTACGGCAAGTCCATTTGGTTTTCCAGGCAGAGATTCACCAGGGTTGCCATGCCAATCCCGCGACCTTCCCACTTCCGGTAAACACGCAGGATATCGGCCAGTTTTGGATTCCTTGGTCTGGCTTCGGGGATGATGCGGTGGAGCGGAATGGCATGATCCGGCGATTCGATCAGAAGATGACTGCGGAATGCGCCGGGATTTCGAATGGCGATATGCGTGCCCGGTTTGATGGCAATGATCGCCTGTTTATTAATGGCATAATCACGGTGCGCCAAAGCATTGTTGACTGTCTCGCGCAGCAATTGTTCGGGATACTGCGGCGCATTTTGTCCCCCGTATTGCGCACTGATTCCCACTTGGATGTTGCGCAGAATGTAGGCGAGGCTGCCCTCCATTAATGGCAAAACATTGTCGGCCAGATCCTGTTTATCGCGGGCGATTTCTTGCGGCACGTCCACGTAGCCATGGACCTGGCAGCGGAAGCCCAGATTATCCATCACATGTTTTCCGCAAACCAAGGCGCCCAATGTGGTAACCTGACCGTCCTTGATGAAACACTTGCGTTCAAGGAATGGCATCGCTCCCGGCAGGTCTGCCTTGATCGTTTCCACTTTCACCGGCCGATTCAAGTGCGTGATGTATTCGTTGAGTTTATCCAGATCGAAATCGTTCACTGTCAGACCTGGAACCGGTTGAAGTTCCCGGGCGTGAACCGCTTCGTCTTTGAATTCCTCCTGGGCGGCCACCTCCGACTCGGGGATCTTGTGGTCCCCGGTCAGGATCCGCTTGTAGGCCGCGCCTTTGTAGAAGACGTATTTCCGATCGGACGCCAACTCATCGACGTAAAGAACCGCAACTCGACTTCCAAGAACTTCCCGTAATGCCATCGAGGGAAAGCAATCGGACAAATCCAGCGGCCGCCTTTTTCGATCGGTGAAAAGCTTGGGAATATCCTTCAAATTCGGTTCGGCGTGTTCGCGCCAACCGGAGAGCACATAACGACGCGTTGGACCGGTCCCTTCCTCCTTCACCCCTAAAACAAGGATGCCCCCTCGTGTATTGAGGAATGCGTTGATACTCTTGTGTCTTTCTTTCCAATCGCCACCGTCGGCCGGCACCGGCTTGATTTCCAATCCCTCCGTTTCGAGTTCTTCAAATCGGTTCTGGCGAATTAGATCGGCAAGTCTTGCTAATATGTGATCGACGGCAGTCATCCAAAAATCAGCGTACTGAAAAGTCCCGCTTTTGCACGCCAATGTTTTGCGGTTCCCCAATCATTAGCGAAACGCTCGAACTGCCACCGAACGGGTGAGCTGGCCTGGTGCGCAACGTGGCGTCGGCGGGACGCCGACGCCTGCGAGCGGGACGGTCGCGCTCCCTGAAAAGTCGGGAAATGTTTGACGGTCGGCGGGCTGGCATGGCATTTCCATTACATTGACGCGATCGACGCTATGCCAAGAGTCATCCTTATTTCCGGACCGGTCGGCGCAGGCAAGTCTGCCGTCGCCCGGAAGCTCGTTTCGCTGCTGCCAGCGTCCGTGTCTTACATCGAAGGAGATACGTTTTGGTTTTTCATCAAGAAAACGGAAACACAGGATCCGCGGAAGAACTTCCATGTCATCATGCGGTCCATGACGGCGGCGGCCACCCCGTTTGCGCGCTCCGGGTATGATGTCGTGCTCGATTTTTCCGTGCCGCCGCATTTTCTGGAAACGGCCCGCAAAATTCTCAAGGAAGTGCCGCTGGAATATGTCATTCTGTATCCGAGCGAGGCCGTGTGCGCGGCGCGCGCCGCCGCCCGGACGGAGGGTGCCATTCCGGATTACTCCAAATATGCCGGGCTCTATGCGCTCTTTGACGGCTTCGACCAACACAAAATAAACAACGAGACCGCCGATGCGGAGGTGGTCGCCGCGCAAATCCTCGAGGGATTGAACAGCGGGAGATTTCGGGTTTTGTGATTACGCGGCCGCCGTGGCGGAATCAAGAACGGCCAGCTACGGCGAGTTGGACAGCCAGAGAGCGCGGTAGAAGCCGGGGGCGGGGCGGTTGGTGATGAGGGCGGAACCGGACGAATTCAGGACGTTGGTCTTGAACGGAAACCAGGTGTCCGGGCAAAGCGTGCAATTGGTTTGAATTTGATAAGTGGTGTTGGCCGTGCCGTTGAGGACAAGGCCATTGATTGCGTCCGCCCGCAGGAGCGGGTTGGTCACGGTGTAGAAGGCCAGATTGGTCACGATCAGGCCGGGCGTGACGGTGACGGAACGATTGGTGGGGAGGTTCCAGCCTGCGACGGATCTGAATTGCAAGGTCAGGGAGTTGGTGCTGGTGACTTCCTGCACGGAGGGGTTAGCGGTGGAATAAAAGGCGTCGGATTGGTTGGTCAATTTCCACGCGGCACCCACCTGCACGGCGGCGGGCGGGCCGAGTTGGAGAATCAAATAGCCCGGATTGCTGCGGCTGGTGTTCCGGCTGGGAATGATGGTAATGACGCCGCCGCCTAAGTAGTTCGAGCCGCCGTCGCCGAGGGCCGCGGCCAGCGTGATCAGGCTCACCACGTTGCTGTCAATGGCCCGCACGGCGGAGGCGTAGGGCACGATGCCGTTGAACAACGTTCCCAAATAAACTCCGGCGGGATAGTAGTAGCCGTTCAGTTGAACGTAGAGCGGGCCGCCGCTGTTGCCGGGATAACTCAGGAACCACGAGGCCGTATAGACCTGCTGGTCATTCACCGGATCGGGCGCGATGCTGAGAGGATAAGGTTGCGGACCGATTTCGTACATTTCGCCGTTGACAATGTTGGCAATCCCAAATCCGGAGCCGTCCACCGGATAACCCACCAGCAGCTTTTCGGCGGTGCCGGTCAGCCATGGGTTGGGCGTGTCATCGGACGGCAACCAACCTCCGTAACCGCCGTTGGCCACCTGGCTTTCAAAATAGAGAGCCGCCACGTCGAAGTTTCGCGATTGCGGGCTGGATTGGTCCGGGCCCAAGCCGCCCAATTGATCGTTGGTTCGTTGCGCGGCGTAACCGCTCAACACGTACCAGCCTCGTGCTGAAATTGGTTCGGGCGTGAACACACCGGCCTCCTCCTGGTAAAACCACCAGGCGTCGTTGACGTAGGAAAGGGTTTGATCGGCGAAAACCAGGTGGGCAGCGGTCAGAACGATGTTGGTCTGCACCGCCACGCCGCTGCCGTAGCCAACATCGGTCTGCAATTGCCCGTTGAAACCGTAGGGGTAGTTGGCCAGGTCACCAATGTTGGCCGACAGCACCGGCGCGGGCAGGTTGACGCCAGCCGGCGGCGATTGGGCCAGGGAGTAGGTGGTTGACACGACGGTGGGAGCACCTGGCGCGACTTGAACGGAGAGCGTGCCGGGCGTGGCAAACCCAGCGACGGTAGCGAATTCGACCAAGTAGGTTCCGCCCAGCAGGTTGGTGGTGTAGCCGGGAGGATAAAAGGAATTGGTGTCGCCCAGCAATCTCCACCCGGCGCCCGCGAGCAGGCTGGGCTGGATGTTGACCGTGAGCGAACTGTCAATATTAGTGTCCGTGGTGGTGACGGTAGGATAATAGTAGTTGGTCAAAAGAGTGATTTCAGCGGTGACGTTGACCGAGTTGGACGGAGGGATGCTGACGTAACCGGGCGTATCGCGAAACTCCACCGGATAGACGCCGGCGACGAGATTGGTCGCTGCCGTGCCACTATTGCGCCAGGCCAGTTCCCACGGAAAACGCCACTGGCCGTTGGCTTCGGGCGGGAGCAAGGTGACCACCAGTTGGCCGGTGGCGGTTGGCGGTGTGAACGGAATCTGAACCGACGGCGTGAATTGTGAGAACACTCCCTTGCGGATCGAGTTGTTGTAAGAGTCCGCGACATAGACGATCCCGGACGCATCGACCGCCACGCCATCCGGGTCATAGAAACGGGCGGCGCGGCCGAGGCCGTCGGTGCCGCCGCCTTGTCCGGTCAGGCCGCCGATGGTGCTGACGATCCAGTTCGTCCCCACCGGCGTGATTTTTCTGATGGTCTCGGTGCCGTAATCGCTCACATAGAGATTGCCCGCGCTGTCCACGGCCAGGCCGAAGGGAAACTCGAATTGAGCATTGGTTCCGGCGCCGTCCGCGCTTCCGGCGCTGGCACCGCCGGCAATGACGCTTGCCATCCAGCGTCCGCCGACGAACGAGATTGCTTGAATGGAACTGGTGCCGGGGTCTGCCACGTAAATGTTACCCGCGCGATCCACGGCAATACCGGTGGGCTGGTAAATCTGGCCGGTGAGGTAGGTCAAATTCCAGGAAGCGCCAACTGGAGACAGCTCATAAACGGCGCGGAGGGACTGGTCCGTGAAAAAGAGATTGCCCAAGCCATCCGCCGCGATGCCGGTGGGCTCGAGCAACCCCGTCTCAATCGTGGTAACGACTCCACCCGGGGTGATTTTCCGAATGGTCGAGCCGCCGCCAAGGCTGACGAAGTCTGTCACATAGACGTTGCCCGCGGTATCCACGGCCACGCCCATGGGACTGCTGAACCGGGCGTAGCTGCCCGTGCCGTCGGCTTCGCCGTAATTCCCGGCCAACCCGGCCACGGTGCTCACGACCCCCGCCGGCGTGACCTTCCGAATCGTGCGATTCTGCCGGTCTGCCACGTAGATGTTTCCATTCGTGTCCACCGCCACGGCATCCGGGTCGAAAAACTGCGCGGCGGTTCCGGTACCGTCGGCGCCGCCGAAGGTGGCGGGCTCCCCAGCCAAAGTGCTGACCACGCCTCCGGAGGTGACTCTCCGGATGGTGTTATTGTACCGGTCGGCCGCGAACACATCGCCTTGGGCATCCACGGTGACGGCGGAGGGGCTTTGGAAATTGGCATTGGTGCCGGTCCCGTCGCTGCTGCAACTGAAGCACTGGTTGTTTCCGGCCAGGGTGGTCACGACCCAATCGGACCCGGTCAATGTGATCTTGCGGATGGTTTCGTTGAAGTATTCCGCGACGTAGAGATTGCCGGTGGCGTCAACGGCGATGCTGTCCGGGAAATAGAATTCGGCGGAGCTGCCGGTTGCGTCCAAATAGCCTTCGGTGCCGCCAGCCACGTTGGCTGACACCCATTGATTGCCGACCAGGGTGATTTCCTGAATCAAGTTGGCGTCCTGGTCCGCGACAAACAGATTGCCGGAATTGTCCACCGCGATGCCGTAAGGAAGCTCGTACTGGGCGTTGGTCCCGACGCCGTAGGCCACGCCGGGATTTCCGGCCTGACCGGATATGGTCGTGACGACCCAGTTGCCGCCGGTCGGGGAAATTTCCCGAATCGTCGCATTGCCGGCATCGGCCACATAGAGGTTGCCGGCGCCGTCCACCGCGATGCCGGCCGGGCTGTTGAATTGAGCGTTGGTCCCGGTGGCATCGGTGCCGCCGGGATTTCCCGCCTGGCCGGCGATGGTGGTTGTCAACCAGTTGGTGTCAACGGGTTGAAGCCGGCGGATGGTATGGTTGCCGGCATCGGAGACATAGACGTTTCCCTGGTTGTCAACGGCCATGCCGTGGGGGAAATAAAAACGCGCGGCGCTGCCGGCGCCATCCGCGCTGCCCGCGCTGCCGGCGAAGCCGGCAATGGTGCTCACCACTCCCGCTGCGGTCGTTTTCCGGATGGTCTGGTTGTAGGTGTCGGCCACGTAGAGATTGCCAAATTGATCGACGGCGATGCCGGTGGGTTGGTCGAACCGCGCATTGCTGCCGACGCCGTCCGCAGTGCCGGTGGAGGAACTCCCGGCCAGGGTGCTGAAGGTATAGGCTTGGGAATAAACCGATTGCGCCGCCGTCGGCAACGTCAGCGAAGTCAGGACGAAGCCTAGAAAAACGCACATCACCACGAAACGACCCGGTTTCGAGGCAACGGCGAGCCGGAACGCGATTTGGTTTTTGCTCATCGGAAGACCACGACGAGGAATGTTATGTCGCTG
>Ga0302320_10024254_pt1 | contig 11851 bp, 10 predicted proteins | sample Bog_T0_3_FD_202130 | JGI IMG/M metagenome (GOLD analysis project Ga0302320, IMG submission 202130) | Peat permafrost microbial communities from Stordalen Mire near Abisko, Sweden - Bog_T0_3 | ecosystem: Environmental > Terrestrial > Soil > Wetlands > Peat | place: Sweden: Abisko, Stordalen Mire... | reverse complement strand
AGCGTGGCCGCGCAGGCCACCACGATGAACCAGGCCACGATGTCGGTGAAGAAGCTGCCGACGATCACGTCCAGCCGTGAGGCCGCGTAGTCCTTGACGCGAATGCCCTTCTCTACAATCGACGACTGCAGATAGAACTGCATCCACGGAGCAATGGTGGTGCCCACCACGCCGATGGCCATGTACATGTAAGCCTTGCCGCTCCAGACGGATTTGGGCGGCAGCGTGACCGTGGCTTTCAGCGCGTCGTGCCAACTGGGCTGCGAGAGCACGCCGGCAAAGATGTACGCGATGTAAACCACGGAGGCGATCAGGAAGATTTTTTCAGTGCTCTTGTAGTTGCCGCGCACCACGATGAACCACACCAGCGCCGCGCACACAGGCACAGAGGCGAATTTGGAGACATGGAATAGGTGCAGCGATCCGGCAATGCCGATGAACTCGGTGACCACGTTGGTGTAGTTGACCACCACCAGCAGCACCATCAGCACAAAGGTGAGCCGCAGGCCAAATTCTTCTCTGATCAGGTCGCTGAGGCCCTTGCCGGTGACCACGCCCATGCGGGCGCACATCTCCTGCACCACGATCAGAGCGATGGTGATCGGAATCATGGTCCACAGCAGCGTGTAGCCGTATTGCGCGCCCGCCTGGGAGTAAGTGAGGATGCCGCCGGAGTCGTTATCGACATTTGCGGTGATGAATCCCGGACCGAGAACGGCCAGAAACAGCAGTATCCGGATTCGCCAACGCTTCCACATGCCCGGCCGGTCCTAAGGTGGGTTCATCTTCGGTTTCCTCACTGACCATAACAGGCGAAGCTCCAATGTGCGAGTGCCGCGTGTTCGAGCGCGGGACACATGAGTCCCCCGAAAAGTCACTGCGGGAAGATTGACAAGGTTTTGTTATCGGGGTACATTGGTACCAAGATAACAGGAGAAAGCAATGCCAAGCGAACCGCAAAATCGTGAACCAGTCGTCGTCGAACGCGTACAGACCGGCGTCAGGATGGAAAAGCGCATGTTGAAGGTGCTCAAGGCCCTCGCCGAGCAGAAGGACATGACCCTGGGCGACCTGCTGGAAGGAATCGTCCTGCACGCTTTCGAAGGCAAGATCATCCCATTCTCTCCGCAAACGCTCAAGGAAATCGAACAATTCAAGGCTCTCTACGGAATGACTCTGAAGGCCAGCGACAGCCACAACCTGAAGGAGCGCAAGCGCTGATCCGTGTCCGGCTTGACATCCCCCGGCGCGCGAGATTACAACTCGCTTTCACTACCTAAATGCCAGGAGGGCTCGCTCAATGCATTCGTCCGATTCCAATCAGGGTTTGCCGGCAAGGCGCCGTGTGCTGGGAGGGATGGTCTCCGCGGCCGCGCTGCTCGGCCTGAATGCCGCGAGCGCGCCTGCCGCGCCAACCGCGCCCGCCGGGCAACCTGAATTTTCGGACGAGCTCTTTGCCCAAGCCCGCCTGCGCAACTACAAAACCCGGCGCAGTTCCAGTTGGGACCGCACCGGCGGTAACGGCGACGCCTTTCCCGTGGAGCCGGGCCAGTCGCTGACGCTACTGGAAACAGCGGGCGCCGGCGTGGTCACGCACATGTGGTTCACCATCGACTCGCCCGACCCCATGCACCTCAAGAACCTGGTCCTCCGCGCCTGGTGGGACGGCGAAAGCACGCCCTCTGTCGAAGCGCCCATCGGCGATTTCTTCGGTCTCGGCCTGGGGGAGTATTTTGTCTACCAGTCCGCTTTGCTGGCCGTCGCGCCGATCAAGGCCCTCAACTCTTATTTCCAAATGCCATTTTCAAGCGCCGCCCGCATCACTGTGACCAACGAGGGCAAGGTGCGTACCGATAGCCTCTACTTCGCCATCGACTACGTCATGCTTCGCAGTCTTCCGGCCGATCTCTGCCGCTTTCACGCGCAATACCGCCAGGCCGCGCCGTGCCGGGGATGGACCAACGACTGGAGCAACAACGGCAGCCCCGGCATCAACGAGCGCAAGAATCTCGACGGGAAAGACAACTACGTTTTTCTCGAGGCCAAAGGCCGCGGCCATTTTGTCGGCGTCACGCAGGCCGTGCTACAGAACCAGACCGGCTGGTTCGGCGAAGGCGACGACATGATCTTCATCGACGTCGACACTCTGAAAACCATCAACTGCACCGGGTCAGAGGACTACTACAACGGCGCCTGGGACTTTGGCCTCCAGTCCTTCGGCTACCAGCACAACGGCGCGCCCTACATGGTCGATCCGGAGCATATCGGCGGCCGCTATTGCCTCTACCGCTGGCACACCGAGAGCCCCATCACCTTCGACGAGTCGATCAAGGTGACCATCGAGCACGGCCACGCCAACCACCGGTCAGACGACTTCTACTCCGTCGCCTACTGGTACCAGACCGAGCCGCACTCGAGCTTCCCGGCTCTGCCCGCCGCCGAAGATCGCATTCCCAAAATGTTTGACCCCGGCGGCCCTGCCGCGCCCAGGCCCATGCCTGGCGGCTAGATCTCGAACGAGCTTTATTGGTGCCGATGCAAAAAGGGTGGACTCACAAAGTGAATCCACCCTTCGGCTTCAGCAAATCAGAGTTTGACTCGGTCATCCGATCAGGCCGAGACTGCCAGCTCCCGTTCGACCTGTTGTTCTTCAAAGTCCACGCTCAAGCTCAGCAGCGATTCCACCACATCCACGGCGCTGTAGCTATCCCGCCCCGGCGCCAGGAACTGCGCAACCGTGTTCAAGTCGTCGCCCACCGTTACCAGTGCCGGCTCAACGTATCCATCCTTGCGCGTCTGCTGGTGGCCGATATTGGCCATCAGAGAGTTGCAAAGGCACTTGCGGCCCACGGTGTCTTCAATCTTGCCGCCTTTGGCCAGGTAGTTCTCGACCGGCTCGGCCGAGCAGCGATAAGCGATCTTGCCTTCCGCTGGGGCGTAAGCCTCGCGCAGATAGCCCAGATCGCAAACCCGCTTGCGCTCCTGGTAGATGTTAAAAGCCGAAGAGGTGCCTTCGAGTTGCGCAACCTTGAACGGAAACCCGGTAGGCGAAGCCACAGGATCGGTAAATACCTCGCCGGTTCCCGCTATCGCTTGGCGAATCAGCCTGCTCTTCAGATCGGCCCGCATTCCCGACTCGCGGCTAAACGCAAAGGCCGTTCCCACCTGTATGCCCGCTGCACCCTGTTCGAGGGCTTCGCGCAGTTTTTCCGGATTGCCATACCCGCCCGCCAGCCAGAAGGGAACCCCCAGCGCGCGCAGTTCCGCAATGTTCACCCGGTCCCGCTCGCCATAAACCGGCTCGCCAGCGAAGTTCAGTTGAAGTTTGCCGCGAGGAGGCGCGTTATGTCCGCCTGCCGTCGGAGTTTCAATCACCAATCCATCCACCCGCCCGCTCGCCCGCCGCAGCATGGTGGTCGCCAGCGTGTTCGAGGAGACAATAGCCAGAAATCTCGGCCGGTGCAGAATCGGCAGCGGGCCTTCCGCGAACTCGGCCGGATCGAGAACCATCTGCGTTTCCTGCCCAGGCAGTGCTCCGGTCACCTGCAGCTTGTACTCCGCCACGTGGTGGGCCGCAAAGGCATCCAGAACGCCGGGGATGTGCAGTGGAATGCCCGCGCCCATCAGCACATAGCCCACGCCCGCCAGCATGGCTCCATAGATTGAAGCCAGGTGCGGCATCTGCACCTTCTCAAGAAAATTGATGCCCACCGGATTTTTGTGGCCTTCTTTGGCCAGAAAGACCTCGACAAAGTTGCTCACCATGCACAGCTCGATCAGCTTGGGCGCGCTGTTCCGCTGGTGCATGGGAATGTTCGGATAAGGCGTCCCGCTCGGCTTGCCGCCGGGCGTAAAGTACTCCTGCCAGATGCGTCTGGCCATTTCGGGAAAGGGAAAGGCATCCAGCCCCCGACGCATGTACCCGCCTTGGTCGCCATCGGCGAGCCTGCGGACAAACAGGGAATCGAGTGCAGTTCCCGAAACCACACCCAGCTGGCCTAGTTTTGAGACAGCCTGGGCCAAGCGCCAATTGGAGACGCCGACGCCCATCCCGCCCTGGATAATCTTTGGGAACTGGACCATTCCTGGATTGTTTCATAGATTCAGAAAAATCCACAGGATTTGTACAGGATTTGGCCACTCCCAGGACAAAAACTGTGTTGTTTTGCTCATTTCGGGACAGTGGGAACATTACTTTAGGAACAAGACAACCTCTTCCGGAGTCGCCCTTTTCCGAATTCCTCAGATCTTTTCCCGCAGGTAGCTGATCACCTGGTCGGCCTGCACGACGCCCACCATCCGTCCCAGGGCATCCACTACCGGCAGCGCATGAAGGTTATATTTATCGAAAACCTCGGCCAGATCCATCTGATTCGTGTCGGCCGGGCAAGAGAGCACGCGCGGCTCCGCAAGCACGCTGAGCCGCGCCTCCGGCTGGGCCATCACCAGGCGCGCCAGCGGAATGGCCCCGCGCAGCACTCGCTTTTCATCCAATATGTAAATTTCGGTCACCGTCTCCGGGTCGCCGTCGAAGGTGCGCAGCGCCAGCACCGCCTGGGTAACAGTGGATTCCGTTCCCAGGTAGACGAAATCAGTGGTCATGCACCCCGCGGCCGAGTCCTCGTCGAACTCGAGCAGCTCCTCGACTTCCTGCCGCTCCTCCGGCTCCATCTCCTCGAGAATCGCGTCGGACTGGTCTTCCGGCAGTTCGGCCAGCAGATCGGCCGCGGCGCCGGGGTCCATCTCCTCGACGATGTCGGCGATCTTTTCTTCGTCCAGTTTTTCGAGAAGCGCCTTTTGCAGCTTTGGCTCGACTTCCTCCAGCGCGTCCGCGGCCACTTCTTCATCCAGCGAAGTGAAGACAGCTTCGCGCTCGGCCGGAGCCAGATCTTCCAGAATGTCCGCCAGTTCCGACGGATGCATATCCGCCAGCCGTTCGTGCTCGATGCGCAGCTTGACGCGCCGCGCCGGATCCACCTCGATCACGTCCACAAAATGCCAGGGAATTCCATGAGCGCCGAACTTCCTCGAAATCGATTCCAGCGTGGCGCGCGGCAACACTCCTTTGAAGACGCGGCGGAAAGCCCCGCGCATGCCGATCTCCACCTCGGCCACCCGCAGCAGATGGGCCGCGCCCTGCCCCATCCATTCCAGGTCCACATCGTTTACGCGGACCACTTTTCGCCCGTGGATGTCGATAATCTGCCGATCCACCAGGTCCTGCTGCAGATAGAGGTAGTTGCCCTGGTCTTTGAGCGGCACCAGAGCGCCCGCGGAACGCAGCTCGAGTGTGCCGGCCGGCGTCTCCATCACGTCCTCGGAGGGCACAATCGCCAGTCCGGAACGAGTCTTGAGCACCAGGCCAGCCACCTTGCCGGCGTCGGGTCCGGTGGCTACCGCAATGTCCTTGAGCTTTCCCCGCAGGTGCCCCTGCGCATCGGTCACCGGAGTGCCGAGCAGCGCGGTAAGGCTAACCCTGGCTGTAGTGCGAGGCTGCATAAAGTGAGTTTATTCCTTCGCTGCAAGTGTACGCGCCGGGGCGCATCCGAGGTTGCAACCCTGCGATGCTCAAGCGGGCTACGCCCGCATTCACCAATTAAAATCCGGCAATCGTTCTCGGATCAGCATATAAGATCTGTTTTCGTTCCGGACCGGCGCGCTTTTTCACTCGCCACCCGTCCTTTCCGCATCCAGAATTACAATTGATCTACACTTCCCCTGGCCGTCCGTCTAAGAATAGTCATGGGTAACGATTTATTGCCGCGAGGGCACAAGAATGACGACCGCGCACATCAATTGCATCGCCACCGCAGTCCCGCCGCACGACGTCCATAAGGCATTCATCGATTTTGCCGCCAACCTGCTTACCGAAGGCACGCCCCGCAAGCTGTTTCGCCGCATGGCCCGCCTCTCGGCGATTGAAAGCCGCTATTCATTTGTGAACCCCATTCCCGCGGACGATGGCTTGTGGCGCGACGAGGAGCAAGTCTACGTGCCCGGCGATTTTCCCCCGACCGCGCGCCGCATGCAATTGTTCGAGCGTTTTGCTCCGCTGCTGGCACACTGCGCGCTCGACCGGCTTGCGCTCACTCCAGAGCAGCGGCGCGATATTACCCACGTCATCGTCACCTCGTGCACCGGACTCTACGCGCCCGGCCTGGACTTCGAAGTTGTCAGCCATCTCGGTCTCTCCCCTTCGGTGGAGCGAACCATGATCGGCTTCATGGGTTGCTACGCCGCTATCAACGCTCTCAAGTCGGCGCATCACATCGTCCGCTCCGAGCCCGATGCGCAGGTGCTTATCCTCAATCTCGAACTCTGTACGCTGCATTTTCAGGAAACGCACGAATTGGAGCAGGTGCTCTCGTTTCTGGTCTTCGCGGATGGCTGCGCGGCCAGCCTGGTCAGCGCCCAGCCGCACGGGCTGGCGATCGACAGTTTCCTTGCCGTGCAAATCCCCGCTACGAGCCACCTGATTACCTGGCGCATCGGCGAGCTCGGCTTCGACATGCATCTCTCCGGCGAGGTTCCGGGAGAGATTGGCCGCGCCCTCAAAGAATCGGGAACCGAAATCACGCGCGGGCAAGCCCCCGAGTCCATCGGCTTGTGGGCAGTGCATCCCGGAGGCCGCTCCATTCTCGACTCGGTAGAAAAGGGCCTTGGGCTGAACGCCGATGCACTCGCCTGCTCGCGCAATGTGCTGGCCCGCTATGGCAACATGTCCTCGGCGACAGTGATGTTTGTGCTGCAACAGCTCGCCGAGCGGGCGCAATCGGGGCAGCCCGGATGCGCCATGTCGTTCGGCCCCGGACTTACGGCGGAGACCATGCTCTTCCATGCCGCATAACCCGCTCGATTTTTGCCATCGCGCCCAGCTCACGGAATTGATGGACGGGCCGTGCAGCCGCGACCAATTGCGCGGCTGTCTCCGCGACATTGCCAGAATCAACCGCTGGACCCTCGCCTCCCGGCCGGTACTCCGCTGGCTCGACAAATTTGTGGACTCGACGCAGGCGCTCACCGAACCGCTCCGCATTCTCGATGTGGGCTGCGGTTATGGAGACGGCCTGCGCCGCATCGAGCAATGGGCGAAGGCGCGCCGCATGGCCGTGGAACTAATCGGCTTGGACCTCAATCCGGATGCTGCCGCGATTGCGTCCGAGGTCAGCCCCGCCTCCAGCCGAATCCGTTGGCTTAGCGCAGACGTCTTTCACTACGCGCCGCCGCGCCCCGTTCATCTCGTCCTCAGTTCGCTCTTCACGCATCATCTTGCCGAAGACAGGATCGTGCTGTTTCTGCGCTGGATGGAGCAGCATGCCGAGCTTGGATGGTTCATCAACGATCTCTCCCGCGCGCCCATCCCGTACTACGCGATCCGGGTGATCGCAAAGCTCACCCGGCTTCATCCGTTCGTGCAACACGACGCACCGGTCTCGATAGCGCGGTCTTTTGTGCCGGGAGACTGGCAAAGAATGTGCTCAGCCGCCGGCTTCGGAGACAACGACATCCTGATCCAGAGCTTTAAACCCGCGCGCCTGTGCGTGTCCCGCATCAAACAACTGCAACCGGGAACGCCCAAATGAACGCTCCCAGCGCAGTCATCGACAATCTTGTGCTTGGCGGCGGCTTTGATCCATTCATCCACTTGAAACAACACAAAACTTGACACGATTCCTCATCAGCCATGAAACTGCCAGCAAGGTCGGTGTGCGGCGGCAAAGTTTGATTTCCACGGTCCGTTGCAGAGAAGGTGGATTACGAACCCTGTGAGCGAACCGAGGAAAGGACGGCTGAGTTTCCGCCTGATCTCGACGATGGAAAGCGTCGGCGAGGTGGAAGCGGCGGCCGAAAAGCTGGCTGCGGACGCAGGCCTGGACGAGGACCAGCGGTTCCACGTGACCATGGCGGTCCGCGAGGCTGCGGTCAACGCCGTCCTCCACGGCAACGAATACGACCCGTCGCGGCATATCGCCGTGGGTCTGGAGAATACCGGCAAGGATCTGGTGTTTACCATCGCCGACGAGGGCAGCGGCTTTATTCCCGAGACCGTGCCCGACCCTCTCGCGCCTGAGAATCTGTTGCGCGGCACCGGCCGTGGCATCTTCCTTATCCGTTCTCTCATGGATGAGGTACACTTTCGTCAATTGCATCCCGGGACCGAACTGACGCTTGTAAAGCATTTGGCGGCCACTGGGGAAAAGACGTAATGGGCCGCCGCAGGATCGCGGGCGGAGGTCGGATGACTGCTTCGCGCCGGCGGCGGGGATTAGCGGTTGGAAATCGTAGTTGACCCGGAGATGTTTTTCAACAGAAGATCGGCACCGTGAAAGTGCTATAACCGTATTACCAACAAGGAGGATATTCCGTGGCTCTAACTATTGCTTCCCGAGAAGTGGACGGCGTCACCGTTCTGGACCTCAGCGGGCGGATCACCCTGGGCGAGGGCAGTGTGCAGCTGCGCGATGCCATTCGCGACCTGATCAGCAAGGGTCAGAAAAAGATCCTGCTCAACCTGGGAGACGTGAACTACATCGATAGCTCCGGTTTGGGCGAGCTGGTAAGCGCCTACACCACCGCTAAGAACCAGGGCGCCGCGCTCAAGCTGCTCAAGCTGACAAAGAAGGTCCACGACTTGCTGCAGTTGACCAAGCTCTACACAGTCTTCGACATCAGCGACGACGAAGCAAGCGCCATCGCTTCCTTCAAGTAGCCTCTGGACCGGCTCAGCCTGGGCCGCACACCCTGTTCACTGCAATTCCAGAAAGGCCATCCCGCTGGGCGAGATGGCCTTTCTGGCGTGTGAGCGAGTGTCCTACTAGAACTTAACCGATGGAACCGCCTGCGCCGCCGGACTCGCCGTAAAGTAGGCGTCGTTCTTCGCGTAGCCGGCCATCCCCGCCCAAATGCTGTTCGGGAACTGCAGGATAAACGTGTTGTAGTCCTGCAACGCATCGTTATAGCGCTTCCGGGCCACGCTGATCCGGTTCTCGGTCCCCGCAAGCTCGTCCTGCAGGCGCATGAACTGGTCGCTCGAACGCAGTTGCGGATAGTTCTCGGTCAGCAGCAGCAGCCGCCCCAGCGCTCCGTCAAGCTGCCCGTTGGCTGCAATCTTCGCTGCCGGACCCTGCGCGTTCAACATCCCCGCGCGCGCATTGGCGATGTCGCCGAACACGGTGCTCTCTTCTTTGGTGAATCCCTTCACGGTCTCCACCAGGTTGGGGATCAGGTCGGCGCGCCGCTCCAACTGCACGTCGACCTCCGACCACGCGGCTTTCACGTTCTGATCTTTGGCCACCATCTGGTTCTTGGCGCCGATATAGCTGCCAAAAACCATGAAAACAACCACCAGCAGAACGCCCAGAATGCCCAGCGTAATACCAAGTCCCTTGCTCATACAGTGTTTCTCTCCTCCGGCTTCCGCTTGAGGGAAGCCCCTTTGTGAAACAGCTTTCAGCTTTCAGCTCCCGGTTTTAGCATCGCCGACGGAATCGGCGCAAAACAAGCTGAAAGCTGAGAGCTGAAAGCCGCAACCCTACCAGCTCCCCCCGGCCCCGCCGCCGCCGAACCCGCCTCCACCAAACCCGCCAAACCCTCCACCACCCCCGCCGCCGAAGCCTCCGCCGCCTCCACCAAATCCGCCCCCACCCCAGCCGCGGCCACCCCCGCCAAAAATGCTGGAGAAAAGCCCATAGCCAAGCAGCATCCTGAAAATGGACCCGCCGCCAAAGAAGATAAGCAGAATAATCAGCAGGATCACCTTGCCCAACACCGGGCTGTGCCGCTCCTGGGGCTCCGGCTCGGCTGCCGGCACCGGCTGGTTGGTCAGCGTCACATTGGCGTCCGCGGCAATCACCTGGGCCACCTGGCCCACAGCCAGCGTCACCGCCGAATCGTAATCGCCCGAGCGCAGATAGGGAACCATCTCCCGCCCAATGTCGCCCACCTTGGCGTCGTTCAAAATTCCTTCGAGGCCATAACCCACATCGATGCGGTACTTGTGGTCGCCCACGGCCAGCAGCACCAGCACGCCCTTATCCGAGCCCTTCTTGCCTATCTTCCACTTGTCTTCGAGCTGGTTGGCGTAGTCGGCGGCATCGTCACCGTTCATCGTCTGAACGGTCACAATCGCAATCTGCGAGTTGGCCTGGGAGTGGTCAAGTTGCGCGCAGACCGAGTCCAGTTGCGCAATCGTGTCTGAGGAAAGCACGTGCGCGTTGTCGCTCACGTAATCGGTGGGCTTGGGCAGGCTGTCGACGCTCTGTGCGTGGGCCGGGAAGGCGAAAACAAGGGAAAGAGCTGCCGGAAGCAGCCGAAAGACGGTCGTTTTTGCGCGCCAAAAGCCCTTCATTCCTTCCAATTGTACGCGGGTGGCATGACAAAGGTTCCCTCGCCTCGCAAGCACTACACTGAAAATGAGATGAGCCTGAATCCGATACCCTCGCCCCCCATCGCCCGGAAACACCAAACCGAGACTCTTGTGCACGGAGTGCCGCTCGCCGACGACTACGCCTGGTTGCGCGACAAGCAGAATCCCGAAGTCACCGCTTACCTCGAAGCGGAAAACGCCTACGCCGACGCCGTATTGGCGCCACTGAATGGCCTGCGCGAGCAACTCTACCAGGAAATGCTTTCGCACATGAAGCAGACCGACATTTCGGTCCCCTACCGCGACGGCGCCTGGTGGTATTACTCCCGCACTGAAGAAGGCTCCCAGTATGCGATCTACTGCCGTAAACACGCCGCAGTCGAACAGACTCCGGGTGCCCCAGGTCCCGATTCTGGGACCTGGGAATCGTCACCCGAGCAAGTAATCCTAGACGGCAACGAACTCGCCAAAGGCCACGCCTTCTTCGCCATCGGAGATACCGACATTACCGACGACGGCCGTTTTCTCGCCTACACCACAGACACCACCGGCTTCCGCCAATACACTCTGCGCATCAAGGATCTGGAAACCGGCGAAACTCTTCCGGGCGAAGTCGAGCGTGTCGGCTCCATAGTCTGGGCCGCTGACAACTGCACCCTCTTCTACACCGTCGAAGACGAACAGCAAAAGCGCCAGTTCCAGCTTTGGCGCCACACGCTCATCTCGCTTCACACGCGAGATGAACTCGTCTACCAGGACGACGACGAGCGTTTCAATGTTGGCGTAGGCCGCACCCGCGACGGCAAATTCCTGGTGGTGGAATCCGCCAGCCACACCACCACCGAATCCCGCGTGCTGGCTGCGGACCAGCCGGAAGGCAGCTTCGCTCTCATCAGCGAGCGCCACGACGATCACGAGTACTCCATCGACCACCGCAATGGCCTCTGGTTCATCCGCACCAATGACAGCGGCCGCAACTTCCGCCTGGTCACCGCACCCGTAGCCACACCCGGCCGCAGTCACTGGACGGAACGCATTCCCCACCGAGACGATGTGATGCTCGAGGAGATCGATCTCTTCGCCGGTTTCTTCATAGCCTGCGAGCGCGAGAACGGCCTGCCCCGCCTGCGTCTCTGGAATTTTTCCGGCGACGGTCCTGAAGCAGCCAGGACCGCCGAGATAGCCTTCCCCGAGCCGGCCTATAGCGCCCACCCGCACATCAACCGCATCTTTGAGACAACCACCTTCCGCTATGGCTACCAGTCCCTGGTCACGCCCAGCTCGGTCTATGAGTACGACGTCGCAAGCGGCGCATCCACGCTCCTCAAGCAGCTTGAAATTCCCGGCGGCTTCGATCGCACTCTCTACGCCAGCGAGCGAGTGCACGCCACGGCACCCGACGGCGTTCAGGTTCCCGTGTCCCATGTCTATCGCAAAGACAAGCGCGAGCCAGGCCGCAATCCGCTGTACGTTTACGGTTACGGC
>Ga0302320_10024253_pt1 | contig 11851 bp, 8 predicted proteins | sample Bog_T0_3_FD_202130 | JGI IMG/M metagenome (GOLD analysis project Ga0302320, IMG submission 202130) | Peat permafrost microbial communities from Stordalen Mire near Abisko, Sweden - Bog_T0_3 | ecosystem: Environmental > Terrestrial > Soil > Wetlands > Peat | place: Sweden: Abisko, Stordalen Mire... | reverse complement strand
GTCGAAGTCACGGAGCGTCAACTTGCAGCGCTCCATAAATTGTTCACCCAGTTCGGTCAGTCGCAATCCGCGAGTAGACCGATGCATTAGCTTGACGCCGAGACGCTCCTCCAGCGCGGTCAGCCGACGGCCCATGACCACCGGAGTCACTCCCTCCGCGAGAGCGGCGGCGGCAAAACCACCCTTGTCGGCGATTAGTACGAAACTTCGCAGTTCGATGTGCCGGTCCATATCGTACTAAGTCTAGAGAAGGTCAGGGAGCGCGCGGTTGATGGGCCAGGTCTGTTGTTGCATAGATTCCCGCAATCTCATTATGCAAACCGCGACTTTTTTTTCGTTTTCGTGTGTCGCCATGCCAGCCTGTCGGTGCCGTTGGACGATCCGGTGCACTCGACTACTGCATCGTTTCAAAATCATCATGCTGTGTCAATGATCAAGTGGCGTTGGAATGCTGCGGATGGGGACTTTGCTTGAAACACGCGTTTCCAGGGGTCGCAAAGCCGCTAGCAGCGGGTCCAGCCACGGCTCCCAGTGACGCCATTGATCCAAGCCTTCTTTAAAGATCGGCCGGCGCACCTGTTCGGAACTGGCGGCGCGGACGCTCCGTCTGGTCTCATGAAATGCGACGCATCGTGATTCGAATTCCAATCTACAAGACTCTAGGATCCGCCGCACGCTGCCCTGTAAATCTTCAACGACGTCCTCATGCTGGACGTTGGGGATTTTCCCGGGTAAAGCGTCGTCCCAGTGCTCCATGAGCGCGACGTAGCTGCGGTAGTGGCGTCCCTTACCGAGCGCAAAGCATAGATGGTAATGATCGACCAGGCCTTTCGCGTGCTTGTGCCGCTGCAAGAGTACGACGGCATAATCGCAGCGCGCGGCCGAGTAATGCGGCGCAAACGCGGGGACACTTTCGAGCAGAAACTCCGCGCCGTAGATATCGCCCACAGCCAGCATGCCGGACGCGGCAACCACCGGCGGCGGTAGTTGCGCGAGCCGCGCGAACTGGCGATCGGCGTGTTCCCCGCTTGATGATACTTGAAGCATGCGAGCGCGTACCTTTTGACTCAAGCGGCTGATACGTGCACTGAGGGATGTCGGTCACGCCACGGCAATATGTGTTCGAGAAGCGATGCAAGCTGGATTAGCGTCGCGTCGTCGCCGTATCGGCCGACAAACTGAACTCCGATCTGAGAGCGATCAGCGCTCTGATGAAGTGGCAGCGAGATCGCGGGTTGGCCGGTCACATTGAAGATCGGCGAAAATACCTCGGTTGCCAGTACAAGGCGCGTCCATTCCTCTGCCGACAAGTCCTGCTCTTGATCATGCGCCGCATGTGGCAACGCGAGCTGGGTGCATGTGGGCGTCACCAGAATATCGCAACGCTCGAAAAAGGCGCCCATCTGCCGCCGCACGACGTTATATTCATCAAGTGCCGCAAGAATATCGTGCGCGGTCACTGTCTTGCCGTATCCGTACATTGCCCAGCTCGTACGCATCAAATTCTCCGGCGCTGGGCGCCGGCCGAGCCGTCCGCCCAATACGTCGCAGGTGTAAGCCAATCCGGACGACCAGACGACGTGAATCGCATTGACGAATCCGTCCCACGAGATTGGTGGGGCGCTCGCTTTAACCTCATGTCCAAGTCGGCGTAGAAGTTCTACAGTTGCCAGAACAGCCTTCTCAATCTCGGGATGGACTGCGCTTCCATCGAACGCGCGGGTGGTGTATGCGATCGACAGCCTCCGCGGCGTGCGGCCGACCTCATCGAGAAACGCACGCTCCGGTGTCGGGGCCCTATGGGGATCGCCGATGGCAGCTCCCCCTAGCGCGTCAAGCATCGCCGCCGTATCACGCACGGTCCTCGTCAGCGCCAAATGCGTGGACATGCCGGCGCTCGGGTCGGCACTCCCGGGCCCGTCACTCACCCGACCCCGCGTCGGCTTCAGTCCGACAAGTCCTGTGTAAGCAGCCGGGCCTCGGATGGAGCCTCCTCCATCGCTCGCATGTGCGATCGGGACGATGCCGGAAGCCACGGCTGCGGCCGCGCCGCTGCTGGATCCGCCTGGATAGGTAGCAAGGTTCCACGGATTTTTGGTCAGCCCAGCAAGACGGGTATGACACGCGTTCGACCATGCAAGTTCGGGAACCGTTGATCGACCTAAAATCACGAGGCCCGCACGCCGGAGCCGTAGAACCACCTCGCTGTCGTACCAGCCGGTCAGTCCCTGCGTGAGCTCGCAGCCACACTCCGAGAGAAAGCCCTTCTCAAACGTGTAAATGTCCTTGAGCAGCGTCGGCACACCGGCCAGTGGTCCCGCCGGCGGTCCGGCTTCGGCGAGGACCGTCACCCGCTCCGGGAATGTCTGAATGACGCAGTTGAGTATTGGATTGATTCTCTCGATCGCGGCCAGGGCGAGTTCGCAAATTTCCTTGGCAGTCACATCCCGATTTTGTACCAATTCGGCGAGACCGACGCCGTCGTAACACGCATATTCACTCAGATTCATGTGCAAGGGCCATACGCGCGGATCCGATCTCGTCGTTTGGGTCTTTAGAACTTGTAAGAGAAGCGAACTCCGATCGTCCGCGGCACGTTGATGGTGTCCGCCTTCACGTACTCCTTATAATTCGCGTACAAGATCGCACGCACATCCGTCAGGTTCGTGCCGTACAGTTGCACAGTCCACGGATGCTTGTCGATGCCGACCGACGCATCGTACGTCGAGAATCCGGGATCGTCGAATGCGACCGTCGCTCCCTGTAGCGTTTCCGCCAGTTTGTCGGTAGTCGCATAAGAATGCGACTGGTGCGTCGCATCCACTTGCCAGAATGGGTGATAGTCGTTGATGTCGAATTCGTAGCGAAGGCGGATATTGGCCTCAAACGGCGGCGACTGCGCGAGCGGCGTGCCGAGCGCGCCAAATGGGTTCACGATATTGATGGGCTGCCCAGTATTCGGATTGATGAGACTTAGAGTCTTGACGACCTCGCTGCTGTTCCAGGCTGCCGAACCCGTTACCGTCAGCCCGTGCGTGACGCGAGCCACGAGCGACGTCTCGATTCCGCGCACGCGGTAAGTCGGGCCGTTGGTCGTAAAAGTCAAGTTACCCGTGACCCCAGGATCGAAGATCTGGATTTGCGTGTTCTTCCAGTCCTCCTGGTAAACCGCCCCATTGAATTGCAGGCGATTATTCAGCCACTCGGTTTTCCAGCCCAGTTCGTTATTCGTCAGCGTATCCGGAGCGTACGCCAATGGCGGCGTGAACAGCCCATATATCGGAGAGGTCGGTTTTATGACCGATTGCGATCGATTGAATCCGCCCGGCCGGAACCCTTGCGACCAAGTAGCATAAACCATCATGTCGTCGGTGATATTCCAGGTCAGGTTCGCGCGGCTCCTGAAGAGGTTATAGGATTTATCGAGGTGCTTGGCATCGAGGTTAATGCCGCTGCTGGCCGGTATCCCGCAAGGATAGGCGACAGTCGCGGCGCTGTATATGCCGCCGGGGTTGCAGCCGGCGCTGGTGACCGTGGACCCCTTCTCGAAGGTGTCGAGATCCGTATACCGTGTGGCAATCGTCGCAATCAATTTCTTGGGTATGATGGCGTAATCGGCCGATAAGAACATCGCCTTTTGGGTGTAGCCGCGCGTAATGTCGTCGAAAAAGAGGTCGCCCTGCGGACGCACATTGGGATTGTTAGCTGTGGTACCAGCGGGTGGCGCGATCGGTACGAATTCCGGTTGCGTCGCTCCATAGAAAAAGTCGGTTTGTTCGTGGACCTTGTATTGCTCCCAGAATACACCGCCCAAAGCGCGCAAGCCCTGGCTTTCCCACCAGCTGTCCGGTGTGCTGACGCGTAACTCATGACTTTGATGTGTCATGAGCGTGTGATCCGTCCAGAATATGCTCGGTGAGAAGCAACTTCCGCCGTTCTTGGGCGTCGTTGCGCCGTTCACGATCGAACCGGGGACATTGCACTGATAATAGGCAGCGTATGCGCCGCGTGAATAATTGGTGTAGTCCTCTTGCTGGTCTGCGTGCCTGTCGAGATAGGCGCCCGTGTAGACTACTTTAAGTTGAGCGACGCGGCCGTTGATCGTCCACGCCGTGTTCGAGAACCGATCGTTGTTGTACGAGGGATTGTACAGCTGGACTGACAGATCCGGCAGCGCATGGCCAATACCATCATACTGTTCCTGCCAAAAGACGCCCTCTGAATCGATGGTCTGGTATGACTGGGTAATGAGTGCGTCCCAATCCTCGTTGACCTTGTACGCAGCCTCCAGCCGTCCGCCTTTGTACGTGACCGGATTGAATGCCTGGGCGACCGTACTGTTATTGTTGATGGACGTGCTATTCGGTGGCACGACGCCGCCAAAATAGTCAACGATGCCTCCGTCAGTCGGCGCTCGAGTGAATTTACCCGGTATATTATTGATGTAGCCGCCGCGCGAGTCATTGTAAATGACTCCGCGGATCGCGAAGGTATCGGGAATGATCGGCAAATTTATCATCGCGTCGACATTGCTGCTCTGGCCGCCATGGGCAGTCGTCGCATAACCGGCGTTGACATTGCCCTCGGTCACATCGAGTTTGGGCTTATTCGTGATGTAGCGAACGACACCCGCCTCTGCGCCCGCACCAAACAGCGTGCCTTGTGGGCCTTCGAGCACTTCGATGCGTTGCAGGTCGGCGGCGTAAATATCCAGATTGCGTTCGGGTCCCTGGCCGGATTGCTCGTCCAGATAAACGGCGACGTTTGGAAAACTGCTGAGGGCACCCGCTGCCTGGATGCCGCCGGTCGTGGTCGCGAGACCGCGCATGTAAATATTGCCTTGTCCAGGGGCTGCGCCGGCCATGGTCACGTTTGGCAGATATTTGAGGACATCTCCAATAGTCGTGGCGTTCAGTTGGGTCAGCGTATCGGCCGTCAGGACCTGGATCGTGATCGGCACATTTTGCAGATTTTCGACACGTCGCTGCGCCGTGACCGTGATCGGTTCCAGTTGTCCGCTTGTATCGGCCGGCGATTCCGCGTTCGCTGCACCGACCGCGGAACCGCTCAGAATTGTCGCGATCGCATATGACAGATTTTTGCAATTCATGCGCTATGCATCCCCGTTTGACCCATCGTTCTGCCGGCTCTAGAGATCGGCTCATCCGCCCATGACAGAGTGACACTAAAAGCGCCATCGAGTAACGCTGTGAGAATCGTTTCAATCGATACCAAGAGTATGGAATAACAGTGGGGTAGAGCATGGTCTAATGCGGATGCGCCGGCGACACGCTCGCTCGGCACGGCGCATATATCAGCTGAACGGAGTTCTCTATGAATGGCACGGTGATATCGATACGACTTGCTCTTTTCGGCGGGCGTCCGGCTGGCCGCGAATTCACAGGTGGAAATTAATGAATGACAAGATCATCCATTTCTCCGTCGCTGAGATGGCTAGCCGCTGCGTAGACTCCGTACCGGTTCCGGCGCCGATCGCCACACCGGTGTCCGAGGTGCGCTCACAATCTGTGGTTGTGCCCTCCAGTCTTACGACGCGGATGGGTGTTTGGGAGTGCTCTCCTGGCCGTTGGCGACGCCAGGTGAAGCAGGCGGAGTTCAGTCACTTCCTGGCGGGCGACTGCACTTTCACGCCGGACGGGGGTGATCCCATCGTGATCCATGCCGGGGATGTCGTGTATTTTCCGGCTAATTCCACCGGCATTTGGGATATACGGTCCGCAAGCCGCAAGATTTTCATGGTTTTCGACGAGAGTACGCCAACGTGACGGATGTGAGAAAGCGGACTTTGACGCACCCGGCTGTCGGCAGAGACTATCGTCAAACCAGCTTCTGGCTGGCGTCCACGACTGACAATCTTACCGCCCGCAAGCCTCTCGAGGGCCATCTGTCGGTTGATGTCGCGATTTTGGGTGGAGGGTATTCGGGACTTTGGACCGCGTATTATCTGCTTCGCGACAACCCGGGGATGGAAGTCGCGGTGCTTGAAAAGGACATCTGTGGTTTCGGCGCATCCGGACGCAATGGCGGCTGGTGTTCGGTTAGATTTCCAGTGGATGCTGATGCGCTTGAGCGGCGCGTGGGGGCGGAACGCGCCCGCCGGACAATTCTTGCGATGCACGACTCCGCAGACGAAGTCGGCCGCGTAGCGGCGATTGAGGGCATTGACGCCCACTATCGAAATACGGGCGTGTTGAGCCTCGCGCGCGGCGATGCCCAGCTGCCGGCGATCCATGAGGTTTTCAATACCTATGAAAGGCTGGGCCTGGGTTCGGAGAATCGTCTACTGAGCGCATCAGAGGCGTACGAACTGATTCATGCGACCAATGTATCGGGCGCGCTGCTGTCGTCACGCGGCGCTTCCGTGCATCCCGGCAATCTTGTGCGTGGCCTCGCCCGCGCGATCGAAAAACGAGGAGGCGTCATCTACGAGGGCTCGCAAGTCGTGAAAATTACTTCAGGTGAACGCGCCTCGTTGGCTACTGCGTCGGGTTCACTCGTTGCTCGACGGGCGATTGTCGCTGCCGGTGAAGCATATCTGACGCAACTTTCGCCATTCAAGCGCGGATTGCTGCCCATGTCGTCCATGATCGTGGTCACGGAGCCTCTGACCACCGCACAATGGGAGGAGATTGGTTGGCAGGGCGGCCAAAGTGTCGGGTCTCAATCGAATACCAAGAACTATCTCACGCGAACGCTGGACGGAAGAATTCTATTCGGTAGCCGGGGAGCCCCCTACCATTTTGGATCCAACGTACCGGATTCCTCGCTGGCGGACGAGCGCACGTACGCGAAAATGCGCTGCACCTTGCGCGAGTGGTTCCCGGTTCTCGAACAGGTGCGATTCACCCATGCGTGGGGAGGCTATTTGGGAGTGACTCGTGATTGGATGCCAACGGTCAACTACGATGCACCCAGTAAGCTTGCTCGGCTCTATGGATACACCGGCCGCGGCGTGTCTACGACCAATCTCGCCGCGCGTCTGGTCGCCGGCTTGATTTCAGGTCGGGCGAGTGGACTCGAAGATCTGCCGATGCATCGACCCGATTCCCCAATGTGGGAACTCGAGCCGCTTCGCTGGGCGGCCGTACGATACGTTCAGAATGCGTTTGCGCGGATCGATGAAGCGGAAATTGCCCAACGCCGGCCGCCCTGGGACACGGCTATTGCCAAATATCTTGCGGGTCAATAACGAGGGTTTACGCATAGAGGCCCGGCTGCTCGGCGTCAGACCACGCCCGCCCCCGTGCGGCATTCTTCGAGGCCATGACCATAGGGCCCCGCTTCGCGTCGCCAGAGAAGGATGGCCGAAGCGACGGCGAATAGGCTGAGCAGAAAAAAGAACCATAGCATGACCGTATAGCCTGCCGGGTTTTGTGCTCCGGCTCCCGCCCGGTCCGCAATCCAGCCCGCAGCGATATTGGAGGCAGCCATGCCCAGGGACTGAATCAGGGTGATAAGCCCGAGCGCCGTGCCCAGCCGGCGCGGCTCCACGATCAGCGTCGTCGCGGGCCAGATAACCGCGGGTACCAGCGAGAAGCTGATGCCCATCATCACGGTGGATACCCCGAGACCGAGGTTCGTCAATCCCAGTACCACAAAGGTCAGCGGCAACAATGTCGTTCCGAAAGTCAGCATGAGCGCTCGATGACCAAACCGATCCGCGAGAAAGCCGAAGAACGGCGTGGCGAAAATGGCTGCGAAGAACACCCAACTGTTGGCAACACCCGCTTGGCTAAGCGTGAGTCGTTTGACGTGCTGGAAATACTCGATGGCGTAGGTCGTTCGGAACGGAAAAAAAACTGCGGCATAGAGCACGTGCAGGGCCAAGATGTACCAGAAGGACCGGTCGAATTTAAATAGCTGCCGCCACGCCACACGCTCCACCACGCCGGCGCCTGCCGATTGCGATCTGGGCAGGTAACGGCGGTCAAGCCGATGGAAAGCCACTGCGGCCAGCAAACCCGCCAGCGTGACGCCGGTGCCGAGCCATAAAGGAGGCTGCCAGCCTCGATCGTAGAGCGGTCGCGCCCACGCCGTCGAGGTATCCACGGCGTAGGATCCGACGCGGGCGAGACTCAGGTATAGCGCTGCGGCGAGCGCTACGCCGCTGCCCGAGAACCACTGCGCGAGCCCCGCGAGGAGCGCAATGAAAATTGCCCCCTCGCTGACCCCGAAGATGAACCGGCCGGCTACCATTATCTCGTATGGAACGCCAATCGCAGTGAGCGCTGCGCCGAGCACGCCTATGCCTGCCGCCCATAGCGCCACGCGCGCGGGTCCATAACGATCGATCAATAGCCCGTTGATGAGTGACAAAGCTACGTTCGGAATGCTGACGATGCCGTTCAGCATTCCGAGTTGCGATTGGCCGAAACCGCGTTGCCGCTGCAGCAGATCGGCTATGGGGCCAATCACATCGTCTTCGTAGTAACTGCTCGACACGGCGATTGCCGCCAGCAGCAGCACCCACCAGCGCAGCCGCGAGTCGCCGCCGACTCGAGTCACTGAAAGCGGGCGCCTTGACGCGCAAGTTCCGTCTGCAACGCACGGATGTTCAGTTGATCCAGCGCTTCGTCACGCCGCAAGGATACCGCCGCGGCGACGCCCGCGCCTTGGCCGCTGACGGCGCAGCACATCATGTTACGCGCCGAAGCGTGGGATATTTTGTCGCCGCCAATGCAGCGGCCGGCGACGAGAAGATTGGCGACGCCCTTTGGCACCAGGGCTCGATACGGCACCTGCCAGTAGCGCCCCGTGGTGGGAAGGATCAGGACGCCGTAACCATCGATGAACTCGGGAAAGATGCCAATGGCATCATCGAAACGGCCCTGCTCTCGAACGTCGGCGCCGGTGAGATTGTAGAGCGCGTCGATCTTGCGTGTATCGCGGATTCCGAGCGTCATACCGAAATTGCGTAGTTTGGCGCGCCCGCAGCCTGGCATGAAGCCGCGCAGTGCTTCCATAGCGTAGATCGCCTCGCGCCGGCCGCGCATCTCGCCGATCGTCAAATCATTGGGGTCGGTGCCATCGATGCACGGCACATGTACCAGGTTCAAGTAGGTCAGATCGCCCTGATCGGAGACCGAACCCCAGGTGCCGGCGATGGTCTGCAGGGTCTGCGGGATGATGCCGGCCGCGAGCGCTTCTTTAAACGGTTTGCGCAGGAAGGGTGAGAACATTGCCTCCTCCTTGCCGGTAGTCTCGTAATCCCATTCCCGATTGCCCGACCAGTCCGCATAGGTTTGAGGATCGGCTTTAACCGAGTCGATGAATTCACGCTTGTTAACGCCGCTCATGGAGAACATGACGGACACGGCCATCATTTCCTCCTTAGGAGTCTTGCGTACCGGCGCGCCGGCGCGGGTCGCGATGTCGGCATCTCCCGTGGCGTCGATGACGCGCTTGGCCAGGATAGCTTCGCGGCCCGCCTTGCTCTCAGTGATGACCCCACAAATTGCGCCATTCTGCATTATCGGTGTAACAGCCATACGGTGCAGAAGGGGGGCGATGTTAGCCTCTTGTATCAGAGTGTCGGCTACCCACTTGAACATCTCGGCATCGAGCGCATGACTCAGGGACTGTGGCTCGGGCATCGCCGCGCCCATGGCTTTGGCGCGCTCCTCGAATTCGATGCCGATGCCTTCGCAGTCCACTGTGCCTTCGTGCCGGTACCAGGCAAACCCCTCGACCCCGACTTGGGTGATGTTGCCGCCGAAGCAGCCGTTGCGGTCGATGAGCGCGGTGCGGGCGCCGGCACGAGCCGCCGCAAGGGCCGCGGCAAGACCTCCCGGGCCGCTCCCGACGACCAAAACGTCGGTCTCGAGTACCACGTCAACGATGCGAGCCGGTTCAGAAACGTTCTTCATTAGGTAGTGAGTCCTTCGACGTCGACGGAGAATTGGAGGCAGCAAATGCCCTCGTTACGCAGAGACAATACCGCGCTGCGCCTTTTTTACGGGTGCAAAGATCGGCGCGGCCCAGCAATCCGCATAACAATTTTATTTCAACGGACGGGACACCGAGAATCCCTCCTGCGTTCATTTCAATCGATACCAATGGTATGGAGCGAACCGAACTGAAGCCAAATCGATCATCGGTTAGAACGTAATTGTCGAATCTCGCAAATCGTGAGACTGGAACGCGCCTGCGATCTACCCTTGTAACCCACTGATATCCCAGGCTACTGACATCAGCTGCCGAGGTGAGCATTCCGTGCGCCCTGAAGCACTGTGCATTTCTCGGCGGTTTGCGGGAAAGTCTCACGTTTAGGCTTCGGCGTGCATCTGACCAGAACTGAGGAAGACCGCCCATTTTGGTATTTTGATGCAGGACAGGCGTGGTGCAGCGCCACAGGTGCTCAGTCACGACGCTCGACATGTGTGAGTTTTCCTAATGGCACCAAGTCCCATCTTTATTCATGTCACTGACACGACCAAAAGAAATTGACACCAATGACTGACGTTCCGCTCGAAAACCAGATCAGCAGCAAATTACTTTCCCGCTTCCTGTAGGTGATTGATCCTCAAGGTTCGAGCGCCCCTTCATATCGCACATCGCGCAGTCAATCGTAGGAGTCCGACGATGCGACCGGTCACGCCCGTTGTCAACTCTAAGATGTAATCAATAGCAATTCGATTGATCACGACATCAGTCGCGTGAATATCTATTTGCTCCACGAAGCCTGCAAGAAAACAGCGCGAGCCCTCGCTTGCGGTCCAAGAGCGCCGGGCGGCGGATTCGAAGCGGCTCGCGCCTCACGGAGCGCCGGGACCAGCGCTGGTTAGCGAACGGCGCTCCTAGAGTGGCGAACAATCCGGTGAATGTCATGATGACATTTTCTCCCAGAGTGTGTGCGCGAACCGAACGTGCCACGGCGTCTACCAGGAATTCGACAAACGTAATCCGGACTGCGGTTAGCCGCTCGAACGCGTCAACACCCGATAAGCCATTGGCGTCATCTGACAGCGCTGGCGGAATACCGCCGCGAAATGACTCTGGTTCGCAAAGCCCACAGATTGCGCAATATCGACAAGTTTTCGATCGGTCGAGCGCAGCAAGTCTTTGGCGTATTCGACGCGACGCTCGAGCAGAAACTGGTGCGGCGAACGGCCTGTTTCCTTCTTAAATCCCCTTGCGAAGCGGAACGCACTCATATTGACGGCCGCAGCAATCAAGTCAATAGAAAGGTCGTGATTCAAGTGTGCTTCGATGTACTCGATTGCCGCCCGGACTTTGTGGGCCGGCATGTCAATTCGCTGCAGGGCCGTGACTGCGCGAAAATTCGAGTGCCGGGACACAAGCTGCGCGGTCAACGCATGGGCCATTGCGTCGCCCACCAATTGACTGCTGCTGCCGGGGTTTGACAGCTCCTCGACAATGCGAGTTGCGATTGCGGAAACCAGGGGGTCCCGAATTCCGATTCCTTCCACGAGCCCAAAAGTCTTGTCGCTGAGCTCTGCTGCTGCCTCAACCAGCAACCGGGGGTCGATGAAGATCTGCAGTTCGTCGATTTCACCGCTTCCCTCCCACGAATTCTCCTGGTTGGCGCGCATAACGATCAAATCGCCTGGCAACGACCGAATGCGTCGTGGGGTGCCGTTCCAGCGAGCCAACAATTGACAGGGATTGTTCAAGTGGGCGGACAAAAAGTGACCGCTGGCCGCAGGTAGTTGAATTTGGAACCGCGCAGGGTGCTTGAAACGGTAGGCGCAAATGTGGCGCCAGCCGAGAAGTTCGCTCGATAGAAGCGGCGGCGTCGGCATTGACCGCATCCATTCGGGTGGCACGAGGGGGTTTGTTTGCATCGGCCCAACAGGGTTTACTCTCATCA
>Ga0302320_10024252_pt1 | contig 11851 bp, 10 predicted proteins | sample Bog_T0_3_FD_202130 | JGI IMG/M metagenome (GOLD analysis project Ga0302320, IMG submission 202130) | Peat permafrost microbial communities from Stordalen Mire near Abisko, Sweden - Bog_T0_3 | ecosystem: Environmental > Terrestrial > Soil > Wetlands > Peat | place: Sweden: Abisko, Stordalen Mire... | reverse complement strand
CCGATGAATACATCTATGCCGGTGGATCCTTGTCTTCAAGCAGCCCGCAGCTCCAGGCCGTGCAACTGCTGATGGCCGTGAACCGGCAAATCTACATGGATTGCCCTGAGGTTCCCACACTCAAGGAGCGGCTCTTCCATCTCTTCGACGCGTAATCGAGGAATCCAGATTCGAAGTTGTCGGTGGAAGAATGTTCTGATATGCGGACGGGACCGAATCGGCTATTGCCGGACGGCTCAAGCCGTCACACACGCATCCTCATTGCCCAAACGTCAAGACCGCAAACAGAACGAACCATGCCAGCCCCATGGCATGCCAGAACCATGCCGTTGCATCGACGGCGATTTGCCTGTAGTGTACCCTCCCGATTAAATTCAACGCGCCCAGGCAAACCAGGAGAGCCAGTACGCCGAAGGCTAAGTGCGCTGCATGAAGCCCGGTGATGACATAAAAGAAGTAACTGGCCGGAGTTGCCCAGCGATCGAATGTGTAACCATCTGAAGTCAACTGCCGCCATGCAACCCACTGCCCAGCCAGAAACAGAATACCCAGTACCAGCGTGGCAAGAATCCACGGCCGCGTGCGCGTCAGTGCCGGTTTGCCCAGCCCCAGCCACTCTTCCATCACGTCAATCTCCTGAAAGATGTGGTAGCGGGCCATCTCCATGGTGAGCAAGCTCAACAGCAGGATAGCGGTGTTCAAAAACAGGATGGGGGGCATCAGCACCGGATGCCAGTCGCCGATCTGCCGAAGAGTTGCCGGGTCCATGTGCGTTCCCGCCTGGCGGGCGTAAAACAACACCACCAATACGACGAAGAACATCATGTCGCCGGCGAGGGCGCAGAAGACAAAAGCGCGGATGCGATTGAGAACCTCGCGCGGCCCCTTGTGCGCGTTGCTCCATTCGTCATCGTCGCCGCCGCCTCCTCCGCCGCCGGTTGGCCGGCGGTCTACGGGCGGCTTGCCGCCGATTCCAGGCGATTTGTGTTCCGTATCGGCGGGGATGGGGGTGAAGATGGAGGGCATATGGTCCTCTTAAGAATAAGAGGTTACACCGAGTTGGCCTGAAACGCTACCCGCGCCCGCCACCTGCGCCGGCGCGGGGGATTGGGTCAGTCGGAAGGGTACGGGCTTTCAAGTGAAGGATGCGGGCTTTCAGGTGAAGGGTACGGGCTTCAGCTCGTACATAAACATCCCAAACTATTCGAGGGCTTTAGCCCCTGAGGGACGATTTTTCAAATTGACCCACTACGCGGGGCGGGCTCTTGTTATGGCCTCTAGAATTAGCAAAGGATGAGCCAGCCGTGTATTTTGTGCAAGTCAACTGTTCATCGCGATCTGCCGTGCTTGGAGGGTGAACCATGAAACTCGTTTCGTTTTCCGTGGGAGATAGCAACGTACGCCCCGGCGCGTTGGCGCAAGAATCCGTCGTCGATTTTGCCGGAAGCGGATACGCGGACACGCTGGCTGTGATCGCAGACGGCTGCAATCATGCCGGTAACTCCAGCGCGTATGTGCGCCACAAGCTCAGCGAGGTTCGTTTGCACACACCTCTATCAAACCCTCCTCGCGTGTTTGCCATTGGCCTCAACTATCGCGATCACGCCGCGGAAGCGAAAATGCAGCTGCCAAAATTCCCTGTCGTTTTCTTCAAGCTCACGACGGCGATTATCGGGCCTGGCCAGCCCATTGTGCTGCCCAAAAATTCAAACGAGCCGGACTACGAGGCAGAGCTGGCCTTCGTGATCGGCAAGGGCGGATACCGCATTCCCGCGGCCGAGTGGCGGGAGCACGTTTACGGCTACACGATTGTGAACGACGTGAGCGCTCGCGACGTGCAGATGTCAACTTCGCAGTGGTCGCTGGCCAAGAGTTTTCCCAGCTTCTGCCCGATCGGGCCGTGGATCATGACCGCGGACGAGATTGCCGACCCGCATCAGCTTTCCATCAGCCTGACAATCGGCAACGAGGTGCTGCAAAACTCGAATACGCGGGAGATGGTTTTTCGGATTCCAGAATTGATCGAGTACATCTCTTCGATCACGCCCCTCTTGCCCGGCGATATTGTTTCAACCGGCACGCCGAGCGGCGTCGGCATGGGACGCAGCCCCAAGCGCTGGCTCAACGCGGGCGAGGCGGTCACCGTTACCGTGGAAGGCATCGGCTCGCTTACAAATCCTGTGGTCGCCGAATAGCTGCCGGGCGAATCGCTGAGGTTGCTCGGAATGGCTCCGGGCAGACATCAGCGCCCGCGCTTCTAAAATCTTCGCCATATCGTCGGTCCGGATCATCGCCCCCGTATCATTACAGGAACCCCGGAGCATTTCCATTCACAGGCCATTCGTGACAGCCAGCGCATTCCGCGTTAATCTTATATAACTGCGCAAACGGCGCACTGAGGAGTTGTCTAACCTTTTATGCCCATTCAAACGACCTCCAAGATCTGGCACAACGGCAACATGATCCCCTGGGAAGATGCCACCCTCCATGTGATGAGCCACGTCATCCACTACGGCTCCAGCGTATTCGAAGGCATCCGTTGCTACCAACAACCGAACGGCGCGGCCGTATTCCGGCTGCCGGAGCACATGCAGCGGCTGCTGGACTCGGCGAAGATCTACCGGATGGAAATTCCTTTCAACCTTGAGGAGCTATGCGCCGGGGTTGTGGATCTGATCGAGGCCAACGGGGTTGCGCCGTGCTACATCCGGCCCATCGCGCTGCGCGGTTATGGAGAGATCGGTGTAAGCCCCAAGGGCTCGCCCGTCGAGGTCTACATGGCCAACTTTCCGTGGGGCAAGTACATAGAGGGCCACGGAGGCGCGGATGTGTGCATCTCAAGCTGGAACCGGCTGGCTCCGAACACCATGCCCGCACTGGCCAAGGCCGGCGCAAACTACATGAACTCGCAGCTGATCAAGATGGAAGCCGAGGTCAATGGATATCAGGAGGGCATCGGGCTGGACGTGAACGGCCTGGTGAGCGAGGGGTCTGGAGAAAATATTTTCGTGGTTCGCAACGGCGTCATCTACACGCCGCCCTTGTCGAACTCCGCCCTCTCCGGTATTACCCGCGACAGCGTGCTGACCATTGCGCGCCATCTGGGGTTGCAGGTCATCGAGCAGTCCATTCCGCGCGAGATGCTCTACATCGCCGACGAGGTCTTCTTTACCGGAACCGCGGCCGAGGTATCACCCATCCGCTCCATCGACAAGATTGTTGTTGGCGACGGCAAGACCGGCGAACTGACCAAGAAAATCGCCGACGAGTTCTTCGGCATCGCCAACGGCCTCAAGCCCGACCGCTTCGGCTGGCTCACGCCGGTCAAGGTGCAGGCCGGCGAACCCGTCTCGGCATAGGTATTTCTCGCACTGCAAAGCCGGCCCGGGAGGCTCGCACAATGCAGGACATTGCATATACCGTTCACACTTTCAAGGAAAGCGGCACTTACATCCCCTACGTGCCGGAGCTTGATCTTTCGAGTTGCGGTGAAACCGATGACGCCGCTCGCAAAAACATTCGCGATGCAGTGCAGGGATTTCTTGAAACAAGCGCAACGATGGGCACACTGGACGAAATCCCTGAAGAAGCAGGCTACCAAAAGAAGGATGGGGCCTGGGAAGCGCCGGAGTTTGTCGCGCTCAATCGGCAGAAGGTAAGCGTGCGGTAGTGCCCGCTCTCCGCCCCGTTCACTATAAGGACCTGACCAGGGTTTTCGAGCAGGATGGTTTTACCTTCGATCATCAGCGTGGCGACCATCTCATCTACACAAAGCGTGGAGGGATTAGTCCGCTCGTAATTCCGGCCTACCGTGAAATCCCAGTCTTCATCGTCAAGAACCTGCTGAGAACGGCTGGGATGAGCCGGTAGCGATACTTCGAGCTCTTGCAAAACGCATAGAATTCTTTTACATCAGCACTCGCCCGAAAGGAAACCTGCCGCATTTGAAACCAGACATGACAGTCCGGCTAGCCGGGATGACGCTCTCCAACCCGGTGGTCGCGGCCAGCGGCACCTTTGGCTACGGCATCGAGTTTGAAGAGATTGTGTCTCTGGAACAAATTGGCGCCTTCTGCACCAAGGGCATCTCGCTGTATCCGATGGCAGGCCACACGGCTCCGCGCATCGTGCAGACCGCTGCGGGAATGCTGAATGCCATTGGCCTGCAAAATGTGGGCGTAGAGGATTTCATCGCCCATAAACTGCCGCCGATGAAACGCTACCCCGCGTGCAAGGTCATCGTCAACGTATTCGGTTCGACGGTTGAGGAGTACCTGGCTGTCATTTATCAACTGAACCAGGCGGAGGGCATCACTGCCTACGAGCTCAACGTCTCCTGCCCCAACGTACACGCGGGTGGAATGGCCTTCGGCGCGGACCCCGGGTCGCTGGAATACTTAGTAGGACGTGCCAAGGAAGCCTCGCATCGGCCCTCGCCGCGACCTTTGATCGTCAAGCTCTCCCCCAATGTTACCTCCATCGGCCAGATGGCGCAGATATGCGAAAAGGTGGGCGCAGACGCGCTGAGCGTCGCAAACACTTATCGGGCCATGTCGATCGACGTGCTAACGCGCAAGCCGAGGCTGACCAATGTGACCGGTGGACTGTCTGGGCCGGCCATCAAGCCCATCGCGCTGGCCATGGTGTACGAGGCTGCGCGTGCTACCCGGCTGCCCATTCTTGGCATGGGAGGCATCGTCACCGCCGAGGATGCGGTCGAGTTCCTGCTGGCCGGGGCCACGGCCATCCAGGTAGGCACGGCCAGCTATGCCGACCCGCGGGCTACGGAACGGCTGGCGAAGGACCTGGAGTCGTGGTGCAAGAGTCGCGGCGTGGAACGAGTGAGCAGCCTCACCGGAGCGCTGGATCTTCCGCGGCAGTGATGCAGCGTTACCGTGCCGGATGCGTTGCTTTTTCCCTTCGCTGCCGCTATCATTTGCTTATGGCTCCAGACACCCGTTGTCGCTGCTGTTTCCCTTCCTTCGCGCGAGCGCAGGTGACCTTGGTCTGAAGCACGGATTTTACTACCTCGGTTCCTCAAGGCCCGCGACCCAGCTTAGGCTCTCGCGGGTTTTCTATTGCTGAAAACGTAAAGGAATCACATGACTGAACCAGTTCCAGTAAAAGAGACAAAAGCCCAAAAATCCGAGCGCCTGAAGCGCGAAAAGAACCCCTGGGTAGCGTTTGACGAGGTACGCGAGTTTGCGCGCCAGGGCCGCTCCAGCGTATTGCCCGAGTGGGCGAACTTTTACTTCAAGTGGTGGGGCATTTACACCCAGGGCGACGGCGCAGGCGTCACGGGCGGCAAGGGTGGCGAAGGCGTGACGACCGAGTGGTTCATGATGCGCATCGCCATTCCGAACGGAATTCTGACGGCGCACCAACTCAGAACCCTCGGCAACATCACCCGCAAGTACGCGCGCAACCTGGCCGACATTACCGTGCGCCAGGCTATTCAATTGCACTGGCTCACGATCGAGTCCCTGCCGGAGATCGTGGATGCGCTTGATTTGATCGGTCTCTCGCCCAAGGGCGCCTGCGGCGATGTGGTTCGCAATGTAACCGGCTGCCCGCTGGCCGGCGTTGCGGCAGACGAGTTGATTGACGCCGCGCCCTTGTCGCGCGCCATTGCGCACGAACTGGCCGGGAATCCTGACTTCTTCAACCTGCCGCGCAAGTTCAAGATCTGCGCCACCGGCTGCCCTTCCTGGTGTTGCCACCCGGAGATCAACGACATTGCCTTCACGCCCGCCAAACGCGGCAGTGAGGTTGGCTACTCGCTGCGCGTCGGCGGCGGGCTCTCGAACGAGCCGCATCTCGCAGTTCGCCTGGATGCATTTGTGCGGCCCGAAGAAGCTGTGCCCGTTGCCCGCGCCATCGCCGCCATCTTCCGCGACCAGCAGGGGCTACGCCAAAGCCGCGATAGTGCGCGGATGAAGTATCTGTTCATGAAGGAAGGCTGGACGGCGGAGAAGTTTCTCGATGAGGTCAATGCGCGACTCGGATACAAGTTGGCGGCGGGCGTGGAGGAGGAGGTGCCCACCGACATTCTGCGCGATCACACCGGAATTCATCCGCAGAGGAAAAAGGGCCTCTCGTATGTGGGTGCGTCGGTGCTGCGCGGGCGCATTTCCGGTGAACAATTAGAGGCGGCGGCCGACTTGGCGGAACGGTTTGGCAGCGGTTCGTTGCGCACTACGACCTCGCAGAATCTGCTTATCGTCGACGTTCCCAATGAAAAGACCGCCGAACTTGCGCTTGAATTAAACAAGATTGGGCTGCATGTGGAAGGGTCCATGTTCTGGCGCGGCGCGGTTGCCTGCACCGGGGCCGAGTTCTGCAAGCTGGCCATCACCGAGACCAAGGGTTTTACGCGCTGGCTTGTCGAGGAGTTGGAAGAGCGGCTGCCGCACTTCGATCAGCAGCTTAAATTGAACGTGACCGGCTGCCCCAACGGCTGCGGCCAACACTGGATTGCCGACATCGGCCTGGAAGGCAAAAAAATAAAGCACGATGGCGCACTCGTCGATGCTTACTATTTCTGCCTTGGCGGAGCCGTGGGCCAACATGCCGGCATTGCGCGGCCTGTCGGATATCGTTGCGCGTCCACAGACGTTCCGGATGCATTGGAGCGCCTACTGTGCCATTATCTCGGCGGCCGCAAGTCGGAGGAGACGCTCCGTTCCTGGTTTGCGCGCCACACCAACGATGAACTCCGCGCCCAGCTTGCCGGCGAGGTCGTGGCGCCGGTCGAGCGCGACCTGCCCACAGCACGCGTCCCGCACGGTGTTGCCGATTAAGGAGCAATCGATGAGCCTGCTGCCAATATTTCTTAAACTCGACGGGCGCCCCGGCCTCATGGTGGGAGCAGGCAATATTGCGCTTGAAAAGATCGGTACGCTGCTCAAAACCGGCGTACGTCTTCGCGTGATCGCCCCCGAAGCGCGAGTTGAGATTCAGGAGCTTGCAAATCAGGGCGCGCTCGAATGGATACCTCGGGAATTTCAGGTATCTGATCTTGTCGGAAACTTCGTCGTGATTACCGCAACCGACAGGCCGGAAGTGAATGCGCAGGTCTACCGGGAGTCTGTTGCGCGCGGCATTCTTGTCAACAGCGTCGATGACATTCCGCACTGCGATTTTTTCTTCGGCTCGATCGTAAGCCGAGGCGATCTGCAGATCGCCATCTCCACCTCCGGCGAGAGCCCTGCGCTGGCGCAACGCCTGCGCCGCGAGATCGACGAGCAACTGCCGCGAGACCTCGGGCCATGGCTCAGCGAACTGGGCAAACTCCGTCGCGGCATTCTCGAAGCCATGCCACGCAGCGAAGAACGCAGGCTGCTGCTGCATGAGTTGGCGCATCGCCAGACGTGCGAACCGTCCACATGCCCGGCGCGAAACATTGCGCCAGCAGCACAGAAGCCGTTGCCGACAAAGGGCCGCTCTGAGGCCGGCCACGTTTACCTGGTAGGCGCTGGCCCCGGCGATCCCGACCTGCTCACCGTAAAAGCAACGCGGCTGATTGCCTCCTCCGACGTGATTCTGCACGACGATTTGGTCCCGTCAGCAATTCTCAGGCTCGCACCGCCCCAAGCAGTGGTTGTGAATGTAGGCAAGCGCTGCGGCACAAAATCCATCACCCAGGAAGAAATCAACAGCCTGATGATCGAGCACGCGGGAGAGCGCAAGAGTGTTGTCCGCTTGAAGAGCGGCGACCCCATGCTCTTCGGCCGCGCCGCCGAGGAGATCGCGGCGCTTGCTCAGGCTGGAATCCCATTCGAGATCGTCCCCGGCATCTCGGCGGCCTTTGCCGCGGCGGCCGAGCTTGGCTGCTCGCTGACCGACCGCAACTGGGCATCCAATGTCATCCTCTCCACCGGCCATCACGCGCAGTCGCACAATCACGCTCCGCTGCCCGCTCTTGAAGATGCCACGCGCGTGGTCTACATGCCGGGACGCGACCTGGCGCTGCTGGCCGAGCAGTGGCTCGAAGAAGGCTTGCCGCCGGAGTTGCCATGCGCGCTTGTTTCGCACGCCACACAGCCCGAACAGCAAGTCATTCACACCACTTTAGAAAAGCTGGGCGAGGCGGCGCTAGACTCGGCGCCAAGTCTGCTCCTGGCCGGATGGGCGCTGCAACCAGCCGCACATCGGGATACCGACCAGCAAGTGAATGCAGTTTCAAATTCATCAGCCTCGTAAATCCTTTCCAACACTTGCATCGTTCGCAACTTCCTCGCCCTTTCTCCGCAACAAAGGCTTACGACTGCGGTCTAAACAGAAGTGGCCACGCCCAAACTGGATCGCGCACGGTTGATGCGTCGACCATTGCAACAGCGGCAACCAATTGTGAATGTTAAACTTGCGTGGGAATCAGGATTGCGCTTGCATCTCAATGTCGAGCAACTCGAGAAGTCACGAATCGCGATGCCGCTACCGGCAGGCAGCACTCGGCTTCGCGAGAAATCGACACCTCGGCCACACGCCCGAAGGGCGCAGTTCGCGCATGCGCTGCGCCTGCTGGCAACGGCGGCATTTCCGGTAGTGCTTGTCCTGGCTGGATGCAGTACAGGCATCACGGCGGCAAGTTCCTCGAACTCCAGTTTTTCCATCTCCTCGGCCGCAGGAAGTATTGACACAAACTGCACCGGTTGCAACGCGACCACCTCAGGCACCGCGGTTGAGCAGTTCACGGCCACGCTCACCAGCGGAGGTGCGGCCAGCGTGAACTGGTCGGTGAGCGGCGGCGATGCCAACTCCGGCGCGGGAACCATATCGGCCAGCGGCCAATATACCCCGCCCAGTTATCTAACGGCTAACAGCGTCCAGGTCACGGTAACCGCAAGCCTCAGCTCGAACACAAGCGTTACGGCCAGCACCGCGCTTACAGTGACGCCGGGATTCCTCCAGCCTCTCTCCCCGGAGAACTTTTCCGTCGGCAGCGCAGGAACCGTATCCATCACCGGCTACATTGCTGAAGCCGGCGGCAGCACTAACCTCAGCTTTGCAACCGCCAGCACGGCAAACGGCTCCAGCCCCGGACTTGGCACGCTGGGCACGCCAAGCTGCACACACGCGAGTGCGGCCTTTGCACATTGCACGGTTACCTACACTGCGCCGGCATCCGTTTCATCCACGGGCGCAACGTATGTAGTCGCAACCATCGGAACATCCGCATCCAAGTTGTCCTCCGTAATTTTGCTAAATACGATACGTGTCGCCAGCAATCCGGCAACTCATCAAGCTCTGCAAACTGCCGCGCCCATCTCATTGGGAACCTCCGGCGGCAATAACAACGACTACGACACGAAGGGCAACCAAATTCAAGACTGCTGCGGCGGCACGCTCGGATCGCTGATTCAGAACTCAAGCGGCAAGCAGTTTATCCTCAGCAATAATCATGTTTTGGCGCGCAGCGATCAGGCCGCCGTGGGCGATGCCATCATCCAGCCCGGCCTCATCGACAATAGCTGCACGCCATTCGGCGAGGGCGGGGGCACCGAGGAAGTGGCCACACTTACGGGATGGCTGCCGTTGAAGTCGAGCGCAACCAATGCCGACGCGGCCATTGCGCAAGTGGACTCGGGCGCGGTCAGCAACACCGGCGCGATTCTGGAGCTGGGCGCGCAACTGGCCAATGGTACCCTGGCAACTGCGCCTCCGGGCATCTCGTCGACGGGCGGAAAGGGTGAAGCCGCATCCCTGAATATGACCGTAGCCAAGAGCGGCAGGACGACGGGGTTGACCTGCGCAAACATCGCCGCCGTCAATCTGGACGTGGAAATCTCGTATTACACAAATTGTGCCGAGACGGCTCCCTATCTGACCAAAACCTACACCAATCAGTTAGGTATCGAGGGCAACCAGTTCTCCGATGCCGGCGACTCCGGCTCGCTGGTCGTAGACGCAGCCAATGCCGAGCCGGTCGGGCTGTTCTTTGCCGGCGGCCTCGATACAAGCGGCGTGAGCGAGGGCGTGGCCAATCCCGCACCCGATGTCATCAGCGAACTGAACGCGCAACTGGGCAACGGCAGCACATTTACCTTTGTAGGAACCACGGACCATCCAGTCAGTTGCCTCAACTACGGTGACGCAACCGTCACGGCAGCGCTGGCGCGCGCCCTTACCTCCGACGAGCTTGGCCGCGTGGAAGAGGCAATGGGCCACGCGCGAGCGTTGGTGAATCCAGCAATGGGCATTGTCGGCGTGGCCGCCGGCAAGAGCAGCGATCACATTGGCGAAGGCGCCATCGTCGTTTATGTCGACCCGAATAGCAACGCAAGCATTCCAGCCACGATTGGCGGCGTACGCACCGTAGTCATTCCCGCCACGGCGCAGTCAGTAGCCACCGGAACCGCTCCAGCATCGAGTATGGCGGCAGGCAGATACCCGGCCCTCGAAGCAGCAGCACTGAACCGTGCTGTCGCCACAAAGCAGCAAATAGCTCAGACGCTAATGCGCCAAAACCCACCCTTCTTCGGCATCGGCGTAGGACAGAGCCTGGACAACCCGAAGGAACCCGCGCTGGTTATTTATGTCGATCGCAATCAGATTCCGTCGCAACTTCCACCAACCATCGACGGAGTCCGCGTGCGCTACGTCCTCATGGAGCGTCTGCACGTAACTCGCTCCTACGCAGCGGGGGCAGGTTTGAAAGCGCAAAGCCGCTGCATAACGCAGCCGCTCAGGGGCAGCACGGAAAAGTATAGTCCCGATCTGGTCGACTTCAAAAAGTTGCGCAGCGTCAACTTGTTCTAAATTATCCGGCCTCAGACGGAACTGTTCCTCTTCGCTGCCAGAGCCGCCGCAATCTGCACGCCGTGAAAGCGGCCATTCTCAATGAATATCTCGCTGGTGCGCTCGCCCGCTACGATAACCCCAGCTAGATAGATGCCAGGGATGTTGCTTTCCAGGGTTTCCTTGTGGCAAACGGGCATGCGGTCAACGCCACCGCACTCCACACCCAGCCGCGCTAGAAAATCAAAGTCGGGGTGGTAGCCGGTAAGGGCAAAGACGAAGTCATTCGGCAGGCTCTTGCGTCCCTCCGGACTGTCTACGATGACCGCGTCGGGTGTGATCTCGACTACCTCAGAATTGAAATAGGCTGTGACCTGGCCATTTTTGATGCGATTTTCGATGTCCGGCTTGATCCAGTACTTTACATTCGGCTGAATCCCGGCCCCGCGGTAAATAAGTGTGACCTTCGCTCCATGACGCCAAAGCTCCAACGCCGCGATGGCTGCCGAATTCTTGCCGCCGATGACTGCAACTTCTAGGTTGTAATAGGGGTGGGGATCGTCGTAATAGTGATGTACCTTGCTCAGATCTTCGCCTGGTATGCTCATCATGTTGGGCAGGTCGTAATAGCCTGTGGATACGGCAAGCTTGCGAGCTTTGAGAATCCCCGGCCTGCCGAAAAGGTCAGCCGTGTGGACCGTAAAGGCCCCATCGGAGCCGGTCACCTGCTCCACGCGGCGATACTGGCGCAGGTCCAACTTATAAAACCCCGCAACCTGGCGGTAATACTCCAGCGCCTCATCCCGCGTGGGCTTGGCGTTGGGCGTGGAAAATGGAATGCCGCCGATCTCAAGCAGCTCCGAGGTAGTAAAAAACGTCATGTGCGCGGGATAGTGGAAGAGCGAGTTGCAGATGCAGCCCTTGTCGACGAGCACCACGTGGAACCCCGCCTTCTGAGCCTCGATGGCGCAGGCCAGGCCGGTGGGACCCGCTCCGATGACGAGAAGGTCAAATATTTCTGTGTCGTGCGCGGATTCTGAAGTTAAGTGACTCATATTTCCAGATTAGGGCATGGAACGGTTGATATTCCCAAAACCGCACGCGGAATCACTTT
>Ga0302320_10024251_pt1 | contig 11851 bp, 6 predicted proteins | sample Bog_T0_3_FD_202130 | JGI IMG/M metagenome (GOLD analysis project Ga0302320, IMG submission 202130) | Peat permafrost microbial communities from Stordalen Mire near Abisko, Sweden - Bog_T0_3 | ecosystem: Environmental > Terrestrial > Soil > Wetlands > Peat | place: Sweden: Abisko, Stordalen Mire... | reverse complement strand
CATCGAGACAGCTAGTCCGAAGCAGATTCGGCAACGCCAGGAAGCCGAACTGGCGCGCCAACTGGATTACCTGTTTGCCCGCTCGCTCTTCTACCAGGAGAAGTTCCGCAGCGCTGGATTACGCCGCAAAGACTGCCGCCACCTGCGAGATCTGGCGCGGTTTCCCTTTACCACCAAGGAAGAGTTGCGCGAGAGTCAGACCTCGTGTCCTCCGCTCGGCAGGCACATCGCGGCCGACTGGCGCAACGTGATTCGAGTGCACAGTTCTACCGGTACGACCGGCCAACCCAGCTTGGTCGGGGTTACGCGCCGCGACTCGCGGGCATGGGCACGACTTACGGCGAGATCTTTTTATACGCAGGGTTGCAGGAAAACCGATGTCGTCCTCCATGCCATTGGGCTGACTCTGTTTGTTGCCGGACTTGCCTCGAAGGACGCCATCGAGTCGATCGGCGCGGTTTTCGTTCCGCTGGGAACAGGCGCATCGGAAAAGGCCCTGGCCGTGATCCCTCGGCTCAGCGCGAATGCGATGCATTGCACTCCCTCGTATGCGTCGTACTTTGCCAAATATGCGCGGGAAGCGGGAGTGGAGCCGCATACCCTGGGACTCAAGAAATTGTTCTGCGGGGCAGAACCGGGGGCCGGCATTCCGTCGGTACGCCAAAAACTGGAGGAGGATTTCGGCGCGCACGTCACTGAAGGCCTGGGAAACGCCGACATGGCGCCAATCATTTTCAGCGAATGTCCGGAGCAGGCGGGCATGCATCACAACGGACCTGACTTTGTGCTGGCTGAAATCGTCGATCCCGAAAGTGGCGAGAGTCTGCCCATAGAAACGGGTGTGACCGGGGAACTGGTATACACCAGCTTGCAGCGCGAATGTGTGCCGCTTCTGCGTTTCCGCACCCGCGACCGGATTGAGGTGCTCGGCACTTCGTGTGGGTGCGGGCGGACGGGCTTTCGCCTGCGCTGCATCGGACGCACCGATGACATGCTCATTGTGCTGGGGGTGAACGTCTTTCCTTCGGCCGTGCGCGAGGTGGTCGCGGCTTTTCATCCGAGCACGACGGGGGAGATTCAGATTCTGCTGGAGCAGCCCGGACCGCGCGTGGAACCTCCGCTCAAAGTGGTGGCGGAGTCCGCCGTTGACCGTGCAGCCTGGGGCGAACTCAAGGGCCAGATCGAACGAAAAATCCGAGATGTGTTAAGCATCGCGGCGAGCGTGGAACTGGTGCCGGCCGGCACCTTGCCCCGCTATGAGATGAAAGGGCAACTCGTGAAGCATCTTTATCAAAGCCAGGCTCAGGACGCCCCTGGGCGACGGAGGAAAACCCTTGTATAGCGTCGATATCGACGTGGGCGGCACTTTGACCGACGGACTTTTCCGCGACGCCACCCGCACCGTCTGCACGAAAGTGGATTCCACCCCGCATGACCTGACCGTGTGTTTGTTCGAATGCCTGGCGCAAGGCGGCGCCCAGCTTGGTTTTCCCGACCTCGCGAGCTTTCTGGAGCAAGTCGATCTGCTGCGCTGGTCGACCACGCTTACCTCGAACGTGCTGGCGGAACTGCGTGGCCCCAAGCTCGGACTGCTGGTGACGAGCGGTCACGAAAAAGACTTGTATAGCTCGCAGCAACCCAATCCAATTCTGAACCGGCTGGTGGATCCGAAAAACGTGATCGGCATCGATGGCATGCACGATGCCGCGATTCTGGGCGCCGTGCGCGCGCTGCTGGAAAGCGGAGTGCGGCGCATTTGCATCAGCCTCCAAGGCGCGTTCCAGGACCCGGAGCCGGAAGCCCGCCTTAAGCGGATCATTGACGAACAATATCCGGATCACTATCTGGGCTCGGTGCCGGTGCTGACCGGCAGCGATGTCTGCCCCAACAGCGACGATTCCACGCGCACTTACAACGCCGTGATCAATGCCTACATTCACAGCGCGCTGGCGGCCACGCTGTTCAAGGCGGAAGACGAGTTGCGCTATACGCAAGGCTATGCGCGCACTTTCCTCATCAGCCACATCAATGGCGGGGTGGCGGGAGTTTCGAAAACCCGCGCCCTCGACACCCTCGAATCGGGGCCGGTGCTTGGAATTTACGGCGCAGCCTATCTGGCAAAGGTCTACGGCTTGAATAAAGTTCTGGCCCTCGATGTCGGCGGAACCACGGCCAAGCTCGGCGTCATCCACGGTGGCGAGCCGCTCTACATTCAGCAGAGCGATTTGTTCGGCATCCCCGTACGGGTCACCCTGCCTTATCTGCGATCGATCGCTTTGGGCGGTGGCAGCGTGGTCACGGTCGATGGCAATCGCCTGCGCCTGGGGCCGGAAAGCATGGGGTCGTTTCCCGGCCCGGCGTGTTACGGACTGGGCGGAGACAAAGCTACACTGACGGACGCCTTCGTGGCGGCTGGCCTGATCGACCCGGTAAACTTTCTTGGCGGCAGCAAGCCTCTGAAGGCGGACGCGGCGCGCGAAGCCATAGCGGGCCAAGTAGCCGGTCCGCGCGGCGTTTCCGTGGAACAAGCGTGCGGCGAGATCATCGATGCCGCTTTCAATCTGGTGGCGGAGATGATTGCCCGGGCAAGCCGCGAACTGGGGCAGGATTTGTCCGATCATGTGCTGTTTGCCTATGGCGGGAATGGCGGCTTGTTCGCCTGCGGCGTGGCCCAGCGCGCGGGAATTCGGAGCGTACATCTTTTCGACCTGGGCCCCGTATTCAGCGCGTTTGGGTCCTCCGTTTCCGATATTGCGCATGTTTACGAACGCTCCTTCCGCTTGCCGCTGGGGAACAACGGCGGCGCGGTCAGTTCGGACATCGATCCGCTGAACCGATTACTCGCAGAGATGCGCGAACAGGGGAAACGCGATTTGCTGGGCGAAGGCATCTCGCCGGAAGGCGCAGAGTGTTCGGTGGAACTGGAAATCTCCGGCGCGGATGGCGCCACATACGCGGTGAAGTCGGCGCAAATACATTTTGCGAGTGTCGCGGAATTGCGGCGGGTGGTGACTCCGTCGGTGCGCTCCGGCGATAGCGCGGTGGAATTGGTGCGGATGCGATTGAAGAAGGCCATCGCCAAACCCACTCTGGTGAAGCGGGAAAAAGGAAACCCGGACGCGGGCTCCCCGCGCTTCGGCGCTCGTGCTTTGACGCTCGACGGCAAGCCGCAAGATGCGGCTCTGTATCGCTGGGGGTCGCTTGCGCCCGGCAATAAGTTGGAGGGCTGTGCGATTCTCGAATCCGCGAACAGCACGTATCTGGTGCTTTCCGGTTGGAGCGCGGAAATCGACGGCTACGGCAATGCCTTATTAGCCAGAAAAGCTTAGCCAGAAACGATTAAGCGAAAACGGCGAACCAGAAGCGGCTCCATCGCAATCGACGAAGTGAAACGAACCAGTAGGAGAGGCAAAGCCACATGGCCGACGCGAACGCAAGACGGCTTCGAATCACCGAATATCTCGATATTGACTTGGATCGAGAGCAATGGCTGTGCGAGCGCTGCGGGCGGGTTCTGGGCTCGGCGCGCGAAAGCTACAAGAAGGGCTGCCTGCTCTATGCGCGAGATCCGCGCGAAGTTCACCCTCCCATCGTCGAAGGCAATTTCAGTTTTGCGCCCGATCCGCTTTGGGTGCGCATCGTCGAGTTCTACTGTCCGGGCTGCGGCACCCAGGTGGAAACCGAATATCTGCCGCCGGGGCATCCCATCACGCACGATATCGAAATCGATCTCGATACTTTGAATCAGCGGATCGAGAGCGGCGAGTTGATTCTAAAGAATCGGCGGATCACAGCCTCATGAATTCCATCGACATCGATGTGGGCGGCACCTTCACCGATCTGGTCCTGAGCTTCGAAGGTCAGACCGTGATTCGCAAAGTTCCTACTACGCCGTACGATCTGTCGGTTTGCTTCTCCAACGTGATCGAGGAAGGCGCGCAAGCGCTGGGCATGTCGATGGAGAAGTTGCTGCCGGACGTGGACATGCTGCGCTATTCCACCACCATCGCCCTCAATCGCCTGCTGGAGCGCAAAGGTCCGCGGCTGGGGCTGATCACAACCGAAGGCCATGAAGACACAACCCTGCTGGGCCGCGGCGCGCAATGGATTGACGGCACGCGCGTCCAGGAACGGCGCAACCTGAGCATTCAGGTAAAACCACACCCGCTGATTCCGCGCGAGATGATCGTCGGGGTGAAGGAGCGCGTCGATTCCAGCGGGCAGGTGATTCGTCCGCTCGACGAGAACGATGTGCGCGAGAAGGTTCGTTATCTAGTGGGCCGGGGAGCGCGCGCCTTCGTGGTTTCGCTGCTGTGGGGATTTCTGAATCCGGTTCATGAGCGCAGGGTGAGGGAGATCATTCGCAGCGAATACCAGGAGTTTCACATCGGCTATATGCCGGTCGTGCTGGCCGGCCAGGTCTCCGGCAAATTAGGAGAGTATGAGCGGACGATGGCGGCCATTCTCGACGCCTATCTGCAACGCTCGATGCAAATCGAACTTTCCACTTGCTGGGACAAACTGCGCGACCGCGGCTACAAGCGTTCGCTGTCGATGATTCAGAGCTCCGGCGGCATCGCCGAAGTCTTCAAGACGGCTGCTAGCCGTACCTTCAACAGCGGGCCGGTCAGCGGATTGATGGGCGCCCACCATGTGGCTAAATTGCTCGGGGTGCAAAACGTCGTCATGGCCGACATGGGCGGCACCAGCTTTGACGTGGGCCTGGTGGTGAAAGACAGCGTCCGCAGCTACGATTTTCGCCCCATCATTGATAAATGGATGGTCGGCATCACCATGATCAAGACGCTGTCGATCGGGGCTGGCGGCGGATCGATCGCGGGGCTGAATAAGCTGCTCAACAGCCAGTTGCAAGTGGGCCCGCGCAGCGCAGGCTCTTTGCCGGGGCCGGCATGCTTTAACCGGGGCGGCACCGAACCCACCGTGACCGATGCGGACGTTGTGCTCGGCTATATCAATCCCGCTTACTACTACGGTGGAAAGCTTGCGCTCAACAAGGACAAAGCGGTGCAATCGGTGCGCGATAAGATCGCCAAGCCGCTGGGCCTGGGCGTGGAGGAAGCCGCCGCCATCATCCGCCGCATCGTCGATGAAAACATGTCATCGGCGATCATGAAAGAAGTTCATCTTCGCGGCTATAGCCCGGAGGAATTTATTCTTTTCGCCGCAGGGGGAGCGGGGCCCACCCACGTCGAGGGCTTCCGCGCCGATATTCCAAAGGCGGTGATCTTTCCTTTCTCGCCAGTGTTCTGCGCCTGGGGCTCCTCCACCATGGACATCATGCATGTCTATGAACACTCGAAGAAGCTCACGCTCATGGAGCCGGGAAGCCACCAGCTCACGAATGAGTTCGAGCCGTTCAACAACGCTGTAAATCAACTGATAGAAAGCGCGAAGACCGATCTCGCGGGCGAAGGCCTCGATCCCAACGCGGCCACGTTTGTGCTTGAGCTCGACATGCTCTACGGTGGCCAGTTTCACGTGAAGCGGACGCTTTCGCCGCGCCTCTTCATTCATTCCGCCGAAGATGTGACCGCGATCTGCGACGCCTTCAACAAAGAGTTCAGCGAAGCCTTCAGTCCGTTTGTGGTGAATCCCGACGGCGGAATTTTTCTCGACACGTTCGTGCTGAAGGCCATCGTGCCCACGGTGAAATCGACCCTGCCCAAGTTGCCGATGGAGAGTCACAGTCCGGCCGCCGCCGGCAAAGGCTCGCGTCCGGTTTATTGGCCGGCGAAAGGCGATTTCCAGAGCACTCCGATTTATTCCTTCGAACAACTGCGGCCGGGCAACATGCTGGCCGGGCCTGCGGTGGTGGAAGGCGAGTACACGACCCTGGTGGTCCCCGAGCCGCTGCGCTTTTCCATCGACGAGCACGGGCTGGGAATATTGGAATAAGGAAAGCAGGATTATGCCGATACCAACCTTGGCGGAAAAAATGCAATGGCTGAAGCCGGCGCCCGCCACCGACTACGAGAAGAAATGTGTCGAGACCATCCAGCACGGCAGCTATGAGATCGGCGTGCAGATCACCAACGACATACTCGACGAGGCGATGGAAGTCTTCGTGCGCTCTTCGCGCAGCTATTTCGGCGTGTCGGGCGATTCCATGGTGGCCATCTTTACGGCGGGCGGCGACCTGATCAACGCGTCCTGCGGGACTTATCTTCACGCTATTATTCAGCCCATCATTATCAAATTCATTCTGAAATATTACTCGGAGAATCCCGGCATTCGCGACGGCGACATTTTTTATACCAACGATGCCCTCTACGGCGGCATTCACAATCCCGACCAGGTCGCGATTATGCCCGTGTTTTATCAGGGCCAATTGATCGCATGGTCCTCGGCCGCGCTGCACACCACGGAAACCGGCGCCATTGAGCCCGGAGGCATGCCGGTCAGCGCCAAGTCCCGCTTCGAAGAAGGCTTGAACATGCCGCCGATCAAGATCGGCGAGAACTTCGAATTGCGCAACGATTTTCTCGAGTTCTATTCCGTCTATGGATTGCGCGCGCCCGCCATGTTTATCTCCGATCTGCGCGCCCGTTGCACCACCGCCGATCGCGTGCGGGTCCGCCTGCTGGAGCAAATCGAAAAACGCGGTGTGGAATTTATTGTCGGCCTGATGCGGAAGATGCTCGAAGTGGCGGAAGCGGGCGCCTATCAGAAGGTGAAGTCTCTGCCCGACGGCAAATTTCGCAACGTTGTATTTAACGATGCCATCGGCTGGACCCCCGCGCTGGTCCGCGCGTGCTTTCTCACGCTGACCAAGAAGGGAGACCGGCTCACCTTCGACTTCGAAGGCACTTCGCCGGAGAATCCCTCGTCTTACAACGTACACACCCAGGGCGTGGTCGGGCACATCGCCAATTTCATGTACGAATATTTTTTCCACGATCTGCCGATTTGCAGCTCGACCTTTGCGCCCATCGATTTTGTTTTTCCCGAAGGCATCATTCTGAATCCCGACAAGCTCGCCGCTACCAGCTGTTGCGTCTATATCGGCATGCAGGCACGGTGCGCCACGCACAACTGTTTCGCCAAGATGATGTATGCCACCAGCCTGTGGACGCAGGTCGCCTCCGCGCCTGGGAGCCAGCACACGGCGCAGATTTGCGCCGGGCATTCGCAATGGAACCTCGCCGTCTCCGACATCCTTTCGTTTTCGCTCAACACCCAGGGCCAGGGAGGACGCTCCGCCAAAGATGGCATGGACGCCTACGGCTTCGCCTGGTGCGCCTTTGGACGAGCGCCGGATTGCGAGCAGGTGGAAGGTGAATTGCCCATCACGGTCACGCTCTCGCAGCACTGGAAAGATTCCTCGGGACCGGGCTTGCATCGCGGCGGCTCCGGCGCAGTACAGCAATGGATGGTCCACAAAGTGCCGCATCTGTTGTCGCTGTGCATGGGCAACGGCAGCAAGGTTCCGCTCGGCCAGCCGCTGTTTGGCGGCTACGCGTCGGCGCCGATCCCGGGCATCAGCGTCCGTCACGCGGATTTGCTGGAGCGTATGAAGGCGGGCGACCCGAAGCTCACGCTCGAACATCGCGAACTTTTCGAAGATCAATCCATTGGCGGCGACTGGACGTTTGAGTTGATCGCCCGCACGCCCAAAATGTACAGCGAAGGCGATTTGCTCTTCGGGTTTAGCGGAGGCGGTCCCGGATATGGCGATCCACTCGAGCGGAAGGCGGAAGACGTAGTGGAAGATCTCAAAAAGAAGATTGTTTCGGAGTGGACCGCGAGCCAAGTCTATAAAATTGCACTGCACCCCGAAGGCCGCAAGCTGGACGCCGCGCGCACCGAAGAACTCAGAAACGCGGAACGCAAAGCCCGCCTGGCGCGAGGCCAGAGTTACGACGACTTCTTGGCGGAGTGGAGCAAGCTTTCGCCGCCGCAAGACATCTTGCAGTATTACGGAACCTGGCCCGACGCGAAATCCACGGGACCGGTATTTCGTCCTTAGAAGCATGGACGATGGAAGCTTCGTCCATAGGAGCGAGGAGAAACGGTGGTGGAATCGGCGACGCCGCGAGCCATGATCCGTGCGATGGTGCAGGGAGCACGCCCGCCTCGACCGTTGCTGCTGCCCGTCGTCTTCTCGCTGGGTGCTCGTTTAGAAAATGTTCCACTGCGGGCGTTCCTCTCCAATCCGACCAAGATTGCCAGCGCCCTGCGGCAGCTCCGCGGCGCGCTGGCGCTGGACGGCGTGGTCTGCTACTTCGATCCATATCTTGAAGTCGAGGCTCTGGGTGGCGAAGTTCAATGGCATGCCGACGGCGCCAGCCGCACTCTGCAACCCTCGTCAACCGATCTAGATACGCTGCGCGAGCGCGTGTCATCAGCCGGCGAGATTGTGCAGCTCGGACGCATCCCTGTGGCGTGCGAAGTCGTGCGCCGCCTGAAAGTGATGCTGCCGGGCGAACCAGCCTTGGCGGTCTCCGTGAGCGGTCCGCGCGCTCTGGCGGCGCAGCTTATGGGGGAAGCGCCGGCAGGGGGAACCGTTTTCGACGAGGCCGGATCCGATCAAATCACGGAGTCTGCCGCCGAACTCGCTGTCGCATTGTGCAAGAGCTTTCTGGATGCCGGCGCAAATGTAATTTTTCTGCGCGAGGAGATTGGCGCGATTCCAGATCCGCAACGGTGGGTGGATTTATTGAATCCTATCGTAAATGTAATCCGTTTCTATGAGGCTCTGCCGGTTCTGCTGCCCGCAAATCCGGCGGGTGGGCCCATACCTGCCGCTGCGAGCGAAGCGTGTGAAGGGCTGATTTGCCCGGGAACGATCGATCTGTCGGCGGGAACTCTCTTGCCACAGATGGCGGCGTTGCACTCCGCCTATCTGCCGATCCAAGAATTGCTTTTGCCGGGGGCCAACGATGCCGCTCTGCTTACGCTGTTGCAAACACTGCCACCGGACCGTGGCCTTAGTTTATTGACTACGCCGAACGATATTGCCGCGGACGCGGATATAAAGCGGCTGACCAGCTTGTTCAAAAGTGTGCGAGACGTATCGCGCGCCGTCGCGTGAGATCAGCTCTTCGGGTTGTCCATGGGAAGGCCGACATAATTCTCCGCCAAGGTCTTGGCCGCTGCCCTCGAGCTGGTTACGTAATCGAGTTCGGCGAGTTGGCGGCGGCGATCAAAAGGATTTTCGTCCGGGAAGCGGTGGAGCATCGACGTCATCCACCAGGAGAAGCGCTGTACTTTCCAAACCCGCCGCAAGCAGGTTTCCGAGTACTGTTCGAGCAGCGACTTGCTGCCGGTTTTGTAGAAACGATCCAAGGCGCGCGCCAACACGCGGACATCGGCGACGGCGAGATTCAGACCTTTGGCTCCGGTCGGGGGCACGATATGGGCTGAATCTCCCGCCAGAAAAAGCCTGCCATACTGCATGGGTTCGACGACGAAGCTGCGCATCCCGGTCACGCCTTTTTGCAGGATGGGCCCCTCTGTCAGCTTCCAACCGTCAGAAGCCAAACGCGTCTGAAGCTCCGACCAGATGCGCGCATCGCTCCAGTCATCGATGTTTTCCTCGGGATCGCATTGCACATAGAGCCGCCCGATGTGGGGCGTTCGCATGCTGTGCAGGGCGAAGCCGCGATCGTGATAAGCGTAGATGAGTTCTTCGGTGGAGGGAGGGGCCTCGGCGAGGATGCCGAGCCATCCGAAGGGATACACCCGGTCATATTCGGTGAGCACTCCTGCGGGAATGCTGGGGCGGCAGATGCCATGGAAGCCGTCGCAGCCGGCTATAAAGTCGCAACTCAGTTCATGGTCGACGCCATCTTTCCGATAGCGAATCTTGGGCAGAGCGCTTTCGAGGCCGTGGACGCTGACGTCTTCGACCTCGAAGAAGACCTGGCCGCCGGTGGCGAGGCGGGCATTAGTCAGATCCTTTACCACTTCGTGCTGGGCATAAATCGTGATCGATTGTCCGTTGGTGAGTTCCTGGAAATCGATGCGGTGACCCTGGCCTCCGAAACGCAACTCGACGCCATAGTGGATCAGGCCTTCGGCTCGCATCCGGTCGCCCACCCCCATTTCGGTGAGCAGATCGGCGGTGCCTTGCTCGAGCACGCCGGCTCGAACCCGTTCCTCGACATATTGCCGGCTGCGGTTCTCGACCACGACGGAATCGATTCCCTGCAAATACAAAAGGTGAGAGAGCACCAGACCCGCTGGGCCCGCGCCGACGATCCCGACCTGTGTGCGCTCCGACATCGGCACTGGACTGGACATCCGATAGTTGCCGGATGGCCGCTTGTACCGGCTATTTTATTAGCAGTGATTCGGTGTAGTGGTTCAGACCTGGCAATGCCTTGCTGTCTTCTTCTCTGTATCCTCCGCTCATGCGCCGCCCGCCTAAAGGCGGGATTCCCACCATGCAATTTCCCTTAGACCGTAAACTTCTAGAACGTAAACTTCGCGGAAAACTGGAGCTGCCGCGGGTTGAACATGGTTCGTGGTGTACCAAACAAGGGGCTCGGAAACGGAGCGTGGGCGAAGCTGGCGTAGGCGCCAGTATAAGCCGGACAGGTTACCTGGCCCCTCTGAATGGCGAGCGAGGTAGCATCGTTATAGTGCTGGGGCTCCGGGCCGTTCAGGGCCGTGGTGCCGCCGCAGAAATCGGCGGTGCCGCCTCCGTAGACGGAAGTCACCTCGTTAATGTTTTGCCGATTAAATACATCGAAAGCGTCGGCGGCCAGCAACAACCCCACGCGCTCATTCAACTTGATGGCACGCGAGAGCCGGAGATCGAAGTTATAAAAATGATCGCCGCGATAGGCGTTGCGGGGAGACCAACCCACGCGGTCGGTGACGGGATTGGTGTCGCCATTCACGTCGTTTCCCACAAACATCGAAAACGGGCGCGGAGTTTGCAATTCACTAATCACGCTGAACTCGAAATTCCGCAGGAAGCTGTCCTTGGGGGTGTCGGCGGTGAAGTTTCCCACAAATCGATGGCGAACGTCCTGCACCGAGTCCGCACGTTCTAAATCACGGCCATAAAGGTCTTGCGGCGTACTGACGAAGGTGGTGAAGGTGCCATCGTCCTGCGTGTGCGAGTAGGTGTAGTTGGCGTTGAAGCGGAAATACTGCCCGAAGCGATCCGATACCGCGATGGTGCCGGCGTTATATTCCGCGTTCCCGCTCCCGTCCAGGTAGTACATCAGGCCTGCGTTGTTATATTGCGCACCGCTGAAGGCAGCTTTGCCATCGGGCATTACGTTGTTTGGAAAGGGGCCGGTGGGCGTAATTGGCGGCCCTGGCGTGGTGTCGGCTGCAAAGCAAATAGTGGCGGCGTTGGAAAGTCCGGCGGAGGGGCAGACGTTCAGATTCTCCGGACGAATCTGCTTGTGAGCGCGAAGGAACAAGTAGCCGAAGCTCAGGACGAATCCCTTGCCGAATTGTTCGTCAACTTGCAGGCTGGCCTGCTGGGAGTAGGCGTATCGCATGTTGCGGTCGATACCGCCCCCGCTGTTGGTAACAAACGTACCTCCAGGGAAACTTGGATCTTGCCCGGGCCCGGGACCGGTGCTGAAGTTGGGAGGAGTCTGCCCGGTAGTGATCAGCTTGGCCGCCGCCTGCGAGGGCGTGGGCACGGTGGAACCATCCGGGTAGGGGAGTGGGGCGAAACCGTTCAGCGGGTTGGGTGCGTCAAAGCTGAGCTGGTTCAAAACCCACGGCGCTGTCGAGTTGCCTTTTCTGACCCACGGTTGCGGGGCGTTCGGAATCACCACCTCGCGTTGGGGATAAGTCACGAAGAAAAATGTCATGTTGTAGTGGTCGTCGAATATCCCATAGCCGGTGCGGATCACGGTTCGCT
>Ga0302320_10024250_pt1 | contig 11851 bp, 8 predicted proteins | sample Bog_T0_3_FD_202130 | JGI IMG/M metagenome (GOLD analysis project Ga0302320, IMG submission 202130) | Peat permafrost microbial communities from Stordalen Mire near Abisko, Sweden - Bog_T0_3 | ecosystem: Environmental > Terrestrial > Soil > Wetlands > Peat | place: Sweden: Abisko, Stordalen Mire... | reverse complement strand
TGGTGGCCAACAAGAGCGGGTTGCAGATCGCCACCAGCCGCAATATCGCTGCCGCCTGGGTCTTCACCCTGCCGGCGGCCGCGGCTCTGTCCGGAATCCTGTTCTTCCTCTTCCGTCAGATCTCCCATTAGCAGCGGCTACTAACCGCAAAAAGCCCCAGCCATCGGCCGGGGCTTTTTTGTCAGGCGTGCCAAAACCCACGTCTTTAAGCCAGCACCGCTGCCGGCTCCAGGATCGGTATTACCGCTGCAACTCCCGCTTCCGGCTTCTCCGCTGCATGGGCATGCACCGTGCGCGTCAGCCGATGAACAAAGTGGTACGGCGGCCACGGCCCGGAGATCTGCATGAAACACTCGCGTATGTTGGCGCTGGTGGTCGCAAACTTGTTCTGGTAGCGCTCCACATACTTGCGATCGATCAGGTGCGCAATGTCCAGCACCATCTTGCCGCTCTCCGTCAGCCGGCAGCTTACCTCTTCGTCCAGGGGCATAAACAGCCTGTGCATCTGAAAACTGACGGCGCGTGCCCGGGTCTGGCGTTCGCGGGTGCGTGCCGCAGTCTCCCGTAGGTTAGTGAGGTAGCCGCGTCCCACCAACTCGGCCGGGAGATGCCGCTCGATCTCCTTTGCGCAGCAATCGTCCACCGCAATCTTCAGGTGCATCTCCGTCTTGCCGCGCAGCTTGTCAATGTTCGACACGAACTGCCGCTGGTTTGAGCGGATCGATCTGCGTAAAATGTCGTCGTCTTTAAATACCGTTCCAAACCGGAAGGGAAGTACCGTGGAGTGTTTGAAGCAGTCCGCAATCACCTTTGCGTGATCGACGCCAGACTTCTGATTCAGGGTTTCTAGAGGATTGTGCTCACTCACCACAACGGCGAGATCGCTGGCGGGATAAAGAAAAACCTGGTTGCCACTCACTCCAAGGACCGATTCCAGCGGTACAGGCTTACGATGACGTGCTAACTCAGGAAACGCTTTCTTTTCACCGATGCAGTAGGCATACCACGCCATGACAGGATACTCCGTTCGCGTGCGCTGGTAAGCGCCGCCAGTTGGTGAAGCTCTCTTGTTCAGGAAGGCTGCATAGTGGATCAATTCTTCGGGCTTATTATTTTAGTCAGACCCGACTCAACTACCGGGAATACTAGTCCTCCGAAAACACGACTGGCAACACTCCCCATCACAAAACTACGCAAAAGTGAGCAAAATCGCACTAAATCGCTTTTGTCTGGGAGAAAATACGGTTGATAACGTAAACAATACGAAAGATTCTGTTCAAAAAAATGAAATGCCACGCCACCGGCGGCCTTTTGGCCCGGTAACGTGGCATTTCCAGTAGGGTTACAGCCTGCTGACGGAGACAGCGCTGGCTGCTGCCTAATCAGGCTAAGGCAGCACTTTTTGCAGATGCAAATAGAGCGCCATGTTCACCAGCAAGGAGATGGCCAGCAGTCCAATGGCGATGGCGGCAATCAGATTGACTTTGCCACCCAGCGACCTCAGATCCTCCACCAGTTCCTGCTGCTCCAGCGTATTGCGGTCGGTGGCTTCGCGGACCATATCCAGCTGATCCTCCACGCGCTTCATCGCGGTAATCTGCTCGCCAACCTGGTCGCGCAGCTCAATCTGCTGGCTCGTCAGCTCGACAATGCTCGCCTGGATAGGCGCCAGATCCACCGGCGGAGGAGGAGGCGCGGCAGGCACAACCGGCTTCGGCGGCTGCGTAAATGTCGTAATCAGGTTCGACACGGTAGTGCCGACATTGTGATCCATCAGCGGCAGCAGCTTCTGCACAATCGGCAGCGCCGAGCGAATAATGCCGATGGCGCGCTGCAAACTGGATAGCTGCGGCGCGGCGGGCGCCTTCAGGGCAGGACGCGGCTTTTGCGGCGGCGGCTCGTCAGCGGCTACGGGCTCGTGACGGGGAGCAACAGTCTCACGCCGGTAAGCAGCAGGGACCGGCTCGATAGCGGCGTCGGCTTCAAACTGTACTGGCTCCGGCGCTGAAAAAACCGGCGCAGGCACAGGCTCTGGCAGTGGTGCTGGAGCATAGGAATGCACCGCCGCGGGCTGTGGCGCCAGCACGGGACCTTGCGGGTACACAGCCACAGGAACGTGCGCCGAAGTTAATGGCGGCGCAAGAACCGGGCCGGGCTGGGGTGCTGTAGGCAGGCTTTCAAGATCGTCGTAATTGGGTGGCAGTTGCACGCGCGCTCCATTGCCCCTTGGTAGAGGCGACCCAACCGCGCGGGGCTGCGGAATTTCAAGATTCTCCGGCAGCATGTCTTGATCGACTAAGCGTTCCGCCATGGATGACTCACTCATTGATGACCTTCTTCCAGCGCAGTATTGGGGTAATCTTCATGTATATCCGATCTATGACTGTTTTGGAACATTTTTCTAATGATTTACTAAGAATTGCCGCTTAACCAGGAAATCCTCCGAGTAATCCGCGCAATCTTATCGGGCCGTTCCTACTTGCCCGACAGGGTCTTCCGGCGCAACGCCCTCGCTGGCCAACTCACTCTCTTCGGCAACCCTGCGCAGGCTCACATGCTCAAACTGCGCCCAGATCAGCCCCACCGGTACGATGGCCAGGAACGTAGTCAGTAGCAGCACGGCGGCGCACGCCGTGGCTGCCTCCGCATTCGCGCCCAAAAGTCCCGTCAGCATCGCCGCCACCGCCGCAATCTGCCAAAACCACCCCAGAATCGGAAGCTGAAAGATGCTCGCACTGCCGCTGCCAACCATCAGCAAAACGCATTGCGAGGGAGTCATCGCCGCCAGTTGAGGACTGGCTACAAATGCCCGGCAGCCTTCGAAATACGCTCCGGCAATCAGCACCCACATGACGAGCGAGACACCGGCCACCGCGCTGAACTCCCCAAACGTGCGCATCGTATCCAGCCCGGCATGAAAGCCGCGAATCTTCTCCCCGGCCGCCTTGCCCAGCTTGGCTGAAAACACCCCAAAGCTGCGCTCCGCAAGCGTCGCCATCAGGCCGCCGGCCAAACGCACGGCTACCAGAAAGCTCGCGCCCATGAGTGTAAGAATAAGTCCGCCATACCGCGCCGCAAAGGCCGCCCAGAATGGCGAGTGCGCTCCTAAAAGGCTCACCAGGTGCGAGTGGCTGGTCGCCTTCATCAGCACATCGTAGGGAACACCAAGCATCGCCACGGAGAAGATCACCGCCATCGAGCCGGCGTCAAACAGCCGCTCCACTATATAGACGGCCACCTGCGAACTCACCGGAAGTCCGGTCTTCTTCGCCACCAGGTACGGGCGAATCGGGTCGGCAACTCGGCCAATCAAAGCTACTGCCGTAAAGCCCATCACCTGCGTGCCTAACAGTGAAAACAGGCCAACCCGCTTGTTGTGCTTCAGCAGCAGAGCCCACCGCGCGCTGCGAAACATGTAGGCCACGTAAATGCACGCCACGCTCAGCCCGATCACGTCCCAACGCGCAAGCGCAAGCTGGGAGCGAAATACGCCCAGGTCGAAATGGAAGTGCTTCACCCCCCACACAACCAGCGCCACCAGCGCTACCAGACCAACCAGACCCATTATCAGTTGCTTGTTCTTCAATCGAACTCCGTTTCGCGGCGGGCTCTCATCCCTGCGGCTATCTCCTTAATTCTAACGGGCGAGCCGCGAACGAATGTGAATGGCCGGACGGCAGGACCTAATTCTGCACGGGTTTGGCCTGCGCCTGCGCTGTGCGCGACTGTCCTTCGCGCGCCATCACGCGCCGATTGAACTCGTGAATCACGCGCGCCACATAAACCCGCGTCTCATGGTAGGGCGGAATACCGTTGTATCTGTCCACAGCCGCGGGGCCGGCGTTGTAAGCGGCCAGCGCCAGCGCCATGTTGTCGTGGTAGCGCTGCAGCAGCGCATCAAGATACGCCGAGCCGCCGCGCACATTCTGGTCCGGCTGGTAGCTGTCCTTGACGCCCAGCCCGCTTGCCGTCTGCGGCATCAGCTGCATCAGTCCGCGCGCTCCCGCCGGACTCAGCGCATGCGCGTTGCCCGCGCTCTCCGCCTTCACCAAGCTGGCCAGCAAGTCCACGTCCAGATTGTGCTCATGCCCGGCGCGCATCAGCATCTCGTTCAAGTCTGCCGGCGTCAGCTTTGCATCCGGCTTGGGCGTTTCAGCAGTGGGCTGCGCAGCATCGCGCGGAGCCGCCGGTGGGTCCGCAACCGGCTCGATGCTCGCCACATCCCGGACAGGGAACTCAATGTAGTTCTCTTCACCCGCGCCAAGATACAGCCGCACCTGGTCCTGCTGCACCGCGTGGTGATCGCAGTTCAGCGCGAATCCGTTGCTCAGCGTAATATGCTCGCCCGCGCCAGCTCGGGCGCTCACCCCGGCCAGCACTGCAACGGCAATCAAAACTCCAAATCGCATCTGCGTCATCACCTTCATCTACGCGGCTCCTGCAGGCAACTTCTTCAGCACTGCCTCCAGCGCAATCGCCACGCCGTCCTCGTCGTTTGTCTTCGCCAGCTTCCAGCCCTTGGTCCTGGCGTATGCGCGCAGATCGGGCGCGGCATTGCCCATTACCACGCTTTGCCCGGACCACTCAAACATGGCCACATCGTTCCAATTGTCGCCGATCGCCATCGTTTCGCGCCGGTCGATCCCCAGCCGCCCGGCGAGTTGCGCCAACGCCCAGCCCTTTGACACGCCGCGCGGCAGCAGGTCCAGAATCGACAACCCCTTCGCGCCATATTCCGTCCGCGCGCTCTCGCACAGGCTGCCCCACTCGCTGGCTTTCAGTACGCGCTCGGCCTCCCGCATCTTCTCAATCGACCCGGTCACCATCCCCTGTATCGGGTCGTCGCCATTGCTGAAGGCAAGCTCCAGCGGCTTGAAAACCTCAATCGCTCTACGGTTGGCCTCAACCCACAGCGCAATCCGCCCTTGCAGTTGATCGATGTCTTCAATCGCCAGCTCGCCCCGGCCCGGCTTGTCAAAGGTAAACACCAGTGCGCCAAACGGCCGCAGCAGCCCACAGATGCCGCGCGCAACCCATGCTTCCATGTGGCAGCGGTCAATCGCCTGGCCATCCAGAGTTTTGGTCACTGCACCATTAGACGAGATGATCGGTGTATCCGCTCGAAGTCCAAGCGATTCCAGCAGCGGCGCCGTGTAGGCCATCCGCCGCCCCGTCGCAATCGCCGTCACAATCCCTGCATGCTGCGCCGCGCGTAAAGCCTGTGCGTTGCGCGCGCTCACCACCTGCGCCGCGCTCGGCAGCAGCGTCCCGTCAATGTCAATTGCCACCAGCCGAACCCGAGAGTGCATACCTTCAGTGTATCGGCATCCGAGCAAATGCCCGGTCGTCGCCACCGTTTGTAGGAGGATATACTCTCCTTGAATCAAGGTAACGAACGATGGATGAACTTCTCGTCGGCCTGCTGGCAGCAATCGCGTAAGTGCTTGTTGAGGCATTCTTTGAGATTGCTTGCGTAGGATTGGCTTCGCTTCTCATGCGAGGAATAGGCAAGCTCTTCAAATCCCTTGCCAATGCCAATCCCATCGCCACAACTTTCGCCCTTGGAATGCTCGGAGCGTTAATCGGTTTCTTGAGCGTAGTCATCTATCCGCATCCGTTCGTGCATCCGTCCCGGTTTCACAGTGCAAGCGTCATAGCCAGTCCGCTGATTACCGGCTTCGTGATGGCTCAATTGGGTCGCATATTACGAAATGACGGCAGGCGGGTAGTACCTATCGAGAGCTTCGGCTATGGATTCGCATTTGCATTCGCGATGGCTCTTGTCCGTTTTCTCATGCTCAGATAGGGTAGGGTTGCTTCGCAACGCCAGTTAGACCCGGTTTCCGCTACGTTCTTTGTCGCTCACCAATGAGCCATGACGGCATCTTGGATATAACCTGCCCCAGCACAAATAAACGCCCCGGAGGGGCAGGCGGAAAATAGCCCAGGGCAAGCGCAGCGCAGCCTGGGAACAGCGTCCAGCAAAGATCGTTAAGCCCCAGCGGGGCGATGGAAAAACCCAGAGTGAAACCCTGGGGACTGCATCCGCAAGGGCAAATCGATTAACCTTCATGCATGTCCAGAATCTGCACTCAATGTCATGCGGAGATAGCTGAATCAGTCGTAGCCGACTGGTGCCCGGCCTGTGGCGGAGCCATCATCGACCGCACCGAACCCGCCCAAATCGCGTTTCCCGGCAAGCCCACAGCCGAAGTAGACCATCGCGGCATCGTCCTGCCCCGCCGCCACGCCCTCGGCGGCATCATTACGCCTCAATAATGATTGAGGACTTCAACGGTCAAACCACATCCAGCCGAATCGAACTGCCGTCTCAATGCTCCTACTCGTACCTGAGCGCCTCAGCCGGCAGAATCCTTGCCGCGGCCGACGAAGGATAAAGCGTAGCCAGCAGCGAAATCCCAATGGAAACCGCCGACACAATCACCCCATCCAGCAACCGCGGTGCAAAGGGAAGCGTGTCGATCGAATACACCTCCGCCGACAGCCGAATGAAGTGGTAATGCCCGCCGGCCCACGACGCAGCATAGCCCAACACCAGCCCAATCGCCGTGCCAATCACGCTGATCAGCAGCCCCTCAATCAGAAAGATTCGCCGCACCTGTCCCGGCTGCACGCCGTAGCTCATCATCACGGCGATGTCGCGCGTCTTCTCCATCACCATCATGGTCAGTGCAATCAGAATATTCAGCGCCGCAACAATCACAATCAGCGCAATCACGATGAACGTAACGTACTGCTCAAGCCTGAGCGCGCGAAACAGCTCGCGGTTCTCCTCGATCCAGTTCGTCGTCATAAAGCCCGGCCCCGCCGCCCGTTCAATCGCCTGACTAATCGCCGGTGCGTGGTCCAGATCGTCCACCTTGAAGCTGATGATTGAAAGCAGGTCAGGCTCGTCGAACAGCCGCTGCGCGTCGGCAAGGCTGGTAAACGCCATCGCCGAATCGTACTGGTAAAACCCTGAGTGAAAGACCGCCGCCACGCGAAACGGCTGAAACTTGGGCACCAATCCGATCACTGGGTTTAACTCGCCCTGCGGACTGGTCACCACCACCTGGTCGCCCACCTCTACTCCAAGCTGCTCCGCCAGATCTTTGCCAATTACCAGCGGCGGCAACGTGCCCGGCGTCGTGGCAGTCGGGGCATCCAGCGGCCGCGCCGAGCCCGACGCGACAAAATCCAGCAGATTGCTCACCGTGTGTTCCTCGGCCGGAATCACGCCCTTTACCAGCGCAAACCCCGCACGCGGCCCGTGCGAAACCATCACCTCTTCGTAGATGCCCGGCGCTGCCGCCGTCACATGCGGTACGTGCCTGAGCCGCTCCAGCAGCGGACGCCAGTCGCGTATCCCATCGGCCTCCACGCGCATCAGCGAAACGTGCGCCGACGAGCCAAGCAGCTTCTCCTGCAAGTCGCGCCGCATCCCGTTGGTGATCGCCAGTGCAATAATCAGCGCCGCAACTCCAGCTGCTACGCCGGCTATCGAGATAGCGGTAACAATGCCCACAACAGCCTGACGCCGCTTGGCTCTCAGATACCGCATCGCCAAAAATAGCTCGAATCGCATCGCCCTACTTTTCCTGTGCCGGAACCACTGTCTTGGCCACGCCCACATTTTCAAAGCGGTCGTATGCGCGTACCGTCACCAGATGCTCGCCTGGTTTTGCCGCATCCAGCGCAATCCGCAGCGCGTAGTGCTCGCTCTTCGAGTCGGAGATTTTGTCCACCGGCTCCACATAAACCCACGGCCCTGCGTCCAGCGAGTACTCGGCATGTGTTATCGCCGAAGCCGCATCCTGCGCGTCAAAGCTCACCACCAGAGTAGCCGCGCCATCGAGCGCCGCCTTCAGATTCGTCACCACCGGCGGCGTCGTGTCCACCGTGAACCGCTCGCTCACCTTCTCGCCGGTCAGCGCATCCGCCGGACTATGCGAGGGCGCGTCGGAGGCAACCACCTTCACCTGGTAGCCGCCGTCCGGTAACAGAGCCGCGTCAAAGCTGTACGCCTTGTCGGTAATCTTGTCTTTCAGCAGTCGCCAAACCGTCTCCCCATCCCCGCGCAAATAGAGTGCATAGATCAGCTCGTCGCCGTTGTCGTCGTGCGCCGCCCAGCGCACTGTCACTGCGGTGCGGTCCTTCGCCGCCGTCAGTGGCGATGAGTTCCCCGAGTCCGTTGAGCCATCGTTCGACAACCCCGACGAGGCAAACGAGATATTCACCGTCGCCGGACTCGTGCCCTGCAGTTGTGGGCTCAGCCGCGCCCCGGTCACCACCACCATCTCGTCCACCACCGGAGCGGCGTTGACCGGAAGATAATTCACGCCCGCGCTGCCCAGCGATCCACCCTGTTCGAGCACCGCCTTCCACTGCAGAAACCGCCCGCTCGGCGATGCAACCACGCCATCCTTCAGCGGCGTCCAGTCCGTCCATCCGCGAACCGGCTGCTCCACATTGCCTGTCCGCGTCAAAATCTTGTACGACTTCGATCCCGGCTCGGTCTCGATGCGTCCAAACTGCGCAAACGCGCCTGCATCCAGCACGTCGCTCGCGTACTCGTGCCGTTCCGCCGCACCCAGCACTTCCACCTTGCCCGTGTTCCCGGTGCCAATCACGTATTCGCCTGCCGTCTCGCCAACCGCCGCCAGGCTCAGCCCCTGTTGCGCATTCAGGTGGGCCAGGTCCGCAAACGAGCCGTCGTTGTGGATCGCCAGCACCCGTCCGCGGTTGCCCGTCACAGCCAGCACGCCATCCGCGCGTGCCGCCAGCGCATACACAATGTCGTCTTTGCCCGCCCAAAGTTTGCGCGGAGCCTGTCCCTCTTTGATCGCGTAAATCTCCGTCCCATCCGGCAGAGTCGTGCTCTGGTTTACCGCCTGCAAACTTGCCGGAGGAACAATCGTAATCGTGATCGAGCCCAATCCCTGTACCGGCAGCGGGGGCAGGGGATTGTGCGCTTTGTCGCCCACATTCGCCGCGTAGATTGTGCCGTCCGCGCCCACCGTCACCGCCGTCATCTCGCGCCGCGGAGCCTCGAACAGCACATACCCTTTGCCATCGGGACTTATGCGGTAAACCAACCCCGACCCATCGGAGCCCGCAATCAGGTTGCCCTTGCCGTCCCATGCCAGGCACCGAATGTGCGCCTCGTCGCTCTTGAAGAACAAACTCGGCGCAGCGCCCGCCTTCGACAGATCAACGCGGTACACCGCTCCCGGATCGCCCGTTGCAATGTACAGCCGTCCCGCCGCATCAAACGTCAAATCCCAGATGTAGTGCGCCTTCGCGTCGTTCTTGCTCGCGGCGTCTTTGTCCCCGTCCGCCAGCTTGCCCATGTCGAATATCACGGTCGCGGTGGCCTCGTCCTGTTTGGTTTGGGCATCCGGCTTTAGCCGGTAAACCTTGCCGCTGGGCAGCGTTGCCGCGTATAGAAATCCGTCCGGCCCCAGCCGCACCGCCTGCACGCTCAGGTCTTTCGTCTCGAACAGTGTGAAGGGTTTGCTGTCTGGCGCGGTGCTCATCCGCAGCACGCTCGCAGGCGATCCAGTGCCGGCAAACGCCGTTCCGTTCTTGCCCGCGGCCACCGCCCACACAAAGGTCGAGGGCGTGGTCACGATCTCTTTCGCGCCGGGCCCTTCGCGCAGCCAGCCGTCGCTCTCAATCAGCACGCCCTGCGGCGTGCCTTTCTCAAAGTCCTCGTAACTCGATTGCGTCCACAGGCGCGTGCCCTGCGCCCAAGTGGGCAGTTGGAGTGTGGCGGCAAGTGCGGCCAGAGCGGCCAGGCGGGCACCGTATCGGAAAGGAAAGATCGTGCGCGATTGGGCAATCATGCTGCCGTTAAGTCTACTAAAGTTCCTCAGCCTGGCGTTGGTCCTGCCCTTGAGACTCATTAAAGAAAAGCCCTGTCGCCCCGAGAGCGCCGATCCTTTTCCGTGAATCCCCCGTGCCCCATCCATCGCGCAGCTTTTCCGCGCGATGGGTGGGTTAGCACAACCGCCCTTCCGCCTCTGTCTCGCTTTTCCTTCGTTATTCCATAAAAGAGTGGGTGCCCCCGGTCTCGATTTTGAGACCGGGGAAAGCACGAACCAAATCTTGATCGCACAAACTAAGGAGCCGCAGTGATTGCTTCTTGATAGAGCATGTCGCCCACTGCCCGGTGAGTCGCCGTCGAGGGGTGCGCACTGTGGTAGTAGAAGTGAGCCTCCGGGTTGGCGCAGGCCTCCACCGGCCTGTTGCCAAACGACCGTTGGGCGCAGTCCGTGGTCGTATCCGTAATGCCATACTTTGCGGGATTGGTGATGACCTCATCAAAGAACGATCCCCAATGCGAGTTCGCAATGCGTATGTCCGGGTGTTTGGCTTTCTCTTCGGCGGGAATCGTCGCGAGTTCTGCATTCCCCTTCACGCCGGCCGCACTAAATACGGGAATCTTCGTCGGCAGCAGCGCAATCATGAAGCGGCGCGCGCCCAGATCGTAGAGTGTATCCACCTCGGCCTCAATGCTGGCGCGGGTAAAGCCCGCCGGTTTGCCGCCGTCATTCAGTCCACCGGCAAAATAGAACATCGTGTGGTCCGCATCGATCTTGGGAATCGTCCCGGCCTTCAGCATTTGAACAAAGTCATCCACCTGGTTCTTCATGCCCAGGCCGAAGATCACGCCGCCGGGCAGCCTGTTGCCCGCGCCCTCTCCGCTTGAAGCTGCGCTGACCGCAAAGTTCAGGCCCTTGCCGCTGCTTGCCGCATCGCCATTATAGGTAAACGGAATTCCAAGCCGCTGCGCAAGATACACCACGGCGGTCGGCCCGTTGCTGTCCACATAGCCCGCGCCGGAGTCGGAGTAGCTGTCGCCAAAAACATAAAGCAGGGTGTAAGGACGAGCGCTCGCCGCACTTGCGGAAACAGGTGCAGGGGCGGCAGCAGGAGCAACCTGAGCAGTAAGCGTGCTGGCGAAAAGAATGAGGCAGGCTAATACGAAACGAACCATGCGGTCGAGCTCCTTCTGATGTCCTGAGACTGAAATTCTTTTCAAAATCAACTGTCATCCTCCGCGGAGTTTGGCGCGCTTTTTGGGGCCAGACGGAGTCGAAGGACCTGCGGTTGCTTTTCGGAACCTATGCAACGAACTTCGGATTCACCACACGATTGTAGTATCTCCCGACCAGTGCCAGGCAGGTGGCCACTTATTCCAGTACCAGGGATCGAAGCTGTGCCCCGTTCATCGCGGCCCCATCGCGATGAGCGGGCGGGTGGCTTGAGGTCAGGTTGAAGTCGGGCTAGGATGGGGCCACGCCGTATGGTCTAAAGCAGCTCCAGAAAGCAGAAGCTTTCCGCTTTATGCAACAGGTGTCCTGGGAGCGGCTGATATCGAGCCGGAGTAGACGCAAGGCTTCGCCGCCCACTCATCGCGATAGAGCCGCGATGAATGGGGCACAGAATTCGACATTGGATCTCAATCAAATGAGACGGTATCGATTTCGGGGCCACCTTCGCATCTTGGCGCGGGCCATCAAATCCTATGGAAGTTGTTGAAGGAATGCGGCCTACAGCTCCAGCACGTTGTCCTCAATGGCCAGGCGCACATTGCCATCGGACTTGGCCAGGCGGCGCACTGCTTCGGGCTTGTCGACCTTGGCCTTGAGCATCACCAGCGCAACGGGGATGCTGCGGCCGGCGCTCTTGATGGTGTTCACGGCGGTTTGCCGGTCGATATTGCAGGCGGCCATCAGCACGCGAATGCCGCGCTCCACCAGCTTGGAGTTCTGCATGTGTACGTTCACCATCAGGTTCTCGTACACATAGCCAAGGCGGGTCATTGCGCCGGTGGTGATCATGTTCA
>Ga0302320_10024247_pt1 | contig 11852 bp, 8 predicted proteins | sample Bog_T0_3_FD_202130 | JGI IMG/M metagenome (GOLD analysis project Ga0302320, IMG submission 202130) | Peat permafrost microbial communities from Stordalen Mire near Abisko, Sweden - Bog_T0_3 | ecosystem: Environmental > Terrestrial > Soil > Wetlands > Peat | place: Sweden: Abisko, Stordalen Mire... | reverse complement strand
TCTGCATGGCGCGCTTGACTTGCCGGCGATCACCCGCATCGTCATCCGCAATGAGAATTCTCAGCGATGTGCCGCTCATTTTGTCCCTCCAAACCGCAGGGGCGGGTCATGGCATCTCGACGATGCGCCAGTAGCTGTCGACCAGGCTGAACAGCCTGAGAAAGTCCTCGCCCGCATTCTCTTTCAGGATGTAACCTGTGACGTTCATGGCATGAGCCGAGTCCTTGTCCTCGGTCCGGTTCGACGTGGTAAGAACAAAGATCACGGCGTCATGCAACTCGGGGTCGGTGCGGATGGACTTGATGAGCTGGAGGCCATTGGACCTTGGCAGGTTGAGGTCGACAAGCAGCAGATAAGGTCGCTGAAGTCTGGTTTGCCCATGGGTTCCCTGGAGTATCTCCATCGCTTCAACGCCATCGATGGCTCGCACGATCGGATTGACGATGCGCGCTTTCGCGAAGGTGCGCTCGACAGCGCGGGCGTCTCCATCATCGTCTTCCACAAGCAGAATCTGAATGGGACGCAGGGCCGATTTCATCGACGCATTCATAACGGTGCCTCTTCCCTTTGCTGAAGTCTGGGCCACGTAAAGCGGAATGTGCTTCCATGGTCCTCCTCGGACTCGACGACGATTCTGCCGCCAGAAAACTCGACGTGCTTGCGCACCATGGCCAGTCCCATGCCGCTGCCTTCCACCTGGTCTCGGGGCTTGAGCGTCTGGAACATCTTGAAGATCTGTTCATGAAACTGCGCGGGAATGCCGGGGCCGTCGTCGCGAACGGCGAATTCGAGATGGGTTTCCAGATCCTCGACAGAGATCTGAATGCATCCGGTCTTCTTGTTGTGGTGCTTGACAGCGTTGACAATGAGATTGACGAGGATTTGCTGCAAGGGCATGCGCTTGACCAAAATGCCGGCCAGACTTGGGCTCAGGTTGACCGCGAAACCTGCGGGCAGATCGATCAAGCCGAGGATATTGTCGATCAGCTTGTCCGCGGAAAGGATCTCGGTGCGGCGCTCGTCCGCCGTTCGCCCGATGCGGGAGTACTCCAGCAAATCGTCGAGCAGCTTCTCCATGCGCACCACGCGACGCCTGAGTAAATCCATGTCTTCCCTGGTGGCGGGGGTGAGGTACGGTTCCAGGTCTTCTTCGAGCCATTTGGAGGCGTTGAAGATCACCCGCAGCGGCGCCTTGAGGTCATGGGATGCGGCATAGGCAAACTCGTCCAATTCCTGGTTGCTGCGCATCAGGGCCTGCGTCTTGCTGAGCAGATCCGCCTCCGCTCGCTTGCGCTCGGTGATATCGTTGTTGATCTCCATCACCCGGGCCATCGTTCCGATTGCCGCAGGCTGCAATACCCAGCGGCTATCCACCACAATGCGCACCCCCTCTCGCGTGATTTGCCGCAGTTCGCCCTCCCAGCGCCCGTTTTTCAGCAGGTAGGTTTCGATCTCGGCCAATGGACGTGGGAATTCGGTTTGCAAAACCTCATGCGAGATTCTGCCGCATGCCTGCTCCGCGGTGAAACCGTACATCTCCTCCGCGCCATGGTTCCAGAACTGAATTATTCCTGGTAAATCCAGCACCATGATGCAATCGTGCGAGAGGTCGAGGAGTCCGGCCTGGTCGCGCATGGTTTTCGCCACCCGCTGCTGGGCATCGATCAGCCAGCAGATGAGGAGCTGGATGGATGCGCAGAGCACCAGCCCAAGGGCATCCTTGAACCCCATGGCAAGTGTGCGGTAGGGCTGAATAAGGAAGTAGTCGGCCAGGAAAAGAGAGAGAGCCAAGGAGAGAAATCCCCACCACATGCCCTCCATCCACGCAACCAAACTGACGGCGGCGTAGAACATAACGAATGGGTAGGGGCTGAAGGACCGCAATGGAATGCTCAGCAGAACCGCCGCCAGTGGAAGACCGATGGCCGAAGCGGTGGACCGCAGCCAGGCCCTGCCGTTGCCCGGCGAGTCGGTTTCCACTTTTGCGAACCCTCCCGGCGAGTCCTGACTTGTATTTTGCGCGAGGCCGGATTCCGAAGGCCTCGTTACGGCCAGCAGATTCGCGTGCTTCACGGCGAGGATGGCGCTGCCTGCCGCCAGAAAGCCGACCAAAAGGAGCATGACGTTGATGAGCGTTTCACCGTCGCGCTCCGTTTCGAGACGCTCCCTGCGAAGCCCCTCTTCAGTGGATGCAAAGGCAAGATGCTCCGCCCTTATCCGGTCCATTACGGCTTTGAGGGGCAATTGCACGTCCGAAGCGGAATTGTCGTCGAAGAACCTTGCGGGCCGGGGCGTTTGAGGCTCGCCGGGATTGCTTCGGCGAATCCAACGCGCGTAGTCGTCCTGCATTGCTGCAAGCCTTTGCCGCTGAGCCGGGTTATCCGCGACCAGTTGATTCAGGGCAGCGAAGCGAGGCCCGATCAATGCGAGGGCCTCCCGGTAGGGTTTCAGGAAGGACTCATCCCGCGTCAGCAGAAAGCCGCGCAAACCTGTCTCCATATCGACGGTGAGACGCATCAGGTCCCGGTCGGCGCCGATAACCTGGTCGGTGTGATCGACCGAGAGCAACGCGGCGCGCAGGGCGAGAACTTCCCAGCCGAGGGCCACAATGATCACACAGAAAGCAACGATCAAGACCGCAAGGGTGCGGCGCAACTGCGTTTTGTCAATTCCGACTTTCATAGAAGCTTCTGCTCCGGTTGCGCCGCCACCAGGGCGAGCTGGCGAGGAGCGGCGGGCAGTCGAATCACGATCGGCGTGTGCCTGGGCGTGCCGGCAAGGTTCGGCGAGTGAAGGATGGGAGATGGCAGAGGAAGAAACCTTGAGCAAACGGAGAGGGTGGGTGACCTCTTGCCGATTGAAATGAGGAACCGTGCAACGCAAGTCGGCGACCAGCGGAGTAACAAACTTCGATGGGGCTCAAGACTGGAAGCGATTCCCCTCAGGTGCATAACGCAGATTTGTGGGCGCTTTTCAGGCCTCGCGCACCCACTTCCCTGGTTAAGAGTAGTTACGGTTCGGGAATTTGCGGCGCAAGAATCCGCGTTGGACGAGTGGCATTCCGGGATTGGGTGTGCGCCGGATGCACCGTTCTTAAATGGGCCGGCAACCTGCCGGTTGAGCGCCGACGGGATTGCGCTGCGGCGGCTCAATCGCTTCGTTGAGGCAACAAAGCGCAAGCCCTACCAACGTGTCCCAGCAAACCTGCCTTCCATCGGCGAATCCGGTCTCATCTTGCTCTCATAAGCGTGTCGGACCTTGGCCAAGGCCAACGGGCGACGCTGGGCCAAAGAAGCGATTGTGCTCAAGCGATCGAAGCGGACTGGCACTTTTGTCAAGAAACGGCAACGGGCGCTAAATCGCGCATGCTCATCCTAACGACTTTGGTTCTTTCATATGGTTCCATCAAGGCTTGGAAGCGGATTGGCGCAGCAATTGCATGCCAACCCACCGAGGCTGCGCGAAAACACACGATTGGGTCGAAGACTCCCGATTGGGCCCAAGAGGAACGGGCACGTTGAACCTAGCGGTGTGGCGAAATGATCCAACTGGTGAGAGTTGAAGGGGTGTTCGATGGGTTTGGCGTCGATTGATTCTTGCCGTTGTGGCGAAGCGGGGAGCATCTTGTGACCCGGCCTTCAAGACATGCGGACGAACTCCGCTCGGGAGAAAAAATCTCCGCGTGGGGCAACGGGGACGAATCGATTCCCAGCTTTGGGCAAGAAAGGTTGCGTGCTGATTGGAAGCGCGGCTCAGCTTCTGACCTTGTTGACGATGCCCGGTTGCGCCATCAGAATGGCGAGGTCGGCGAAGCGGAAGAACTTTACAACGAGATCTTGAGGATAGAACCGGAGCACGCCGAGGCGCTTCATTTCCTGGGAGTGATTGCCCACCAGAGAGGCCAGTCCGACGTTGCAATACAGCTCATGAAGCGGTCCATCGAAAGAGAGCCGGGGACGGCCATCTATTTCGTGAACCTTGGGCAGGTACTGGAGGCGAAAGGCGAGCTAAGCGAAGCGATCAGGAACTATCGCACGGGCGCCTTGCTGGATGGCGGCCTCGAAGATGCTCACCGCCGACTCGGCGACGCTCTCTACAAGCTGGGCAACCTGAAAGACGCGGCCGTGAGCTATGCGCAGGTGCTCAAGATCAAGCCCGACTGCCACCGGACGATCAACTGCCTGGGCAGCATTCTGCAAAAGGTTGGAAAGCTCGAGCAAGCCATTGTTTTTTATCAAAAGGCCATCTCTCTGAAGGCGGATTTTGCAGAAGCGCATAACAACCTGGGAACTGCCTTGAAGGCCATGGGCAGGCTGGATGACGCGCTGGCAAGCTGCAAGAAGGCGATCCTTAATGGCCCCGGCTTTGCGGCCGCGCACATCAATCTTGGCGACATCCTGATCGCTCGCGGCGATTTCAAACAAGCGGTGGAGACGCTGCAAGAGGGCATCGCGTTGCAGCCTGACTCCTTCGAAGCTCACCTGAATATGGGGAACGCATACCGGGGATTGGGGATGCTGAGCGAGGCTGCTTTGAGCTATCAGCGGGCAATCGGGCTTGCACCGGATCGAGCAGGCATCTACAACAACCTGGCAGAGACCTACAAGGACCAGGGCAGGTTGCAAGAGGCCGTCGGGGCGTTTCAAAAGGCATTGGCGGTGCAACCGGATTTTGCTGCTGCGTTTAGCAACTTGCTGTACCTCTATGCATTCACCCGCCATGTGTCTCCCGGCGCGGAACGCGTTCTGGCGGAGGGTTGGGAGAAGAGCTTGCTGAGCGAAGACGAGCGCGCTGCGGCACGCAAGAGGGCATCGGCACATTCCGGGGGCTTTGCTCTGCATTCCGGGCAGGGGGGAAAACTGCGGATCGGCATCGTCTCCGCGGAGCTGGGCAGTCATGCGGTTGCGCAGTATCTGGAGCCAGTGCTGGAGCAACTCGATCGAAGCAAGTTTCACCTGACGCTGTTCCCGACCTATCGAAGGACCTGTGTTCGCGCAGTTCATTTTCGGGAACTCGCCGACAGTTATGTGCCCTTGATAGAGTTGCCGGACGCTCAAGCGGCGGATCGGATCAGGGCGGAACAGATCGACGTGCTGATCGATACAACCGGCCATACATTCGGCGGGCGGCTTGGAATTTTCGCGCACCGCGCCGCACCGGTGCAGTGCGCGTACATCGGATATTGGAGTACGACAGGGCTGACCGAGATGGATTGGTTTTTCGGCGACCCGTATTTTCCGCCTTCGATGGAAGAGCATTTCAGCGAGGGAATCTGGCGGTTGCCACGCTTCCTATGGTGCTACAAGGGCAATGCTTCGCTTCCCGATACCAAGTGGTCTGCCGACCCCACCGGGACAGTGTGGCTGGGCTCGTTCAACAGGTACAGCAAGGTGCGCGGGGAGACGCTCTCTCTTTGGGCCAAGGTTCTGGGAGCGATACCGGCAGCAAAGCTGCTGCTGGAGGATTCGGCGCTTTGCGAGGATGAAACGCATGCTCGCATCCTGACCACTCTATCTGAGCAAGGCATCGGTGAAGAGAGGGTGGAGTTCATACCGTACATCGCAGGGCACGAGCGGCATATGGCGCTCTATGACCGGCTGGACATCGCGCTGGACACGATTCCGTTCAACAGCGCCACGACGGCCTTCGATGCGCTTTGGATGGGTGTTCCGCTGGTGGGGCTGGAGGGGGCCTGGATGGGGGGAAGAATCGGGAGCGGGGTTCTGAAAGCGCTGGGCCACGCGGAGTGGGTTGCGCGGGACGAAGAAGAGTATGTCTCGATTGTCCGTTCGTTGGCTGGCGATGTCGAGCTGCGAAGACAGTTGCGCCCTGGTCAACGCTCGCGCATGGCTGCGAGCCCGTTATGCGATGCAAAGGGCCTGACGCGTTGTCTCGAAGAAGCATTCACTACAATGTATGACCGCTGGATGGCGGCCGGCCCGCAGATGCCGGTTGTGATCGATGCATCGAGGGACTCAGACGCTCTGGTGGTAGACCTGGTGGGAGAACGCGCATGAAAGCGGTCATTTTGGCGGGAGGCATTGGCAGCCGGCTGAGCGAAGAAACTGTGCTTCGCCCGAAGCCGATGGTCGAGATCGGCGGACAGCCGATTCTCTGGCACATCATGAAGACCTATGCGCACGCTGGGATCAACGACTTCATCATTTGCCTTGGCTACAAGGGCTACGTGATCAAGGAGTTTTTTGCCAACTATTTTCTTTACTCGTCGGATGTGACGTTCGATCTGGCAAAGAACAGCGCCGAGTACCACCGAAATGGGTCAGAAAACTGGCGCGTCACGTTGGTCGATACCGGCCAGGAAACCATGACCGGCGGAAGGCTGCGCAGGGTGCTGCCTTATCTGGAAAAGGACGAGACGTTCTGCTTTACGTACGGCGACGGCGTGGCAGACATCAATGTGTCGTCGCTGATTGATTTTCATCGCCGTCACGGAAAGCTTGTGAGCCTTACGGCGGTGCAGCCGACGGGGAGATTTGGGTCAGTAAAAATCGGCCAAGATGGGGCGGTGCTGTCATTTGCCGAGAAGCCGAACGGGGACGGCAGGTGGGTGAATGGGGGCTACTTCGTTTTATCTCCGAAGGTGGGCGACTACCTGAAAGACGATACGACCATCTGGGAAAAGGAACCGATGGAGACGATCATGCGGGAGGGAAACTTCAGAGCCTACAAGCACCCGGGATTCTGGCATCCGATGGACACCGTACACGACAAGCAGGTCTTGGAGTCGCTTTGGAGCAGTGGGTCCGCTCCATGGAAGGTTTGGGAATGAACTGGAGCGGAAAGCGCGTGCTGGTGACGGGACACACGGGCTTCAAGGGCAGTTGGCTGTCGCTGTGGCTTCAGCAGAAGGGTGCACAGGTATGCGGCATTGCTCTTGAGCCGCCAACCAGCGCGAACCTTTTTGAGGATGCCAGGGTCGGCTGTGGAATGCGGTCGGTGATTGCCGACATCCGCGATGCCAAGAGCGTGAAGCAGGCTTTTGCCGCGCATCGCCCCGAAGTGGTGTTTCATCTTGCAGCGCAGGCATTGGTTCGCAGTTCTTATGAGAACCCTCTCGATACCTACTCGACGAATGTGATGGGAACGGTGAACGTGCTGGACGCGGCACGAGAATCGGCAGGCTTGAGAGCCATCATCGTGGTGACCACGGATAAATGCTACGAGAGTCGCGAGTGGGAGTTGCCCTATTGTGAGACTGACCGGCTGGGTGGATATGACCCATACAGCAACAGCAAGGCATGCGCCGAACTTGTGGTTTCTGCCTACAGGAATTCGTTTTTCAACCCCGCGGTTTATGACCGGCATGGCGTGGCGATTGCATCCGTTCGCGCGGGCAACGTGATTGGGGGCGGCGACTGGGCTCAGGACCGGTTGGTGCCAGACACGATGCGGGCATGGATGGATGGGCGTCCGGTAATGATCCGCAACGCACGCGCCATTCGGCCCTGGCAGCATGTTCTGGAGCCGCTTCGAGGTTACCTGGCGGTGGCCGAGTCGCTGCTTGAAGATGGACCGCCCGTCGGCGAGGCGTGGAACTTTGGTCCCGACCCATCCGATGCAAAGCCCGTTGAGTGGGTGGTGAACGAGCTGGCAAAGCACTGGGGCGGAGGGGCGCAATGGGGAGAGGCAACGGGCGCTCAGCATCATGAAGAACAAAGCCTCAGGCTTGACTGTTCAAAGGCGGCGAGGCGACTGGCATGGCATGCTGAACTGCGGCTCGAAGAAGCGCTTGCGATGACCGTTGCATGGTATCGGGCAAAGATCACTGGGCGGGACATGCACACCTTCACGGTTGGTCAGATCGAAGAATATGCGCATCGCGCGCAATTCAATACGGAGCCCGTGGCACTGGACAGCGAGGTGGGAGCGTGAGCATGGACCGCAGAAATGAGATTCGCGCCGCAATTGAGCGGTTGACGGCGGAGTACTATCGTGAAGCTCACTCAGAACAATCCTTCATTCCGGGAGAGTCGCCGATTCCCGTGTCTGGGCGAGTCTTTGACGACAAAGACATGTTCGCCATTGTTGAGTCGGGATTGGATTTCTGGCTGACCGCAGGGCGATTTGCAGACCTCTTCGAGTTCAAGTTTGCAAAGTACCTGGGAGTGAGAGATGCACGCCTGGTGAATTCAGGTTCATCCGCAAATCTCCTGGCTGTGACTGCGCTTACGTCCCCTTCACTGGGGGAGCGCCAGCTTACGCCCGGCGATGAAGTGATCACACTTGCTACCAGCTTCCCGACCACTGTGAATCCGATTCTGCAGAATGGGTTGATACCGGTATTCGTAGATATTGAACTGGGAGCCTACAACGTAGATGTTTCACAACTGGAGAGTGCGGTAGGGCGGCGAACCAAGGCAATCATCATCGCGCATACGTTGGGCAACCCCTTCAATGTGGCAGCGGTTGCCGCGTTCGCTCGCACACACAATCTGTGGCTGATTGAAGACTGTTGCGACGCGCTTGGTTCCACATTTGGCGGAAGAAAGGTTGGCACGTTCGGAGACATTGCGACCTTCAGCTTCTACCCTGCGCACCACATCACGATGGGTGAAGGAGGATGCGTTGCAACCAACACGGCGAAGCTCACCAAGCTCATCGAATCCTTTCGCGACTGGGGCCGGGATTGCTGGTGCGCTCCCGGGAAAGACAACACCTGTGGCAAACGGTTTGATTGGCAACTGGGATCTCTGCCTTTTGGCTACGACCACAAATACACTTACTCGCATCTGGGTTACAACCTGAAGATCACTGACATGCAGGCGGCGGCCGGCGTGGCGCAGTTGAACAAGCTGGAGCGTTTCATCGAAATTCGCAAGCGGAACTTTCGCTATCTCAAGGAGAGGTTGCAACCGCATTCGGATTTGCTTCTGCTCCCCGAGGCGACACCGGGGTCCGATCCAAGCTGGTTTGGGTTTCCGATCGCCGTGCGGCCTGAATCCGGAATCGATCGCGATGAAGTCGTTCGATTTCTGAACTCGCGCAAGATCGGAACACGGCTTCTGTTCGGAGGCAATCTGCTCAGGCAGCCGGCCTATCGCAACATCGAAAAGCGCGTCGTTGGCGACCTGCGAAATTCAGACTTCGTCACCAACAATGTTTTCTGGGTAGGCGTGTATCCGGGGTTGACCGAGCCGATGCTCGAATACCTTGCCCAAAGCCTCAGCGAGGTGTCCAGCGTATGCGCTGCCTCGTAACAGGAGCTTCGGGCTTTCTGGGCTCGTGGCTGGTGCGGCAGTTGTTGCAGGAAGGCCATGAGGTGCTGGCGGTGGTGCGTCCCGGTGTCGTGTGCCCGCGATTGTCTGCCGTTGCGGCTCACGTGGAATTTGCCTATGCGGATCTGGCGGCGATCTCTACGATTGCCGGCAGCGCGAAAGAGTTCAGGCCGGATGTGGTGTACCATCTCGCCTGGGCGGGCGCGAACACAAAGACTCTCGTGAATGATCCGGAACAGGTTTATACCAACGTTCCTGGCACTCTTGAATTGATTCGTATTGCCGCCGAGGCTCGGTGCAAGACATTTCTTTTTGCAGGCACGTCGGTTGAATACGGGAGTTACCAGGTGCCTGTGCTGGAGACCGATGCAGTTGCCCCACGCAATCTGTACGGGCATGCCAAGCATGCGATGATGCAGCTCACGCAGGCGCTTTCGACTACATGGGGGATGCGCTTTTGCGGTGTGAGGCCGTTCTGGACCTATGGCCCGATGGATGACAAGTTGCGCATGATTCCATCAGTCATAGATCAATTGCTTGAAGGCAAAAGGCCGAAGGTAACGAAAGGCGAGCAGCGCTGGGACTTTCTCTATGTTCAGGATGCGGTGAAGGCGCTCAGCATGTTGGCAGCAAACGGCGGCGCCGAGGGAATCTTCAACCTTGGATCGGGCGAAGCGAGGCCAATCAGCGAAGTTATCGGTGCGATTCGCGACATGATCGATCCCAACCTGGAGATAGGGTTTGGAGAGATTCCCTATGCTCCCGATCAGGCGATGCATCTTGAAGCAAACGTAGACAAATTGAAGGGTGCGACGGGCTGGGAAGTGAAGACTTCATTGGAGGAAGGACTTCGCATGACGATCGATTCGCATCGGCAAGAACACAGGAGTGCTTCTGTTCACGGATCGGTGTGCGCAGCATGACGCTTTCACGCCAGGTATTCATTCGCCGCGATCGCTGCCGCAGTTGTTCGGCGCAGTTGAGCGATGAGATCGTTGCCTTTGAAAGCCTGCCGGTCGCGGGCGCCTACGTTTCGCCGCATGATCCGCTTCCAGATCCGGCATCTCCGCTCACGGTGCTTCGCTGTTCTGAGTGCGGGCTGGTGCAATTGCGCGAAACGCTTGCCTCGTCATTTTACAGCCAGTATTCGTTCATGAGCGGCGTCGCGGGCGGCTACCGAAACTATCTCAAGCAGCTCGCTTCGCACTTGGGCGAATGCTACCCGCGAGGCGCGCGGGTAATTGAAGTCGGCTGCAGTGATGGAACACTGCTGCAATGTCTCGGTGAGTTGGGTTTTTCCGTTGCTGGCTTTGAACCCGCGCGGGAGCCAGCGATGGCGGCCTTGGAGAAGGGCCTGACGGTGGTCAATGACTTTCTTCATGCGGACTCGGCTGCGCGCAGTGGACTGGAAGCGGCGGATGTCATTGTGATCCGCCACGTTCTTGAGCATATCGACGATTTCTCGCCCATCTTCGAAGGCATCGACCGGCTCGCGACACCGGAGGCGACTCTCTTGATCGAAGTCCCCGACCTCGGCTCGACGATTCAGAAGTCGATGTACAGTAATCTTTACCACATTCATTCTTGTTACTTCGACGTGGCGACACTGTCTGCCTTGCTGGATCGGCACGGATGGAAGGCGACAGGCTCCATCACGGTGAATACCTTTGGCGGCAGTCTGCTGCTGTGGGCTCAACGCAAAGATGTGAACGTCGAAGCGCGCAGCCAGCCTTGCCTCGCCTTCAATGAGTTAGCTTGCACGCCCGCATTGGTTGCAACGCGCGCAGACCTTCAGAAATTCGGGTCCGCCTGGAAGTCGGCAGCGCAGGCTGCACGGGATTTCTTCGACCGGTTGCGGGACGGGAAGGCGCGCGTGGCGGGATATGGAGCAGCTGAGCGCACCACCTCGCTGATGGGCGCGGCCACGCTCGACGGCTCGCACATCTCCGTTGTATTCGATCGCAATCCCAACCTTGCAGGAAAAGCTCTGGTGGGGAGCCGCATTCCGATCCTGCATCCAGACAAAATAGGCGAGTTTCAATTGGATTACCTGGCCATTTTTGCGCAGTCGTTTGAAGACGAGATCGTCGCGCAGCATCATGCGTTCCGAAATGCTGGAGGAAGATTCATCTCACTCCGCTCCGGACGACCGGAGGTTCTAGCATGATCTGTGCCCGGCAGCAGAACACTTCGGTCATGACAACAGTTGAACAGATGTCGCAGATGGCTCAGTCCCTGCGAGCGCACGCGGTGCGGATGGTGCATCGCTCGCGGGCATCGCATCTGGGGAGCTGCCTTTCGATCGCCGACATTCTTGCTTGCTTATATTGGAGCACTCTGCGCATCGATCCGGCGCGGGCCGACTGGGCGGATCGCGACCGCTTCATTGTGAGCAAGGGGCACGCGGCTGCAATTGTCTACGCTGCGCTGGCGGAGAGAGGGTTCTTTCCCGTGAGCGAACTGGAGAGCTACTGCGAGCTTGGTTCGCGCCTGACGGGCCACATCACGAGCGGCGTGCCTGGCGTTGAGCTTTCATCCGGGTCTCTCGGACATGGTTTGCCTGTGGGTTGCGGAATGGCGCTCGCGGCGCAACGAGAGCAGTTGCCTTTCAGGACG
>Ga0302320_10024243_pt1 | contig 11853 bp, 10 predicted proteins | sample Bog_T0_3_FD_202130 | JGI IMG/M metagenome (GOLD analysis project Ga0302320, IMG submission 202130) | Peat permafrost microbial communities from Stordalen Mire near Abisko, Sweden - Bog_T0_3 | ecosystem: Environmental > Terrestrial > Soil > Wetlands > Peat | place: Sweden: Abisko, Stordalen Mire... | reverse complement strand
TGATTTCCACGCGGTTGCAGGTGGAAAGAATCACTGCCTCCGACACTCCCTCGCGAGCTTTCAAATCGGCCAGCGCGGCCGGCAAATTCTCCGGCCGGAAGGCCAGGCGTTCACGCACCTCGACGGGTGCTGTTTTGTGACTCACGCCTGTGATTAGCAGCTTCATGACTTGAACAACATTTTGCCCAACTGTGCGTGCGCGGCCCAGGTAAGAGCGGCGAAGGCCGACACCGTAAGGGTCATGATCGCGGCTTTCCGCCCGCGCCATCCCGCTACGGTTCGCAGGAACACCAGAGCCATATAAACGCCCCAGGTGATGAACGAAATTACAATTTTCGGGTCTTTCAGCCAGCCCGATTTGGCCTCGATGAAGGCCCAGGTGCTTCCCGCGATTACGGCCAAAGTAATCAAAACGAACCCAACTGCCATGGCTTGCGAAATCAAGTCGTCCAGGGTTCCCAGCGCGGGCAGCCGGTAATACGATTTGCGCGGCTTTTTGCTCTTCAGTTCGCGCTCTTGAAACAGGTAAACCAGCGATGCGATGGCAGCCAGCAGCAGCGCCGCCAAACCCAGCAAAACCAGCACGATATGAACGGTCAACCAGACATTCTTCACTGCCGGGTTAGACCACCCTGAGACCGGATTGCCCATGGTGGCTACCAGCGAGGCCACAAATACCAGCGGAAACACAAAAACACTCAGGCTTTCGAGCTTATAGCGCCAGTGCGCGAACAGATAAAGCAGAACCAGCAGGAACGCGCACATCGAGAGCGTTTCATAGAAATTGGTGATGGGGCAGCGGTTACTGACAATGCCCTCTTCCACGATGGAGACGAAATGAAAGACCGAAGCCAATCCGAAAGCGCCTAGCGCCACGCGAAATAGATGCTCGCGCCGGCGAACCAGGGTCAGGATGGCATGCAGCAGGCCGAGCGAGTACAGGGCGGCGGCGACGCGAAGCCAGATGACACTCATTTCAGCCATGCAAGATCTCGATACTCCTAAGTGCTTCACCCACAGTATATCTTGGGGGGTATAGGAGGGTCGCACCCAAAATGGGGGTAGCGCAGACCTACCTTGTGGGGACATTATTTATCCAAAAAGGGCGAGCAGCACGGCGGCTCGACCGGCTTCGGCTCCATCAGTTCCGCCCGCGTGAGGTTCGGATCGTATAGATTTAATTGCCACTTACCATCCCGCCCGATCTTCGGAGGGGCGTCCATTTTGAGCCCCCGTTTCTGCAATGTCTGGTAGGCCACCTGGATGTCGGGAACCCCCAGCGCCAAGTGATTCATCACCCCCAGTGTTTTCACGGAGGGATGCGGCTGGTTCAGCATATACTCCAGCCAATCCGGCCCGTCCGGTACCCGCATATCCACCCAGTCGGTCTTGGTATCGGTCATGCCGCCATGCCAAGTCTTGCGGTAGCCGAGGATGTCGGCGTAAAAACGGTCGGCAAGCGCCTCGTCCTGGATGGTAAACCCGCAGTGAATGATCCTCTCGGAGATGCGCGTCTTGGCGAGATTCTTGCCGAAGTCCTTACTCTGCGCCGACCCTTTGCGGTATTCCACAAACTCGATGCGGTGCCCCTCGGGGTCCTCGACCATGAAGCTGTAATTGCCGTCCAAGTCGGGTTCGAGCTTGCCTGGGACCTTCACGCCGTGTGACTCCATGTACTCGCGCAATTGCCGGGCATTCGTAGTCTCGAAGGCAATATGGTCGAGGCGATCTTCGTCGCCCATCAGAGTATCGGCCATGTAGATGTACTGATGGTCGTTGACCTTGAAAGCGATTCGGTGGGGCGGAACCATGCCCCCTACCTCTTCAAACCCGAGATAACGCCCGTAAAATTCTCGCGTCGCGGCGAGATCGTTGGTCTTCAGGGCAATATGGGCGACCCCCAGGATCGGCGGCCGTTTGACATCGGTCTTTTGCGAGAGCAGGCAGGGAACCAGCGCCGCGGCGCACACCGCCGGCACGATCAGATGACGAAACGTCATGCTCGCATTATATGTGGCGGCGTGTGTAAAGGGTGGGGCGGATGGCCGAAGGAGCGGGACGTGGGCGTCCGCCGCACCTGCCAAATCCGAGGCCTGGGAATTGGGATCTCAACGCGGCGGCAAATTACCGCTTGACTTATATTAGTAAACTAGTACACTATGGGTTTAGATGAATACCAACCGATCCCCGGCAAAAAACTTCGAGTTCCGGTTGGATGACCGGAGCGGCGTACCGGTCTACCGGCAACTGATCGATCAGGTGATGGGAGGCATGGCGGCGGGGGCTCTGCCGCCCGGCCATCAACTTCCCACAGTGCGGCAAGTGGCGGTGGATCTTTCGATCAACCCCAATACGGTGGTGCGAGCTTACCGCGAGCTGGAAATTCGCGGCGTGCTGGAGACGCAGCAAGGCACCGGCACTTTTATCAGCCATCAAAAAGTGAAGCGCGACGATGTGGAACGCGAGCGGCAGCTCACGCAGCTGGTGACCGACTTCGTGGCGCGCGCCGGTGCGGCGGGCTTCACCATCGAAGACTTGCTGGAGCAATTACGCGAGCGGCAGAACGGTTCCGAGAAAACGAGGAGATAAAACTATGTGGCCGGATCAAGCTCAGATGCGGTTGAGCAGTGTGGGCGTGTCATTATTCGTGCTTTCGCTGGCGGTGGGCGGCGGCGCCATGGCTGTCACGGGGGGCCGCGCCGGGCTGGTAATCGGCGCGCTGGTAGGGCTCTATTTCCTTTTCGCCATCCGCATTGCGGACCAGTGGGAAAAGGTCGCGGTGCTGCGCTTCGGGCGTTTCATCGGGCTGCGCGGCCCGGGACTGTTCTACATGATCCCGATTATCGACCGGCTCAGCCGCTACGTGGACCAGCGGGTGCGCGTGGCCAACGTATCGGCGGAATCCACGCTGACGCGAGACACGGTACCGGTGAACGTGGACGCCATCGTGTTCTGGATGGTGTGGAACGCGGAAAAGTCGATTCTCGAAGTGCAGGATTTCACGCAGGCCATCATGCTGAGCGCGCAGACGGCGTTGCGCGAATCGATCGGGCGGCACGAACTGCACCAGATGGTGGCCGAGCGCGAGATGCTGGGCAAGGAACTGCAACGCATTCTCGACGAGAAGACCACCGCATGGGGCATTACCGTGCAATCCGTGGAGATTCGCGACGTGCAGATCCCGCAGGCACTGCAGGACGCCATGTCGCGGGAGGCGCAGGCGGAGCGCGAACGGCGGGCACGAACCATTCTGGGTCTGGCGGAAACGGAAATCGCCGAAATGTTCGGCAAAGCGGCGCTGACCTACCAGAACAATCCCGTGGCCCTGCATCTGCGCGCTATGAACATGCTCTATGAGGCCATCAAGGAGAAAGGCGCGATGGTGATTGTGCCGTCCTCCGCGGTGGAAACCATGGGGCTCGGCGGAATGCTGGCGACGACGTCGCTGGCCGGTGTGAAGCCCGAGGTGGCGTGAACCCGCTTGCTCACGCGCGCGGCTCGGTAACGCACGCTTGCCGGTTTATTGCATGATGTCCGCTACCTGCAGTGCCAGCTTGGCCGGATCGAGATCGGTGCGATTGCAGAGCACGACAATCGTCAGCCTCTCGGCGGTGAACCGTTCGATGACCGTGCCGAACCCACGCGTGCCGCCTTCGTGCCACACCCGTTCCCGGCCGTTGTAAGGATCGAGGAACCAGCCGAAGCCGTACGCCGCGGGCTTTCCCGGATTCAACGCCGCCGTCCACGCCGGCTTCATTTTCGACTCCGCCAGCAGCGTGTGCCTCTCCAGCGCCTCATCCCAACGGGCGAGGTCTTCGAGATTCGAATAAATACCGCCATCGCCCAGCGTGGCCGAAGTGGAACTCTGGTCGGTCTCCACGAAGCTCGCGGCTTCTTTCGTGTGTCCGAAGGCGCGGTTCGTCACCTCGTTCTTGCCTTGGCGATAGACCACCGTGTGGTCCATGCGAAGGGGCACAAAAATGCGCCGTTGGAGGAATTCATCGAACAGCACGCCCGACACTTTCGCCACCATCAGGCCCAGCACCACGTACCCCGAATTGCTGTAGGCCCAACTCGTCCCTGCTGCGAATTTCGGCTTGGATTGCCGCTTCAAGAGCGCCAACACTTCGTCGTCCTGAATCTGCCGGGCCTCGGTCCACGGGCCGCCTTCCATCAGGTCCTCATAATCGGGCAGCCCGCCAGTGTGCGTCAGCAACTGCCGCACGGTGATCGCGCGGCCATACTCCGGGAAATCCGGAAAGATTTCATTCAGCGATTCGTCATAGCGCAACTTGCCGTCATCCACCAGCAGCATGATGGCCATGGCGGTGAACTGTTTGGTGAACGACGCCAGGCGAAAGTTGGTGTGCGCGTCGATGGGCGCCAGAGTCCGCAAGTCGCGCACGCCGTAACCGCGCTGCACGATAGTCTTGCCGTCCTTGCGCACCAGCACCGCGACCCCCGGCGATCTTCCGTCGGCCAGCGGAGCGAAGATAGCCTCGATGCGCGACGCATCGGCCGCCATCGATACGCTGGTGGCAATCAGGAGTGCGGTTAACATTCTCGCGAGCATGAAAAGACGCGGTATCCTCTTGAGGAAAGGATAACAATGAAATCCGCTGTCATTTGTGCCCCGTTGCTCATCGCCGCCGTAACTTTTGCCCTCGCCGAAACCAAGGCCGGACTCACCGAATCCGCCACCGTCGGCGGCAAGAAGATCGCCATCAAGTATTCCTCGCCCGCGGTAAACAACCGCGCCGGCAAACTGTTCGGCAAAGACGGCCGCATCTCCCAGGACGAGACGTACCCTGTATGGCGCGCCGGCGCCAACGACGCCACCGCGCTTCATACCGACGCCGATCTCGACCTCGGCGGCCTCAGCGTGCCCAAGGGCGACTACACGCTTTACGTCAATATCGCCAATCCGGACAGCTGGGAACTCATCGTCAACAAGCAGACCCGGCAACACGGCACGGAGTACGACGCCAAGCAGGACCTGGGCCGAGTCAAGATGACCATGAGCAAGCCTGCCGCGATGGTGGAGCAGCTCAAGTACACCATCTCCAGTTCCGGCGGGAACAAGGGTAAGCTCGAACTGGCGTGGGAAAACGTCGACGCGTCCGTCAATCTCACCGTGAAGTAGGGCTATGGCGGAATCGCGCAGGCAATTCCTGGGTGGGGCGTCGGCGGGACTGATTGCCGCGGCCGCCGCCTGCCAGAAACCCGCGCCGAAAGCTTCCGAGGCGCCCGCGGGAGCGCCGCCCGCTTTCGGGACGGCTCCCGAGGCCGGCCCGCCGATATCCGCTACGACGTTCGCCGAAGCCGAAAAGCTCGTGCAGGTGGAAATGACGCCCGCCGACCGCCAGATTGCCGCGGACAGTTGGCGCAGAACGCTGGCGTCACTTTACGAACGGCGCACCGGACCTAAGAAGGTCGCGATCGAAGCGTCCATCGCTCCGGCCACACAGTGGGACCCGGTCTTACCCGGCCTAAAGAGTGGACCCGACCGCGACCGATTCGTGCGCACCAAGAACGACCTCGGCCAGCTGCCTTCCAGCGATGCCGACATCGCCTTCGCACCGCTCACTCAGCTCTCGCGCTGGATCGAGACCCGCAAACTCACCTCCGTTCGCCTCACCAACATCTACCTCGGCCGCCTGCAGCGCTACGACCCCAAACTGCGATGCGTCATCACGCTCACTCGCGATCTGGCCCTGGAGCAGGCTAAATCCGCCGACGCTGAAATCGCTACCGGAAAATATCGCGGCCCGCTGCATGGCATCCCGTGGGGCGTCAAAGACCTGCTGGACACCGCCGGGATTCCGACCACCTGGGGCGCTGAGCCCTACCGCAATCGCGTGCCCACACAGGATGGCGCCGTGGTGAAGCGCCTGCACGATGCCGGTGCGGTGCTGGTGGCCAAGTTGAGTCTGGGCGCGCTAGCGCTCAACGACATCTGGTTCGGCGGCCAGACCATGAATCCCTGGCTGCTGGAAGAGGGCGCGTCGGGATCGAGCGCCGGTCCGGGCGCTGCCACCGGCGCCGGGCTGGTGGCCTTCGCGGTCGGTAGCGAGACCGGCGGCAGCATCGTTTCCCCGAGCATGCGCTGCGGCATCACCGGACTGCGTCCCACTTACGGCCGCGTTCCCCGCACCGGCGCGATGACGCTCTGCTGGTCGCTCGATAAACTCGGGCCAATGACCCGGGGTGTGGAAGACGGCCTCCTGGTGTTGCAGGCGATCTCCGGCCCCGATCCCGGCGACCTGGACAGCGTGCCATGCCACCTGAATTTCGATTCCACGGCCTCTGTCGCCGGACTGCGGGTGGGATATTTTCCCGCGTGGATGAAAGAAGCTCCGGCGACCGATGTGGACCGCGCCGCGCTCGAAGCCTGCAAGAAGGCCGGCATGATCCCCACCGAGGTGACACTGCCCGACTGGCCGTACGACTCGCTGCAATTGATCCTCTTCGCTGAAGCCGCGGCTGCCTTCGAAGAACTCACGCTCAGCGGCGGCTTGGCGCAGCTCAAGGCGCAGGTGCCCGACGCGTGGCCCAATATTTTCCGACAGGCGCGCTTCCTCTCGGCGGTCGACTTCGTACAGGCTGGCCGTCTGCGCCGCAAAGTGGCTCAGGAAATGGCGCGTATTTTCTCGTCCGTCGACCTGCTGCTGGTTCCTTCCATGCGCGATGAAATGCTGACCATCGGCAATTTCACCGGCCATCCCTCGCTTACGTTGCGCGCCGGCTTCGTGGAGGTGTCGGAAGCGCGCAGCGACTGGGCGCCCGACCCCGCCCATCCGCTGCCCAAATTCTCTCCTCCGCGCCGCGTGCCGGACGGCGTTACGCTCCTCGGGCGGCTATTCGAAGAAGGCGTGGTGGGGCGCGCCGGTATCGCCCTCGAACGTGAATTCAACGTCGCGGGTGAGCGTCCCCCGGGATTTTAGCTCTCCGGCCGAATTCGCTCGCCGAACTACTGTCGTTCGATGGCCCCGGATCGCCTCCACCGCCCTCGCAAAATCGAGAGTCGAGTGTCGATGGCGTCGAGCAACTCCGTCTCTTGCGGAGACCGCCGCTGCGGCCCACGTCGACGGCGGTCCGTGGGGTGCTTGTGCAGGGGAGCGGCGCCGCGACGATTGAGTGAGCCTTCGGTGGACGTGCGTGAAATCGCCCGCGCGTGTCTGCGGACACTCCTATTCTCAACCCGGAATACGGCCAACTTCCGGTTTGCCGATTTGGCCGGAAATGAAGCTCCACTACTGCTGCACCGTGATTAGCGTTCCCGCCTGCGTCGTCAAGCCGTTGTACATTGCGATCGTGGGCTGGTCGCCGCTGGCGAGCGAGGGCGGCACTACCACGTTGAACTGAAACTCGCCCGGAGCAACCAGGCCGGCGAAGGTTACCGTCGCAGCCACGCCGCCGATGGTGATCACCGGCATTGGCGATAACGTTCCCGACTGCGTTTCGGACCCGCTCACCACCGGTGTCGAAGTGGATCCGAAACCGTTGGCGTAGATCACGATTGTCTCGCCGGGCTGGGCGGGAGTGGTCAAACCGGGATACAGACTGGTTGGACCGAGGTAACTTCCGTTGACGTGAGTGGCCGCAATATAAGGTCCGCCGCCGAAAATGAAGAACGAGGGAGATTCCGCCTGCGCCTGCACCGTGAAATTTGCGCCGATCGCTCCATTGTCGGAGACCTGCACGGGTACCGATCCGGAAATGGCATTCGGAGGCGTGAGTATGTTCACCTGCGTGGGGCTGACGTAGTAAATGTAGGCAGGCACGCCGTTGACCGTAACGCTAAGCCCATCTAGACTGGTTGGCAGTTGGCCACCCACGAAATCCGAGCCCTGCCAGATGCGCGTATCGCCCGCCGGACCAAGATTGGAACCTTTGATCTCCACCCACGTGTTCGGCGCAATGGTAGCGACGCCGCCCTCGGCATTCGCCACCAGCGTGACCGCCGGGGTGGGCGTAACCAGAGGATCGGGCGCAAGACCGACGGGAGACCCTGGTCCACCGAAAATCGAGGAGTGGGGATCGATCTGGCCAGTGGCAACGTTGATCGTGGCAATGCCGGAGCCAGTGCCGGCATAATATGTGCCGTATTCGAGAAGCAGCACCGAGGATAGATAGCCGTTACTGTCGGTAGTCCCCACCTGCGTGGCTGCACCGGTTGTCGTGTTGATGGTGTAAAGATTGGAGTTGGACTCCATGTACAGCGTGCTGGAACCCACGGAAAGCCTCTGATAGTAGGTTTGACCGTTGGGGATGGCGCCGGCGCCGATCGGCCCAATCGCGGTGATGGCGCCCGTCTGGGGATTTATCGAATAGAGAGTAGCCACCTCAAATTGACCCGTGCCGGCCAAGCCGTAGAGTCCAGTGGTGGTTGAGCCGAAAGTGGCGAGATTGGGGTTGCCGGTCACTCCTCCGATGAGGGTGAGGTTTGCGTTGGCCGTGTTGACCGAATAAAGCAGTCCGGCCTGTTCGGTGTACAGAGCGCCGTTCGCAACAGCCAAGCCGTCGTATCCCCCGGATCCCATATTGCCGATCAAAGTAAACGCGCCCGAGTTGAGGTCGACGATCCCGAACGGATTCTCGACCCCCTGTGCCGCTGTTCCGAGCATATAGGCGTTCGCCGTCAGCATGACCGGCGGTGTGCCCGCGGGCAGAGGATCGGGCGCAAGGCCGATGGCGGAGGCTGGACCTCCGGAAATCGGGGAGCCGGGCGTAACCTGGCCAGTGGTAGCGTTGATCGTCCCAATGCCGGCGGCACCATTGCCGATGTAAAAAGTGCCGTTTTCGAGAAGCAGCGCGGAGGTTCCAACGCCGTTACTGCCGGTAGCTCCCACCTGCGTGGCCGCACCGGTTGTCGTGTTGATGGTGTAAAGAGTGCCTTGGAATTCCATGTACAACGTGCTGGAGCCGACGGAAAGAATCACACCGGAACCCAGGCCGTCGGGTACGGCGCTCGCGCCGATCGGCCCAATCGTCGTGACGGCGCCCGTCTCGGGATTTATCGAATAGAGGGTAGTCACCTGACTAGATTGCGCATTGGCCACGCTGTACAGTCCAGTCGTGGTTGAGCCGAAAGTGCCGAGATTGTGGCCGTTCAGGCCTCCGATGAGGGTAAGACTTGCGTTGCTCGTGTTGACCGAATAAAGCAGTCCGTTCTGTTCGGTGTACAGAACACCGTTCGCAACGCCCAGTCCGTCGTACCCCCCGGATCCCATATTGCCGATCAAAGTAAACACGCCCGTGTTGAGGTCGACGGTCCCGAGCGGATTCTCAACCCCCAGCGCCGCTGTTCCCAGCATATAGGCCCTATCTTCGGCCTCTAAGCTGGCTGCGAGCGTGACGAAAAGTCCAATTGTCAAAAGACCTGTGGTGGCGCGTTTGCGAATATTCAATTTGCCTCCTGTTTCCGATCAACTAAACTAGCTTACCGCCACTGGCCTGTGCGAGTTCCATGAGCTGGCGGAGCAGGTCCTGCGCCTCACCACACATCGGAGTCGGGAGCACGACCGGAGTTTCCTGATTCCGACGGGTTGATCGAGGCAGCGTTCACGCAACGCAATGCATTCGAGGATTTCCTGCGTGCCGGCGAAGGGGTGCCTCGCGATGTGTTTAACGTTCTGTCGATACCGGCCCGGAGGAGCCTCAACGACAAGATTTCCATTCCCACCATGCGTGTCAGAACCTGTTTTGGACAACAGTGAAAGGCAGTAGCCTTGCGATATCCAGTAATGCCAGTCACCGATGGCTTCCTTGGTTGATTCATCCGGATCGATGGCGTTCAGTTGCGAGAGGGGAACGGCCATCTTCGGACCCTGCCAACGGATCTGCACAAGCATGTCATGTTCGCACGCATCTTCCACGGCCATGCGCAGGACCTCGACGGTCTCGCCCTTCCGGAGCGGGCGAGACGGCGTTCGCGGCGACACACCTCACCCGGAACGGGAAACGGATCTTGCCTTCCAGGTAGTAATGCCAGCTCATAGCCAGCTCATAGCCTGTTCATCCGGACCGGCATCGACGATCGCTTCGTTGTGGATGCGGTCCTCCCGTTCAGGGTCCCGCTTGGGTCTTTTCATGACGTTGCTCCCAGGATACGGCGGACGGAGGTGCGCCCGATCCGCACTCGACGAGCGATCTCGGATTTACTAACGCCAGTGCGATGCAGTTTCCGGATTTCCGCAGCGTGAACGGCCGCGGTTGCGGGCCGACCCAGCCGTTTGCCTTTCTCCCGCGCATGAGCCAGACCAGCCCGGGTCCGTTTCCGCAGGATCTCTCTTTCGAACTCGGCGAAGATGGCCAGCAGTCCGGCCATGGCTCGACCAGTTGGTGTGGTCGTCGCGAAATCACGCATCTCTACCGAAGGCTCTCGACGATTGGTTGGCGCATCGGCGTCAGGTGCGTTTCACTCCGCGTCTTCCACCTACGCCTATCGGCGCTTGATTGCCTCCACCGCTTTGGCGAAGTCGAGCGGCGAGTGGACCACCAGAGTTTTGCCTTTTAGCCGCGCCACTGTCAGGTCGATAATGTCCGCCCCCTCGAAAGGCGGCCGCATCGCCGTGCCAATTCCCCGAACACCAACAGGATTCGGCGTCATCTCCGGCGGTGTGCCATAAGAAACTCTGTTCGGCGAGAGGCGATATTGCAAGTACAGGAAGCGCTCTTGGGCGCCTTTCTCGCTGTCCAGGAAGTGCGGCGGCATGTTCCCGTTGGATGCAATCTGCGGCCCGAGAAACACCACCAAGTCGGATTTCTCTCTCGCGTCCGTCTCCCGTTCGATTAAGTTGGCGAGCAGGCCCAGGCGGCTCGGCCGGTTCTGCAGTTCGCTGACCGTCACCACCCAATGATCGGTATTGTTAGCGGCATGCGCCGCCTTGTCTATGTCTTTTAAGGTGAACCTGTCCTGCCGAAGAGTTTCCTTTTGCTGATCGAGATCGAACACCACCAGGCGAACAGAAGTGCCCGGCAGTTTCTCCAGCAGCGACGAGAGAATGCCCAGCAGCGCGGCGCGATAATCGTAAAACTCCGGCGTGTCGCTGTGCGGCGAGATCACGCCGGGATGACGATAGGCGGAAAGCCACGACCGATACGGCGCCGAACCGTTCAGCAGCACCGTCAGCCGACGCGGGACCGGCGGGTCCGCCGGGTTTCCGCTGTCCGGCGCGCTGTAAGATAGGTCCGCCACGGTATTCGGCGGCAATGCCAGCTTGATAGCGCCACCGCTTCGGCGCGCGTCCGCGTCGATCTGCCACTCTCGGCGGCAGACGCGGCCCATATCGTCATAAGCGAGGAACTTCACGCTGTAGCGTCCCTCGCCGAGCACAAAACTGCCACTCGCTTCGCCGACATACTCGGGATGCATTCCCGCCGGCAATTCCAGGTAGTCGGCCAGGTAAACCCCGTGTTCGCCGGCGCCTTCGGGCGTGACCCGGAGCACGATGTTCCATACGTGTCCCGGCCCGGAGTATTGCACCAGCGGTACCTGCAGCAGGTAGCCGGATTGCAGGCGAAAGCCGAAATTGAGAGCTGCTCTGCTGTGGTCGACGTCGCATCGCAGGATCTTTTCACTCTCGTGCGACTCGATCCGCTTCTCCGCGGCTGGGATATCTGCCGGCTTGACAACCGTTTGCGCCGAGCTTGCGCAGACGAACATAGCGGCGAGTACGAGCTGACGCATTTGACTTCAGGCTCATTTTAATCCCAGGCATCGGCGCGCCGGTACCCCGCTGTTCAATTCTTAGTCGGAATCCTTTCGACGTGGTCGATCGTCAGCGAGTCCGACGGGAACTTCCGCGGCTCCAGTTTCAATCCGAGCTCCTCTTTTAAGGCGCTGGCGAT
>Ga0302320_10024242_pt1 | contig 11853 bp, 10 predicted proteins | sample Bog_T0_3_FD_202130 | JGI IMG/M metagenome (GOLD analysis project Ga0302320, IMG submission 202130) | Peat permafrost microbial communities from Stordalen Mire near Abisko, Sweden - Bog_T0_3 | ecosystem: Environmental > Terrestrial > Soil > Wetlands > Peat | place: Sweden: Abisko, Stordalen Mire... | reverse complement strand
TTATTATTCATTAAATTTAAATCGCTTTGAAGCTTATTGGAAAAGATCTCTGATAAGTTGATCATGCCATTCTCGCGATAAAACGAGAGTTTGCTGGAGATCATTTTGCTATTTGCGAGATTCATTCGATGATCATCCTCAAAAAAAAAAGGATTTTGATGATAATTATAGAATTTCACCAACTTTTCAAAAAATTTGGTTGTGTTTTCTTCGAATCTTGTAATAAAAAGAGACTTCTTTTTGCGTAAATAGGTTCTGTCGATTGTTGCTTTTTCTATGTTTTTAATGGCAAACCCCCCAATTTTTGAACAATAAAGCTTGTTTTTACCTTTGAAATCCAAATTGATTTTCGCATTATTATAAACTTGGTTTTTCTTAGTGAAATTTTCAGGAAAAAACTTGATTTCCTTGCTACTCCGTGGAAATTCCTTTTTTTCTAAAATGGAAAGCGTGGATTCTCTTTTCCTTTGAGGAATTTTCAGATTATTCGCAAATTTGTAAAATTGGGATTTAAAATCTGAAAGTTCCATCACATTTAATTTCGCATTCAAAGCCTCTTTTTCTTCCTCTGATTGCGTTTTATTAAATGTGCGGACTAATTCAGTGCAAGTGCTTTGGGAATTCCTCCGGACAAGACTTTTTCTAAAATGTTTATTAGAAGGTTCGTTTTTTTTAGTGTTGTCGAAAAGATGCAATGGATAGAGGTTCTCTTGAATTTTTTCTGGCTCGATTGAATTGTCCTGGGGAAATTGGAGACTGGCGATACTTTGTGAAAAATTTATATCAAGCAATGGGTTTTCGTTTTTAATTTTTGTTTCATGAGGTGAAGTTTCAGATTGAGAAGATTGAGAATCCTCATTTATATAATCGATGTTTTCAGAGGATTCGTAAATTTCATTTTTCTGCTCTAGAGAGGGAATGGCCGATTTTGAGCGCAAACGTTGGAGATCATTGTGTGGAGGTATGCTTTTAGAAGAGGGAATTAAATTCTTATTTGGATTTGGGGACTATTTATTATTTTTTTAGGTATGATAATTTAAAATTGCTACTATTTTATTGTTTTCACTCGTATTATCCTTTTCTGTTAACGAATGAGATTTTAATTCTTCAAATGAGGATTTTGTTTCTAAAGAAAGTTTTTTTTCTAAAGAAGGTTTTTTTTCTAAAGAAAGCTTTTTTTCCAAAGAAGGCTTTTTTTCTAAAGAAGGCTTTTTTTCTAAAGAAGGCTTTTTTTCTAAAGAAGAAGGTTTTTTTTCTAAAGGAGCTTTTTCATCATGTTTTAGGTTTATCCCCTCATTTTCCTTAAATGAACCCTTCAACTCCTGAGTTTCTTGATCTAAAGCAGGCTTTATTTTTTAATAAGAACTTCAAATTTTTAAGAATTTTTTAAAATTTACCTTTTCGCTTTTTTCATCTGAACTTTTCTTATCCGGTATATTTTGGCTTTTTTTTTCAAAGGATGTTTTCTTTTTGACTTTCACTTCCTTTTTAGATTATTAAAAAATAAAAATCAATATTTTTATCTAAAAACTTCAATTTTCTTTTCATTTTGATTGATATTCACAGTATTTAAAGCAATTTCCGATGAAGAGGAATGAGACCTTTGATTTTTGGCTTTATCTTTTGCTGATTTCTCTAGTTCGGAATCAGGCGTGGTTTTCCCTTTATTAAGTTGTGGATTTTCTTCGAAAGTGTATGAATTTTTCTTGGCAATGTTATTTTCTTTTTCTTCATAATTAGTTTGGACATTTATGATTCCAGGATGTGAAATTTGGATATCGTTGCTTTTTAATTGGAAAGACTCGAGAATTTGTTTGAAGTTTTCGCTAAAAATGTAAAAAATATTGAATTTTTGAATAGTTTTTTGTTTAACTTTTGCATTGCGGAATTCAAGCTTAAATTGAAAGTGGGTTTAAGATTAACTGAAATATTGAAGGAATTGGGTTGATTTGTGATTTTCAATTGGTTTTCATTGCTTTGATTCTTGTTTTCTTCTGTAATTTTATCGTTTTTTGTTTCGAAACTGGGAAGGTTCTTTATATTATTATCTTTTTTACTCAGGATCTCCATAGCCTTAGTCTCAATCATTTTATAAGTCGAATTCTGCTTGATTTTATCGTTTTCAGGAAAATAAGCACTATCGTTTTTCTTTTCCAAAAGTTCTTTTTTTCCATTATTTTCATAGCCTTTTTCTTTTATTTTGCCTGTTATAATCTCTTCATATATGGGTAAATTGTTCAATGATCGATAAGAATGTAAGGAGGGCAATGTCGCGTTTTTCTCAGAACGAATTCGAAAATTTGTTGTTAATGTTTTCTTCGAATTTTTTCTGTTGGTTTGTTTTTTATCCTGGGGGTCGGTTTCGAATTGCTTTAGAATTTTATTTCGAAGTATCGCACTCTTAATATCGTTGAATTTCTCCTTCGACAGTTTTCGTGGCTTATAAATTTTTTTCAAAAATTCAAGATTATCGATGGAAGAAAATTCGTTTTTGTTTTTTTCTTTGAGTTTGGTTTTTTCTTTTTGTATGAGACTTTCCCTCATAGTTTGAGTGAGGATCTTATCGACATTTTCCTTGCTTTTTCTTTCTTTGGTATAAAAATATGGGACTATTTGGTCTTTGTAATGTTTTTGCTCATTTTCTTTAAAGTTGCTTTTTGACAATTTTTCAGCACCTCTCACAGAATAGAAATAACGATCTGGGGAAGAGGCCATAATTGATTCTAAGGTGATGTCCTTAGAACCAATCTTAGGGGGAATTGTTATTTTATATGATCTGAAAAAATCATTGGGTTTAGAAAAAACTTAATTTTTACTTAGAAACCTGTCATCAGAAACTTGGGAAGCATTGGTTTTGGATGTTTTGAATTGAGAGAAGTTGATAAGTTTTTTTTCAAAAGAGGGAGAATCGGTTATCCGCGGGAGGTTATTAAGTCTTTTTCGCATTTTTAAGATTAAAAACTTCAAACTGAATAGAAAACAAAATGTTTTACTTTCAAGTCTGTCTGATTAATTTGGAATTTTATTATTTCCAAATTAAAATTTTTGTTGTTGTTAATAATGCCTCATTCAAGTTCAAAAAGGTAAAAAAAAATTTATAAAAAATTTCCTGCCTTTTTCATTTTTTTATATTAATTTCCCTCCTTTTATTAAAATATTTATTATTTTTTTTAGAAAATCCAATTTTCTAAAGTCTTTTGTTGTAAAAATATTATTTAACATTTGTTGGCTTTATGACAAATATGAAATTAAAAAAACTTGTTGGTATATTTATGTTTTGTTTCTTTGAAAATATTTTTTTAATGTTTTCATAAGCATAAATTAAAAAAATTTTTTTTTTAAAACTTTCACAAAATATTAAATTCCTTTTGAATGGACACATGTAACAACTCTCCTCATTGGGCTTCTTCCATGATCTGGTACCAGATATTTCCTGATCGTTTTCATAAATCTTCCTTTTCTACTACCTCTCCTACGATTTCCGATTTGTCAGGTGCCTGGCCTAACGATCTCACTTCTCCTTGGGAAGTGTCCTCTTGGTCTTGTTCTTGGCATGCCTTTCACCCACATGAGATTTCTTCTCAAAGCATCTTCCATCACATTCAAAGAAGAAGATATGGTGGCAATTTATCTGGGATCATAGAGAAGTTGGAATACTTGAAATCTTTTGGAATAGAGGGTATTTACATTACCCCTTTGTTTTATGCCCCTTCTGCGCATAAATACGACGCCAAAATGTTACATCATATTGACCCTTTTTTCGGTCCAGACCCTGAAAAAGATAAAGCTATAATGAAAGATGAGATATTTCATGATGAAGAGACTTGGAAGTGGACATCAGCAGATCTTTTGGCTTTGGATTTGCTCGAAAAAGCCGAGAAATTAGGGCTTAAAGTTATATTTGATGGGGTTTTCAACCATATAGGAATGACAAGTTCTTGCTTCCAGGACGTGGAACAGAATCAAGAGTCCTCAATATATAAGGATTGGTTTCAGATTGAGTCTTTCCGGAGTGAAAAGACAACTTTCAAATACAAAGGCTGGTTTGGTGTGAATGAATTGCCACAGTTTTTACAAACAGAAGATGATTTAGCTGAAGGACCAAAATCTTATATATATAAGATCACCAAGAGATGGATGAAGCCAATAGTGAATGGAATTGAGAGGAAAGGAGTCGATGGGTGGAGATTGGATGTTGCATATTGCATAAATCATGGATTTTGGAAGAAATGGAGAAGTTTCGTGTTAAGTTTGAATAAAGAAGCCTTTTTAACTGGGGAGATTATCGATAATTTTGATAATGTTGCGAAGTATTTAAAAGGAGATGAACTGGATTCAGTGATGAATTATAACTTTTGGCAGGGGGTGATTGAATTTTTCGGGTTTAACAGGCTAAAACCCACAGAATTTAGTAAATTTTGGAGCGATATGCTTGAGAAGATCCCAGAACAAGCTTGGTTTTTGCTGCAAAATCTGCTTAATAGCCACGATACAGCTCGCATTTTAACTGTTATTAATAATAGAAACGTTATAAAGTCCTCAGCTTTTGATTTTGGGAAATTCTTTAATGAAACGTTGAATTCTTCAAATGGTTCATTGATGTTAATGAAACCAGAAAGTGATGAATATAAAATTTTCAAGATGATGGTTGTTTTTCAAATGACTTTTATAGGTAGTCCCTTGATTTTCTATGGGGATGAAGTCGGGATGTGGGGTGCCAATGATCCTGATTGTAGAAAACCAATGCTATGGGAAGATATAATATATGATGATGAAGTAATAGATAATAAAGAACCAGGAAGTGTGAAAATTAAAAGCAAAGTTGGAGTGAATAAAGATATTTTTGACTTCTATAAGAAAATTATTGAAATTAGAAAAAAGGAGAAAACTTTAAGAGAGGGGAAATTAAGGGGATGGATTAATAATGATGAGAAGAATATATATGGATTTTTCAGAGAAACTGCTGAAGAGAGAATTGGAATTGTGTTTAATAATGGATTTGAGGAAGAGGAAATTGAATGGGCAGGGGAGATTAATTTATTGTTGGGAGAAGACATTAAAATTAGGAGGGAAAAAGACAACTTTTTATCACATTTGAAAGGAAAATCATTTATTATAATGAAATTTCATAAATAATAATAAAACTTGTGAAAAAAGAAAGGAAAATCATTTATGATAATGAAATTTCATAAATAATATTAAAACTTGTGAAAAAAGATTTATTTGTGGTGTGAATACGAAATATATAGATTAAATCCTGCTTATTATTGGTATAAATAAATTAAAATGATCATTAAATCACAAAAGAAGAATGTCCATCCAATACTATAAAACTGGTTTATTCATTGAAACTATTCTTCGATATATTCGTATTAAAATCTGAACGACTCAAGATAGATTTTGACTTCACATCCTTTTCCTTGACACTCATACTTAGAGAAGAGCTGTTCTCTTCATTTATCGTTTTATCCTCCATTTTTAGAAAATTCCTATGATGAAAAATTGGCATTTTTATAATTATAACTTAAAAAAACTCAACTCTTCTAAAGTTATTTGATTTTCTTTCTCCAACAAATCATATCTTATATGACATTCATCTTCCTCTTCTTCGAAAAACTTCCTTTTTTCTTCATTTTTTGTGACAACCTTATTGTTTTGTTTATTGTTCATAATAAAATAACTCTATGATACCTGTATGGAAACGACTTGCTTTAAAAAAGGGTCCTTTTCAGCAATTTCATCTCTATTTTTCTTCTCCTCCTCTTGAATGATCTCATGAATGATCTCTGGAATTATAGGAGGCTCTGAATTTATGATATTATTCCAATCCAATCCATGAAAAAACACATGATTTTTGATCTCATCAACATTTTTTGATCCCAATCTCTTTTCAGGATCCAAATTCAATAATTTCTTTATCAAATCAGCTGCCTGTGGAGTCATTTGATCGTCTTCATAGCCTATTGAAATTTGATCCCATTCGATTTTAAGATTAGATATATTTTCAAAGATTTTTTCTGGGGTGTCATCGTTAAAAGGAGGTATTCCTGTGAGAAATTCAAATAGAATGACCCCTACACTCCACCAATCAATGCAAGGATGATTGAGACTTCCTGTTCCATTGATAATTTCGGGAGCTATATAATCAGGAGTCCCGATGATTCTATGCATGTTTTTATTGACTTTTTTGATAGATTTCCTTAGGGTTGAAGGGGATTCGTTTTCAGGATCATCTTCGATATTTTTGGCCTGAACTTGCGTTTTTATCACGCCAAGTTTATAATTAATGTTATGGTCTATGATAAAATCATCATTGATTTTCAGCTTTTCTATCAAGTTCTTAAATTTCTCTTCTCTTGAAAGAGTGGGAGTCTGCTTATGTTTTGTTAGGGTAGCAATTGCCACTTCACTCAATCCGAAATCTGTCAACTTTATATGACCCTTTACATCGAGAAGGATATTATCCGGCTTCAGATCCCTATGAACAATGCCTAGATTATGAAGATGTTCAACTGCTAAGACAATTTCTGCAATATAGAAACGAGCAGTGCGATTATCAAGAGATTGATATTTTTGTAGGATCTTATTAAAGTCGCCACCATACATATATTCCATGACAAAACAATAGAACTTCTCATGGCTGAATTTGAAAAGGGCCTTGACCACAAAGTCACTATAGACCAAATCAAAGACTTTGCTTTCATTTTTGAGAGAAAGATATTTGTTTTTATTCATCTTAAATATTTTTAATTTTCAAAGAAAAAAAAAAGAAAAAAAAAAAGAAAAAATTTATTTTTACATTATCCATTGTGTTGATGATTTTCATCGCATATTGATCTCCTGTTTGTTTACGTTTGACGAGATATACTCGACCAAAGGCTCCTTTGCCAATGAGATTAATGAATTCGAAATTTTCTATTCCGATCTCATTTTTGCTATAATTTAAAAATAAATTTAGAAATTTCATTCATTCTACTCTTTTTTATCAAGATCCATCAAAACATGTTGAGATGGCATATAAGAGTCGCTATAATACCCTTTGAAATAATCTTCTTCCTGTAAGACAAATGATTCATCCTGACTATCACTCGAACTTGATTCAATATGCCCTTTTAGTAACTTTTGCATCAGATTTATCTTCCTAGAGCTTGGGATATTCACTTCAGTTTTGCCTTGGCCAATGAGATTAATATCAGTTTTGCTGAAATTTGAAAATATCGTGTTCTGAGTTTTGCTTTCCTCCTTCAAAATGAAATTTTGGCCTTCTTCGGCTTTATTCTTTAATCCTGGTGAATTCCCTGCTGAAAAAATCAATGATTTTTTCCTCTTCTTTTCAATGTTCTTCGAAATATCATCAGGTGAAGTCAAAGGTGATAACACATCAACACTCGATCTTCTCAAAATATTCTGTAAAGTGGACACTTTGACACCATGGTTTTTTTTCTTCTGGTTGTTCATTTTTTTCTCTTCCATGGTTTGATGAGGTATATCATCTAATTTATTTCCCTTTTTGAACAAATTTATCACTGCCATATATTTAGATCCTTGAGAGCTTTCCTTTTCTTTTAAGTTTTTCTCCTTCCTGGTTTTTTTGTTGAAATGCATCTCTATATCATTATAAGTCTTGTTTCTTCTCAAACTTCGAGAAAAATCTCCATTTTCAACTGGTTTGATTACTCCTTCTTGATGGAAAAGATCAGTTTTCTCAAGAATCAGCTGCGAGCTTTGAAAATCCCGAACATTTATCTCATTTTTACTTTCATCAGTTGGTATATTTAGATTTTTTTCTTGAAAACTCTCTATATTCTTTTTATCAGCATCTTCATCTTCAACATCAGGGCTTTTTTCCTTTTCGACGATTTTCTCGATATCTGGGACTAAATTCAAACTAGTGAGGTTCTTTTGAATTGAAATCTGACTGCCTTTTTTGCTGAATTTTACCTCTTCCTTAATATCCTGTGTATTATGGGATGTGGTTTTAGAGGTCGTTAATTTTCGCTGGGCAGTTTCTTTTTCTTGCAATTTCTCGAGATTTTTGGTTGTCAAAATCGATTCTTTTTTTTTGCATAATGATGTGAAATCCGGAAATTTAAAAAGATTGCTAGGGGTGGTTTGTCCCGATTTTGAACATGATAAAATCGAAGCTGAATGCAAAGAATCTCGATAACTTTTAGTAAATGAAATTTTTATGTTGGTTTTTGATTTAGAAGTGTTGATTTTCTCGGTTTTTTCAAGAAAACGGTTTCTTTTTGTCACTTCGACAGAATCTGAGTTCTGCTTTTTATCTTTTTTTATGAAAGACTTACGGACATTTTCGCGTTGAATCTTCTGATCATGGCCTTTTAGGAGCTCGGCTTGCAATTTGTAGAGAAGAAGAGAGATGCGTTGAAGTTTTTCACCTGTTTCTTGGTAAATCTGCAAAAAATCTTTGGATTCTTCAACTCCACACCTTTCGTCAACCTTTTTGTCTGGCAGGAGCAGGAGGATTTCATCAAGTTTCGAAAGAACTTTTTGAATCTTATATCCCAACCCTAAATTACAAATTAAATCAATGCTAAATATAACAATAAACAACAAATAGAGAAGGGATATATCAAAAAAATCTAAAAAAAATAAAAATATATATCAATAAATAACTCTGTTAAAAACGTATATCAATAAAATTTTAATTAAAAATTAGGTGGGGGGGATGAAATAATATCATTAAAAATTTGAGATTAAAAAAGTACATAAAAAAAAATTGTCGGGGGGTTTATTTATAATGGTTTACTTTCCACATAATCATTTTCCGAAATATATGTGAACAATTCACTGAAGAGAATACAAGCCTGAATTCCATCATCATTCTTCTTGATCAATTTCTTCTGCATTTTGTAAATTTCTTTTTGTGATTTTATCCTTTCCATGGGGTTCAGGAATTCTGAGCTCACCATTTCTGTCAAATGTTTATGTTTAATCCTCTCATGACTTTTATCCTTCTCTTTTTCCTTAGTCCCAATGACAAGTAGAGTCTTCGTCCGATTTCTTACAGTGAATTTCTCTTTCCCTTCCAGATTCTGGTTTTCCTTGGATTGTTCCTCATTAAATATGGAATCTTCTTCTGAATCGCTGATGAACTTATTGGAATATAATTTATCTTGATTTCTTTTTTCCACGAGTTTTTTTTCTAAATTCTTGACCTTTCTTTCAGAACGAGATTGATCAATGAATTCCCTCGAATCGCTTCTTTTATCTTCTTTCTTTATTTTTTCAAAATGTTTCCTTTCTTCACTTTTTTTCTCCCTGTCCTGGCTTTTCCTAAAAACAAGATTGCTTTCAGATTCGACTTTTTTCTCTGACATCTTATTCAAATTGCAAATGTTTTCTGTTATTTGTTGGAAATCTTCTTTTTTATCGTTTCTCTCAAGATAAGGTGTGTTTTCAACTGAGGGTTTCTCGAAAATAGGGTCAATACCACTAGAAAAGCTTTCTCCCTTCTGCAAATTGAGCAAAGCTGGTGACAATATTTTCGGGCTTGAGTTTTCTGAAGGTAATCCACTACTATTGAAATTGGCGTCACTATAAAACTCAATGAAACTCTCATTCTTTTCCTTTAATTTAGGTAAAGTTCCGACTTTGAGTTTTTGAAGGTTTTTCTTCAGGATTTCTTCCAACAGGTTTTCTTTAATAGACCCTGAGCTTTTTCTCATGATTTCATCTCTATTTTCATTATTGTTTTTCCTCAAAATATCAGATTCTTCAATTTCATCGAGAAAACTTTCATCTTCTTTCATGCTATCGATTTTCTTTAAAGCCTTGAACTTCGATTCCTTCAATCCAGGACTAAATTTGGTTTGTTTGGGTAATTCTTCATAATATCCTTTATTGATTTGTGCTGAAAAAAGCTCGATTTTTTTTTCATCTAGAGAATCGGTCATGATTTGTTGGCCTGTTTTTAGGAGTTTTTTTGCGAAATCACTCATTTTCGATAGATGTGGCTCAGTGGTTTTCATATTAGTCGGAGTGTTTCGGTTATTAGAATTCGAACTACTGGGAGTCGAGTTAAAATTAGGTGAAAGGTTTCTGGTATCGCTTTCTAAAATCGATTTAGATTCTTTAATGGCTAATTGACTTTTTCCCATTGATGGCAATATGAGAGATTCTGTCATTTCAATGGGTTGAATAAGGGATTGGGTCTTTTGAAAGGTCAAAGGATCAAGCGATTCGCTCATTTCCAAAGAACAACCATCATCAATACTCTCATTCTCATGTATCAAACTGTCTAAATCGATATATTTCATAGAATCTAAAGGCACCATGGTTTGGCTTTTCAGGAGAAGATTATGAGAAGATAAATCGAATCTACTTTTAAGATTGCGGAGGTTTTTTCTAAGAATTTTTTTTTTATAAAACATAAGGAATCAAAAATTTAAATTTACATGTCCATTTTTGTTTTTGTTAGTAGGTATATTCGGATTTCCTGGAACAAGGTCACGAATTTGTTGGCATTCTTTTTCATTTTGTTTAATTTGGTTGAAAGCAAGCCTTTTTCCTTGCAATATTCGGAATGTTCCCTGAAAATGGAACATGTTATATCCTTCAGACAAATTTTGCATCTGATATGCACTTCCTTCATTGTTTTCAATTTGTTCACTCTTTTCTCCTCTTTCCAGGTCTTCAACTTCCATTTGCAATATTCCAAAATCTGGTCTTTTTTCTTCAGAGGAGTCCATTGTGATTTTTCAAATTCCTTTGATTTTTCGTAATATTTGCTGAAGCAAGATATTTCAAAGTGTGGTAAATATGGTTTTCGCAGATTATGATCGTTTTTTATCAGCGAGTCATCAGTTAAAATTGAATTTTCGTTTCTTTTGGTTGTGAGACTAAACAAATGTATGATTCTGCCTATTTTTTTCAAGCCAATGAGGAGCTCATATATAACTCTTGGCAAATGTTAAAATGAAATTTAATGAATTTTTACTTTTTTAAAGAATGGCATCTCATTTTTAGCTCCTCGAGAATTTTCTGAGTTTCACAAATCAAATTTATAACGTTCGATTTGGTCAAAATCACAGGGTCTGATTCAATTAATTCTTTGAATATCAAGATGAATGTTTTCCAAAGTCTTTGCTATAAAATTACAATTTTTTTCGATAATCTATATTAAATCAACCCTATATGATTGTTCTTTCCCTAGTTTGAATGCCTCATGATCAGGCCAACTCCATAAAATGCAATTAATATCCAATAACACATCCATTTTGATTCTGGAGATCGAGTTCAAATATTTTGAATAACTGGTGATTTTTGCATATTCACAAGAGTTGTTCCTCTTTAAACAACGATAATTCAGCCGAGTGATTAAATTAGCAAAAGCCGGGGTTTCGTTCGGGTTTGAGAGATTACTGGAAGAATTCGCTAAAAGCAAAGAAAATAACGATTGAAGAACATAGACAGAAATTTTGTCAGAAGAATAGAGGATTTTGATAAGCGTTTGGAATTTTCGTTTATCTTCAGAAATGTCTTCGTGGGTCAAACAACAAGTTTGGGGGTGGAATTTCATTGGTTTATAGAAGATGTTTTTGGGTGATTTCGTAATTTTTAAGGATTTTATGGAGAAGCTTATTTAATAAACGAAATAGTTTTTTTTTGAAATAGGAAAAAGTCAAGAAATCTCAACTTTTATAGTAGGAAATTATCAAAAAATAAATCCTTTGTTTGATTGTAAAAAATTTGAAAATAATTTTGAAAAAAGTTTTGATTCAAAGAAAAAAAAAATTAGAAAGGACATAACTTTCCAAATTGTTCCCAACTATATATTTTTTTATCAAAAAATTAATTAGAAAATGCAAGTGTTAAACACAAAAATGAATA
>Ga0302320_10024241_pt1 | contig 11853 bp, 11 predicted proteins | sample Bog_T0_3_FD_202130 | JGI IMG/M metagenome (GOLD analysis project Ga0302320, IMG submission 202130) | Peat permafrost microbial communities from Stordalen Mire near Abisko, Sweden - Bog_T0_3 | ecosystem: Environmental > Terrestrial > Soil > Wetlands > Peat | place: Sweden: Abisko, Stordalen Mire... | reverse complement strand
GCGAGGAGAAGGCTGTGGCATTGAGGCAAGCCCAACTTGAAATGCTGAATTCAGGAGCGGCGCCGTACTACTGGGCGGGCTTCGTGCTCGCTGGCAATCCTCGTGGCAGTCTCTTCCCCGCGCCAGCGATCAATCTCACTTCAAGGAGTTCCAGATGACGGTGGATCACACTGCTCAAGTCGCGCCGCCACTGCTTTCCCAACGCGACCGCCGCGCCATTCTCGACAAGGCGCTGGCCACCCTGGACAAGAGTTTCTATAAACCTGAGAGGTTGAATGACGATTGGCGCGCCGCTGTCGAACACCACCGGCCTCTGATCGAAGCCGCCGACGCGGCAGACCGCTTTGAGCAGGCCATGGCTGATTTGTTGGCAGAGTTGCACACCTCGCATCTTGGCTTCTTTCATGGCAGCGCCCGCAGGGCTTCCAGCCGCGCCGCGTTGAGCGCAACCTACCTTGCCGACGAAACGCCTTTCGGCAAGCGTTGGATATTTCAGGATGTTCACTCAGGCGGCGCAGCATCGAATGCCGGAATCAAGCCAGGGGACATTCTTCTCAGCGTAGATGGCCGCGAGATTTCCCCGCCGGAGCATCCTGTCTTCGCGATGGGCAAGCAGACCAGTCTGGAGATTATCGGCAGAGACGATCAACGGCGCGTGGTCGCGGTCAATGTGGCGCGGCCCAAGGGAAAGAAACTCCACTTTGTCGAGCCGACGCTGATTGAGGCGCGCCATCTCGAAAACGGACTGGGTTATCTGAAGATCTCCATGTTCCCAGGACTGGTCGGCGTCGAAGTGGCCAACGAAATCTCGCGCGCCGTCGAGGGGTTGGGAAAGATCGACAGCCTCATCATCGATCTCCGCGGGAATGCTGGAGGAGGGATCGGAGCCCTTCGCGTCATGAGCTTGCTCACGCCCGGCAGGATTCCCGTAGGGTTCGCCCTCGACAGAAAGCGCGTCACGCCCTATCTCGATTCAGAGAAGCTGCAATTCCGGCGATTCCATGCCATCCCCGCTTCCAAGAATGCGCTCTGGCTGCTCGCATTGCAGTTCGCGCCGGCAATGCTGGCCAAGGCCCCCATCGTGCTTGAGACCGAGGGGTTGGGCAGCAAGGCGTTTCACGGAAGGGTGACCATTCTTGTGAACCACCATACCGCGAGTGCTGCCGAAATGATCGTTGCGTTCGCGCGAGAGAACAATCTGGCCAGAATCGTTGGTGAGAAGACCGCCGGTAAGCTCCTCTCCGCCACTTCTGTCAAAGTGGGTCAGGGATTCCGACTTGCGCTGCCAACCGGGGCCTACTACACATGGAAAGGCTCAGTACTTGAAGGAACGCCCATCGAACCGGACGAACTGGTTACATTCGATCGGCAAGCAGCACGGGCAAACGTGGATAACCAACTTGAATATGCCGCCAAATCTACCGGGAATCGATAAAATGTGTGAGGCGGCTTATTCTCCTGGACGCCCATTTCCACGAGACCGAATGGAGTTCCCGACGAGTGACTCTGGGATTTGCATAAGTTCAAGATCCATTCTGGCCACAACAGCGGTTACCGCTACCCATCCTGCCTATCGGACGAAGGTTGAGCGATCCTGGCATAGCGAAACGCTGGCATAGAATCTCATTCCGGCCCATTGCAGGCCGGGTTCGCCGTACCAGTTAGCCAGAAAGAAAACCAAGGGCGCTGCCGGTTATGCTACAAGCCGCCAGCAGCTCGCTGACGTGGTCCCATTGTGTTCAGGCACACTCGGAACCTCGAAACGCGAGCTGGACGATAGGCTGGAGCCTTACAAGCCCACCATCACGTTTGACGCTTTAACAATCGCGCTGACTTTGTCGCCGATCTTCAGGCCAAGACGCTGCACGCTGCTTTTGGTGATGGAGGAAACCACTTCAGAACCACCGGCAAGACGCACGACGACCTCACTGTTGACGGAACCATCCAGCAGTTGGGAAACTTCGCCGGCGAGTACATTGCGCGCGCTCAGCTTTGTTCCGTCCAAGCCCTTGCCGATCATGACCTCTGAGGCCTTGATGATCGCGCAGGCTGAGACGCCTTCGGCAAGTCCCAACGAGGCCACGCTGGAATTGGTGATATTGGCTACCACAGTTTCGCCACCGTCCAAAGTTAGCACGACTTCGGCGTTTACGGCTCCCTTGGCGACGCTCGCCACTTTTCCACTGAACTGATTTCTCGCGCTTATCTTCATCATCTGATCCTTTCGACAGCAATTACCCTGAAGCCTGACTGCATGAACGGCAGCATTCGGCATTTCCGATAGCATACGCCATTCCGGGAGCGCAGATGATTCCTGACGGAATATATCTGAAGGCCTTGCTCGTGGCGTATATAAAAATGGTTCAAGGAGCGGATTGAACGCTGCTCCTTGAACCGGAAGCCAGAAAGGCAATGCGACAAGTGCCGCTAAAATTGATAGCGCATATTCAGAAACCAGTTGCGGCCTTCTTCCGGATACCCAGCGTTGTAGAAATAGTTGCGATCAAGCAGGTTTTTCACTCCAGCCTGAGCATTCAGCCTGGCGTGGAAGGGCACTGACGCCGCCAAGTCGAAGGCCGCCATGCTCTCGCCGTGCGGCTGATAGAGCGGCGACGAGGAGGAATATGTGGTGTCTTGCAGCGTGACACCACCCTCGTAGCGCGCGGTGACAATGCCAAGAACCTGATAGGGCAGCTTGAAGAGGCCGATTCCGATCAACTTGTTCTTGGGCAGGCCTGTGGGCAGCACAAGCGGCGAACTGAGCGTGGTGCCGGTGGGTAGAGCCTGGTTTCCGATAGTACGGTTCAGGTAGGTGTAGTTGGTATCCAGCTTGAACCAGGTGACGGGGTTGGCAACCGCGCGGAACTCGACGCCCTCGTGCGTTTCCTTGCCGATATTGACGTTCTGGCTGCAAAATCCGATGCTGTTGTTCGAGGGGCAGAGGCCGTTCAGATCCTTGGGATCGGTGGCGGCCACATAGCCAGGGTCGGGTACCAGCGCGGATTCGATGGCATTGCGCAGATTGCTGAGATAGAGCACGCCATCCAGAGTCAGTTTGCTCGCGAAGGAATGTGTGTAGCCGAAGTTCCAGTTCTGGCTATGCTCGGTCTTCAATTCGGGATTGGGAAGCGCAGAACCCATGCCGGAGGAGTAGCGCTGCTTCAGTGTGGGAAAGGCGCCGCGGTCTTCGTAGGTGACATAAACGATGTCCGATGGACTCACGGTATAGGTGAGCGAAGCCTGCGGATTGTAATTCCAGAAGTGCGCGGTGCAGCCGGAGTAAGAAGTGTTGGTGGGGTTGGCGGCGCACTGATAGGCGATCAATTCGGTGCCGGCCAGCGTACCTTTGGTGGGCTGGTTGAGGGCATTCAGGTACTCCTGCTTGAGCCCATTCAAATGATCGGCGCTGAAGCCAACGGTGGCGTGCAAGCGAGAGCTGAAGGTAATCAGATCCTGGTAGCCGGTAGAGAATTGCTGGTCGCGCAAATTCTGAATGGGGTTGTACTCGGCCAGGTTGATCTGCGCCGCGGTGGCGGTGGTCGTGTGGGTTGCGTAGTAGCCCGGAACGCCGGGGTAGATATTGACGGCGTTGTGCGTGTCGTCCTTGAAGAAGAACGATGCGTTCAGCACGTTGCGCTTGACCCGACGGGTTGTGACTTCGGTCGATGCGCCGTCGGTATGATCGTCGTATTGGCTGATTTCGGCGCTGTTTTTGCCGGGATTGTAGTTGTTCATGCTGTTGTATTGCGAGTTGTCCCACATATCGATCGAATTGCGGAACTGGTCGTAGAAGACGCGGAACTTGATGGAGCTCTTCGCGGGCAGCGGTGTTTCAGAGAGGAAATAGTAGCTATCTTTGTTCCAGTAAGGCCATGTCCAGAAACTCCTGAATGCCGCGGCGGCGTTGGCGCCCTGGTAGAGTGGATCGCTCTTCTGTCCCTTCTGGTTGATATAGCTGAAGATGTACTCGCCGCCCTGCTTGGGCAGCCAGCCAATGCGCCCACCCCACTTTTCGTCGCGCGTATAGGACTGGTTCTCGTGATTGGTCAATGCATAGGGTATGTTGGGAGCCGTGTTCAGCGCTGTGTAACCGCCGGTGGGATAGGCAAAATTGCCGGAGAGTGGCACGTAATCGTTTTGCAGCCAGTCGAGCGTTCCTTGCGCCAGGAAGCGCGTCTGCCTGGTGCCCACGCGCAGCGAGGAGAGCAGCCCGTTGCCGGAGAAGGAGCCGATGGCGGCATCGCCTTCAAGCTTCCGCGACGGTTCGCGGGTGACCAGATTGACCGCGCCACCCAAGGCGTTCGGCCCGAGCAGAGGCGATGAAAAGCCTCGCGCCACCTGGATCTCGCCAATGTCGCTGGTGATAAACCGGTTCAAATCGATGTAGCCGTCATAGGGAACGTACATCGGAATTCCATCCAGGTAGATCGGCACGCGGCCATCGCCGGTGAAACCGTGAATATAGAGCGATGTTTCATTGCGGTTGCCGGAGAGATGTTGGATTTCAACGCCGGTCAGCAGGTCGATGGCCTTGGCGACATTGGTGGCGTCGTGCTGCTGCATCTCTAACTGGGTGATGCTCTCGGCTGTGGGGGACAATGGCGAAAGCGCGGAGGAAACCTCGACTTCCGTCACACCCAGGTGGAAGGGATGCGAAGGGTCCAACTGCATGATAATGGCAACCGCCTTTTGCAGTTCCGCCAGTTGAGCGGTAGTCTGCTCGGCTTTGAGCGGCAGTGAAGGCAACGGCGAGAGTTGAATGCTGGTGCCGGGATGCGCCTGGATCCACAGTTCGACTTCAGCGCGAATCTGGAGAATGGTGTTTTGTTGCGCAGCGGCTTCGGCGGGAGGCAGGCTTTCCATGTAGGCGATGTCCTGCGCCCAGGTCTGGGGGTGTCCGGTTTGGGCGAAGGCCGCGGCGGGGGCGGCGGCTATCGCTGCGCACAGGCTGAAATGCAACAGGTGTTTCGTGCAAGACATTGTCTTTTCTCCTTGACATTCGGGATACTTTGGATATTAACTGAGAATGTCTTGTTACGCAAATAACATATTCTTGATGTCTTGTATAACAGACATACGATGGAAGTGATACAGGCCTGATGATGGAGGAAGCGCGAAAGTGTGGAAACTTTACGATGAACTGATTGACGCGGTGCCAGAGGACGCGGTGGTGGAAGAATGCCTGGCCGGATTGAGCTGGTTTCTAGTGCGCTCGCTTGGGACCGGCGTCTCCATGCGCCCCGGAGAAACGGATTCGCCAGTGCGCAACGCGGGCCGGATTGCCGGCATAAAGCTGCGCGAACTCGCCTGCTGGATCAAGTCCTGGAACGGCTACGAAGCGGCAATGGGATTGGCTGCAATCAACTCGGCGCTCAATGCGCAGAGCAGTGTGACCAAGAACTGCGGCGCGCTGCTCGACGAGTCGAAGACGCAGGATGTCTTCACTTGCCTGCACGACGAACTGCGCGGCAAGCGGGTAGCCGTCATCGGCCACTTTCACAATCTGGAGCGGCTTGCGGGCATCTGCGAGTTGAGTATTCTGGAGCGCAAGCCGCACGCAGGAGATCTACCCGACCCCGCCTGCGAGTACATTCTTGGCGAGCAGGATGTGGTCATTATGACGGCCACGACGTTGATCAACAAGACTATGCCGCGGCTGCTTGCGTTGAGCCGCAACGCTCGCATCGTGGTAGCGGGGCCGAGCACGCCGCTGCATCCGCTGATGTTCAATCATGGCTCCGATCTGCTGGGCGGGTTGATTGTGGACGATCAGCCCTCGGTGTGGCGAGCAGTGGCCGAAGGCGGCCAAAAAGCCCTGTTCAACCAGGGCGGGCGCATGGTGAAGGTGGCCAAAGATCCTGCGATCTTCGGCCAGGCCGCGACGCTGGGAAGGCTTTAGTCCATGGCCTCTGCATCCACTTCCGAAAGCGCGTTGGAGTGCCGCAAGCCGCGCTGCCTGGATGGCGGCAACGCGCTCGCGTTGCTGGCGCTGGTGCTGGTTGTGGTTGCCATCGGGTCGGCGGCCATCGGCAGCTATTCTCTTTCGCTGCACGATTGGTGGAGCGTACTGAGGGCACCCACCGAGAACAGCACGCCGGCTATCGTGCTCTTGCAGATTCGCCTTCCCCGGTTGCTTGCCTGCCTGCTGGTGGGCAGCGGGCTGGCGCTGGCCGGCTCCTCCTATCAGGGGTTGTTCAATAACCCCATGGTCTCGCCCGACATCCTGGGAGCTTCTGCGGGCGCTGGTTTTGGCGCGGCGGTGGGCATCCTGCTGGGCTTCGATTTTGTCGCCATTCAGGCCCTGTCGTTTGCGGGCGGTCTTGTCGCGGTGCTGCTGGCGTGGGTGCTGGCGGCGGGGCTTTGCCGGAGGGGCGATCCCGTCTTGATGCTGGTGCTGGTCGGCATCCTCATCGGGTCAATGTTCACGGCTCTCATCTCTCTCACCAAATACATGGCCGATCCATTTAACAAGCTGCCGGTCATCACCTTCTGGCTGCTGGGCAGCTTTGCTTCCATCACGCCCAAGGACGTGCGGCTGGCTGGTATCCCCATTGTGCTGGGCTGCATTCCGCTGCTGCTATTGCGCTGGCGCCTTAATGTGCTGTGCATGGGCGAGCAGGAGGCGCGCACGCTGGGAGTGAACACCGGGGCGCTGCGCTTCATGGTGATTGTCTGCGCCACTCTCATCACCGCCGCAACGGTTTCGATGTGCGGCATGGTGGGCTGGATCGGCCTGGTGATTCCGCATCTGGCGCGGCTCATCGTTGGACCGAATCACAAAATACTACTGCCCGCTGCGGCGCTGATGGGCGGCGGCTTTCTGCTGCTGGTTGACGATGTAGCGCGCACCGCAGGCCCATTGGAGATTCCCGTTGGCGTTCTCACCGCGCTGATAGGCGCGCCATTTTTTCTCTTCTTGCTGATGCGCGAACGCGGGAGCGAAGCATGAACCTGACCCTGGAGCGCGTGACGGGCGGCTACGGTCACAGGACCGTGGTTCACGAGATCGAGTTTTCTCTCGAACCGGGCGAGGTGGTGTGCCTGCTCGGCGCCAACGGCTGCGGAAAGACTACGCTCTTCAAAATGATTCTGCGCCTGCTGCGTCCCAAGAGCGGTTGTGTGCGGTTGGGCGGCGAGGATATTGCGCATTGGCCTCAGCGGCGGCTGGCGCGCACCCTGGCATATGTACCGCAGATGCACGCTCCGCCCTTTGCCTTTCTGGTGCGCGATATTGTGTTGATGGCCCGCGCCGCGCATCTGCCACCATTTGCTTCGCCAGACAAATCTGATCGGCGCATTGCCGATGAAGCGCTTGATTCCCTGGGCATTCTCGATCTGGCCAGTGCGCACTACACCGAGATCAGCGGCGGAGAACGACAGTTGGTTCTGATTGCGCGCGCCCTGGCGCAGCAGGCGCAGTGGCTCATTCTGGACGAGCCGGCGGCAAGCCTGGACCTGGGCAATCAGATCAAGGTCTTGCGCGCCATTGGCGAGCTTGCCCGGAGCGGCCTCGGCGTTCTGATGACTACGCACGTGCCAGACCATGCATTCCTGTACGCAGCGCGTGTTGCGCTGATGAGCGAGGGGCGCATTCTGGCCATGGACACACCCGGCATGGCCCTGACGGAAAGCTCGCTGCGCAAGGCCTATGGAGTGGAGGTGCGCGTCGTGGAAATCAGCGCGCGGCCCGGAATGAGAATGGTAGTACCCAGCTTCTAGGAAAGGGAAAAGTATGTTGAGAAGATGTCTGCTGTACGTTCTATGCGCAGTGCTCGCAAGTGGAAGCGTCTGCCGCTGTTTGCAGTCTTCTGGAAGCCAGAGTGGAACACGCGTGGTCACCGATATGGCGGGGCGCAAGGTCGAAGTCCCCGCGAAGATTCACAAGGTGCTCGCTATGAGTCCGATGGGCACGATTCTTATTTACACGCTCGATCCAACGCTTTTGGCGGGATGGAACTACCAGCCTGATCCCGGCGAACAGGCTTTGCTGCTTGAGCCTTATCGCAACTTGCCGGTGCTGGGAGGCTGGTTTGGCAAGAACAATACCGGCAATCTGGAGAAGATCATGCAAGCTCATCCAGACGTACTGATCTCGATGGGCGATCCATTCGGGACGGCTCAGGCGGAGCGGATTCAAGGGCAAACACATATTCCCGTGCTCGTGCTCGACGGTCGGCTTGAGTCTCTGCCGGAGACCTACATAAAAGCCGGAGAACTCTTCGGAAGCGCGCCGCGCGCGACTCAGCTCGCGGACGAATGCCGCAAAACTCTCAATGAGATCAAGCAGAAGATCGACGCCATTCCGCACGAGAAGCGGCGGCGCTATTACTACGCCGAAGGGCTGAAGGGATTGGAGACGGAGCCTGCCGGTTCGATGCACTCGGAAGCGATGAACTTTGTCGGCGGAGTCAACGTCGCGGCAGAAGTTCAAGTGCAACAGGGCTACGGGAATTCTCCGGTCTCGATGGAGCAAGTCTTGCTTTGGAATCCGCAGATCATCATCGGCGGCTACGATCATGCAACTTATCCGGGCGAGTTCTATCGGACAGTCTGGAGCGATCCGGTCTGGAGCCGCATTGCCGCGGTGCGCAATCGCGAGGTCTATGAAACGCCGCAGTATCCCTTCTGCTGGATCGACCGGCCGCCTTCGGTGAACCGCATTATTGGCCTGAAGTGGCTGGCCAATCTCTTTTATCCCGATGTTTTTCACTACGACATGCGCGCAGAGACGCGGCACTTTTATGCAACCTTTTATCACGTGCAATTGAGCGAAACGCAGTTGAATAAACTGCTGTCCACCGCCGTGAAAACGACAGTCAGCAAGACGAAATAAACCGAAACGCCAAAGGCGATTCGCACACAGCAAAGGATGAATATGAGCTACGATTGGCAACAGCCTGTTACCATCCGCCCCATCGGCGTGGTGGTCTCCGAGTTGAAGAACTTCGACCAGCACCCCACCTATCGTGAGGATTGCATTCTAAGCATTCGCGAGGATCTTGCGGAAGGCTTGATTGGTCTGGAGCACTTCTCGCATTTGCATGTGATCTACCGCCAGCATCGCCGCGATGAGTGGAAGCGCCGCGCCAACATTCCCGAGGGCGAAGAGCAGCTCACTGTGCCGCTGGTCGGCGAGCCGAGTTGCAAGGGAGTCTACACCAGTCGCTCGCCTGCACGGCCATCAGGCATGGGCTCGTGCATCGTCGAGATACTGCGGCGTGAGGGCAACCGCCTCTATGTACGCGGCCTGGATGCGGTGGATGGTACGCCGATTCTGGACATTAAAATCTACATCCCGCGCTACGATTGCTTTCCCTGGGCCGACGCGCCGCTGCACTGGTGCCAGAAGACCGAGATGTTGACCACTTCGCGCCTGTTGCACTGGGACACGATGAACGTTGCTCTGACGCTAGGCATGAGAGTCGGGCAGCGGGCGATGCACGAACTGGGAGTGGCGCGTGGTGGCGCGACGCGCGCCGTGGTTCACGGAGGCGCTTTCTTTGGCCAGGGCGTGGAAGCCGTGACGGGTTGCAGCGTAGTGCACGGCACCATGAGCTTTGAGGAAAAGCCCAAGTCGCTCACCGAATGGTTCGTGCTGCTGGAAGCGGATGGGCGCAGCGTCGAAATTCGCGTGAAAAATCAGCTCTACGCGGGCGCGGATGAAGTACTCACGCTGGCCGACGAGCACCTGTTCACCTCCGGCAACGTCAAGGGGTGAACCGTGGCGCGACAGCTCGTGGTCTTTGCGTCGTTGAATCAGGTGGCGCTGCTCAAGCGGGCGCTCTATCGCGAGGGCGTGTACGCGGAGATGGTGCGCACGCCGCGCTGCTATTTGTTCAGTGGATGCAGCTTCGCGTTGCGCTGCCAGTTCGATGAATTGCCGATGCTTGAAGAGATGTGCCGCAAATGGACGATTGAACCGGGAGGCATCTTCGCGGAGCTAGAGGACGTCCCCGGTGAATCTTCCGTCGAGGAGCAGGCGCGATGATTTACTTGGATAATGCGGCAACCTCTTGGCCCAAGCCTGCGGGCGTGGCGCGCTCGGTCTCGGCTGCGCTGACCCGCTGTGCAGGCAATCCGGGGCGCACTAGCCATCATCTGGCCATGGACGCCGCCGCGCTGATTCAGGAGTGCCGCGAGAATCTTGCGCAGCTTTTTCGCATCACCAATCCGTTGCGCATCTGCTTCACATCCAATGCTACCGAAGCGCTTAACCTGGCGATCAAAGGCCTGCTCTCGCCGGGCGATCACGCAATCTGCTCCAGCATGGAGCACAACTCGGTTTGGCGTCCGCTCACCGCACTCGTCGAGCGTGGCGTTGAGTTCTCCATCGCAGAGGCGGACTCAAGCGGGGTTGTGGATGTAGCTGCGGTCGAAAGGCTACTGCGTCCCAACACCAAGCTCATCGCTATCATTCATGCGTCGAATGTAAATGGAGCGATTCAGCCGGTGGCTGCAATCGGCGCTCTGGTGCGAGCGCGCGGCATTCCATTCTTGGTGGACGCATCGCAGAGTGCGGGCGCGATTCCCATCGACGTGCAGGCCATGCGCATCGACCTGCTGGCCTTTCCAGGGCATAAGGGACTGCTCGGCCCGCAGGGAACCGGCGGCCTGTATGTGAGCGAGGCAGTCAATTTGCGGCCATTGAAAGAGGGCGGAACCGGCAGCGAATCCAACAGCGCGCATCAGCCCTTGTTCTATCCCGACCGGCTGGAGAGCGGAACGCTGAATCTTCCCGGCATTGCCGGACTCAACGAATCCGCGCATTATCTGCTGCGGAAAGGCGTGGAAACAATCGCGCTCAAGGAAGCAATGCGAACCAAGCGCCTGCTCGCCAGCCTTGCGAAGATCGAAGGCGTTGCGGTCTACGGTCCGCCCGTCGAGTTGCCGCGCGCGCCCGTGGTCTCGTTTAACTTGCTCGGCATGGACCCAGTGTGTGTAGCAGCAGAACTGGAGAAGCGGGCCGACATTGCCTGCCGTCCCGGCTGGCATTGCGCCGCGCTGGCCCATCGCACGCAAGGCACGCAAGAGACCGGGACCGTGCGCTTCAGCCCCGGATCGTTTACCACCATGACTGAAATCGACTTCGTATTGAACGCTGTCGCTGAACTGGCGAAGGAAAGTCAATCGCGATGAATATCATGCTGACGCGTCTCGAAGCGATTGTCCGCCACGACTCCCCGCGCGATCTTGCCTTCGTACCAGCCGATGCGTGTTGCGGCGAAGCTGTCGAAGGCCGGAACATAGGGCTTGATGTCAAGCAGCGGAGTGCCGTCCAGCATATCCACATCCGCGACAACCAGATGATTTCCCTCCATGCTAAGCAGGCGCACCGCGGAGAGGCCGATGGGATTTGGACGGGCAGGGGCGCGGGTGGAAAAGATGCCATGCTCTTGGGTGTCGAGGTACGGGCGGACGATCAACTGCGGCGCAGAGGCGCGATCCAACAGGAAAATCAACCACAGGCGCTCGAAGCCCGCCACATCCTTCAGTCCCTCGGCGAACTCTGGAAAGATTTCCACGGTGCCTTGAGCGCCGCCTGCCGTCGCGGCTTGAATCGGCGCGCCGTTCGCATGAAGAAAGGTCGTATGGATTACGCCGATGGCGGTCATCGGTGGAAGAGCGGCGCGGGACTCAAGTTGTTCGTTGTGCATGAACCCTCGTATCAACGTCAGCGGTCGTGTATAGAATACAGATGACACCCTGCAAGGAGTTGCCGGAATGGCGGTCGAAGTCAAAACCAATCTCGCGGAAATGAGAGCCAAACGAGGGCTGGGTGCAGCGCAGTTGGCCGCCAGGGTCGGCGTCAGCCGTCAAACGATCTATGCTATCGAGTCCGGCACGTATGTGCCG
>Ga0302320_10024240_pt1 | contig 11853 bp, 5 predicted proteins | sample Bog_T0_3_FD_202130 | JGI IMG/M metagenome (GOLD analysis project Ga0302320, IMG submission 202130) | Peat permafrost microbial communities from Stordalen Mire near Abisko, Sweden - Bog_T0_3 | ecosystem: Environmental > Terrestrial > Soil > Wetlands > Peat | place: Sweden: Abisko, Stordalen Mire... | reverse complement strand
GGCGGACTCCGCCGCGACGGCCGCGCGATGAACGGGACGGCGCCAGCCACTCCGGTTGCGGCGGCGAGGCCCATCAATCCTTGGATCGTCGCCGCCGCGGTAGTGGTGCCGACGTTCATGGAGGTGCTGGACACGACGATTGCAAACGTGGCGTTGCGCTATATCGCCGGCGGCTTGTCGGCGCCTGTCACCGACAGCGAATGGGTCATCACGAGCTACCTGGCGTCAAACGCGATCATTCTGCCGATATCCGGCTGGATCGCCGTGAGGATGGGAAGGCGCAATTATTTTCTGCTCTCGATTGCGATATTTACGCTGGCCTCCGTGCTTTGCGGCATGGCGACGAGCCTGGGGATGCTCATCGCCTCCCGGGTGTTGCAAGGGTTCGCCGGAGGCGGCTTGCAGCCGTCGAGCCAGGGGGTGCTGCTCGACACCTTCCCGCCGGAGAAACAAGGCGCGGCGATGACGATGTTCAGCGTGGCGGCGCTGCTCGCGCCCGTGGTGGGGCCGACGCTCGGCGGCTTCATCACGGACAATTACGGCTGGCGATGGATCTTTTACCTGAACCTGCCGGTCGGGCTGGCGGCGCTGTTCTTTTGCAGGGCAGTGGTGTTCGACCCGCCCTATCTCAAGGCCGCGCGGGCTACGGCGCGCTCGGACGGGAGCCGGTTCGATACGGCGGGGCTTTGCCTGCTGAGCGTCACGATGGTCTGCTGGGAGGTCATGCTGAGCAAGGGGCAGGAGTGGGATTGGCTGGGCGATCCGTTCTACCGCGTGCAGACGCTGCTGTTCCTCTTCCTGACATGCGCGGGCGGGCTCGTCTGGCGGGAGATGCGCATCCGCAATCCGCTCATCAATTTCCGGACACTGCGCGACCGGAACTTCCGGACGTGCTGCATCGTGATATTCTGCGCGTTCGGCGTGCTTTACGCCAATACGACCACGCTGCCGGCGCTGCTCCAATCGCTCTTTGGCTACGATGCGACGACCTCGGGGCTCGTGCTTTCGCCGTCAGGGGTTTGCGCGGTGTTCGTGCTGATCTTCGTCGGCAGGCTGCTCTCGCGCGGCACGGACGCGCGCTATCTCATGGCGGCGGGCCTGGTCACGCTGGGGCTGGGCAATTACTGGATGTCGCTCCTGAACCTCGACATCAGCCCGTGGCACGTAGTGTGGCCGCGCGTGGTGGTGATCGGCGGGCTTTCCATGCTCTTCGCCCCGCTCAACGTGGCGGCGTTCATGCACATTCCCAAAGAACTGCGCGGGGCGGCGGTCGGGTTGCTCGCGCTCCTGCGCAACGAAGGAGGGAGCGTCGGGACGTCCGTCGCGCAGACCATCCAGGAGCGGCGCGAGCAATTCCATTTGCTCCGGCTCGGCGAAAATCTGGACTTGTTGAACCCGGCGGTGAACGGGTTTGCCGCCCAGGCGAGTCCGCTTTTTCTCCAGCAGACTGCGGACCCGGTGGGGGCGCGGCAGATGGCGTTGCAGACGTTGAGCGACCTGCGCGACCAACAGGCCGCGTCGCTTGCCTATTTCGATACGTTCGCGGCGTTCGGTGGGCTTTCGGTCTTGCTGGTTTGGTTTGTTTTCCTGATGAAGCCGGCGGTGGCCGAGAAGGGGGCGCACATCGCCGCGGAGTAGGCAGATTTTGGCTGAAACCTGAACAATTGCCGGGTACACTCCGCGATCACTCTCCATATTTTCATGAATACGCCCGCAAACTATCATCCTTTCAAAGGTCTCCCGCCGCTGGCCGGATTGGGCAGCTTCGAACGCGCCTCCGAGCCGGGCCTTTCCGTCGAGGAGTGCGTCAAGCGCCTGAAGCGTTTCCACTATTCGTTCTGGCGGCTGCACCAGATTTGCATCGCCCATATTACCGCGGAACCGGTCTACGAATTGAAAATGGCCTTCAGCCTGCACGGCCATCTGTCTGCGGAGAACGACACGAATTTCCGCGCCCGCGTCGGCGAGATGCGCGAGCCGCCGCTTGGCCTCGAGAAAATCCCGCATCCGGCGCTCGCGGTGTTCTTCGACGAAATCCTCTGCACGCCTTCGACCGCGGAACGGCTCCTTGGCATTTACGAAAAAGCATTCCCCGCGCTGCGGGAAAGCCTGACGCGCTATGTCGAACAGACCCACGTGCTGGCCGACGCGCCTTCCATCCGGCTTTGCCGCATCGCCTTGATGGACCTCGAAGAAATCTGCCGCTATGGCGCGCAGGCCGTCAAATGCCTGGTCTCCGCCGAGCAGCGGCTGGAATCCGCGCAATGGCTGTCGCTTCTCGATGTCTGCCTGGCTAGCGCGGGCGGGCTGGACGGCAGCGGCAAGGCGATGGCAGCCGAGGAGCCGACGCGGCATTACTCCTCGAGGCCATACGTCTATGACGGCGAGCCGAAACGGGACGAGCGCTTCCCGGACCCCTACAACATGGGCGTAAACGCGGAGGTGTTTCTTTACGACGAGGATCAGCCGGCGGAATTGAAGGTGCTGATGATGTACTACAAGCGCCTGCGGGAGATCGACGTTCCCGAAATGATGGCGAGCATCATCTCCGAGACCAAAGGCAAACCGTGGGGATATTACCGCGACATGACGCGCCAGCTTTGGGATGAAGCGCGCCACGCGATGATGGGCGAGACCGGCTTCGCGAGCCTCGGGTTGGATTGGCCGAAACTGGTGATGATTAATTCGACATGGTCGCGCTGCCTCAACACCGGGATGACGCCCAAGGAACGCCATGCGGTGCTCTACTTCATCGAGCAAGGGCTCATGCCAAAAACCGGCAAGCGCCACGAGTGGGAGGTCAGCCGGGCGGCGCATTCTCCGCTGTCGGTCACGTTGCAGGATTTTGACTGGGCCGACGAGGTCCTGCATGCGCGGGTGGGCCGCGATTGGTACGTGGCCGACATGCCGAGCGCTGCGGAGGCGGTGGAATTTGGAGACCACTGCTGGAGCAGCGTCGTATCGGGCTGGAAGCAATGGAAGGACGAAGGACTTACCAACCACCGCAACTGGTGGCCCGACCTTTACAAAGCCTACTGCGAGAATAAAGGCATCGCGCCCGATCCCGCCATCCTCGCCTACGGCACCTCCTACGAGACCACGCGCGCGGACTTAAGGGAACTGGCCGTGTCCGGGTAGATAGGTCCTATATCTGCGGGTCGGCGAGGACGTTGGGAAAAGGCTTGCGGATCCGTCATGGGGAGAGAACATCACGAAAAATCTCCCACGCAAATGGGACATCCTGGATGACATCCCCTTCCTTTCAGATTCAGGTTCCTTCGCTAACTATCCAGACGGAGACCGACGGCTGTCTTGCGCTGGTCGATAACCAAACGGGACGGCGCATCCTGCACATCCCTTCAATCGAGCTGTTTTGTCCAGTGATTGACGGGCGGAGGTGCGAACTGGTTTTTTCTCACTTGGAAGTCAAAAGCGCGGCCCGGGTTGACGTTCATTTTACAGGTGCTGCGTTCGAGTGGTTTTGCCTGCGTATCGAGGGGCGCCCTGGCGACGATGCGCTGGAGATTTCCTGCGCGTTCAAGGCAGGCAAGGAGGGGCAACTCAACCGCATTGAGTTCTTCCCCCGCGACACAGTTCTGGATTTCTATCACGTCGTCAATTATCGGAACCGGCATGGTACGGAGGCGACCTCGCCGGAGTTGCTGCCGCAGACTGGCGAAGGTTTTAAGACGGATACTTATTCCACCGACTGGCAGTTTGCTCCGCATCCCACGCTGCTCCTCTTTAGCAAACACGAGCTTCAACTCCTCTTTGGCGCGTTCGACCTCCCGCGCGCCTTCGGGATGTACCTTGAAGCGGCGGATCGCAAGGTGCGCTCCTGGTATCTCGATTATGGCGAGGCTCCCCATGGGCAACGATTGGCTGCGGGTGAGGAATTTATTTCGCCCGGGTTCCTCCTGTTTATCCGCCACTCGCTGACCGTCGAGGGAATATTGGACGCCTACGCTCGCATTCTCATCGACGCGGGAAAGATCGCCGACCCGGCGAAGAAAGTGCGCCATGCCTGGTGGCGCGAGCCGCTTTACTGCACATGGATCGATCAATGCCTGCTCGGCCAGGCCGTCGTCCCGATCGAGCTCAAGGAGCAAGCGGAGCAGGCAGCTGCGGCCACCTCCATCAGTCCCGCAGTCGCGGCGCTAAGCGAGGCGATGGTTCGACGAGCCGTGGACGTCATCGAGCGCGAGCATCTTCCGTTTCGGACTATCCTGCTCGATGGGGGTTGGAGCGTCGCGCTTTGGGACTGGGAACCGGCGTTGGATCGCTTCCCGCACTTTCGCGAACTGGTGGATGAACTTCACGGGAAAGGCTTCAAGGTCGTCGTCTGGTGGAACTGGGCGGAGATCGGAGGTGGAGCCGAGGTCGATCCGGCGGAGTTGATCGGGGACGGGACAATAAACCGCCACGGCTCGCGTGCGCGCGATTACTCGCGGCCCGCCACGCAGGATTATGTGCGCAAGCTTTTCCATCGGCTCTTCTCTCCCGACCTGGGTTGCTACGATCTGGATGGGGTGAAGACCGATTTTCTAGCCGACAAGGTACATCCCGAGATGGAGCCAAGCGATCCCTCCTGGCGCGGCGAGGAGAACTATTTCGTGCAAGTCAGCCGTCTCTTCTATCAGGAAATGAAGCGGCATAAGCCCGACGCCGTCCATATCGGCTGCGCGGGAAATTTCTGGCTGGCCGAGTATACCGACATCAATCGCACCTATGACTGCGGCGGAACGAATCATCTCCAGCACGAGACGCGGGGCAGAATGCTGCGGCACACCTCGCCGGGCACTCCCGTTGCCTACGACTTTCACAACCAGGTCGAGAATCTGAACCGGTACTTTGCGTCGGCCCACCGGAATGCCGCCTCCGTCCAGATCGGCAATATCCTTTTGGTGCAGGAGGACCTGCTCTCGCCCAACACGCTGCCTTCGCCCGATTACTACGCGATGCTTCGCCACGAATTGCCGTTCCAGCCGATCGAGCGAAGGTAGTGTAGAATGGGGTCAACGCCTGACACCTGACAAGGTTCGATTGAATTCCGCCTCGATTTGCGATAGGCGCCTGCGCATTGCAGGTTTGGATTCCGCCCGGGTCCGCAGCCGCTTGAGGATTTGGGTGATGCCACTTCCATCTCCGTGTCCAAAGGCTCGCGCAAGGTCGATCCTGCGTTCACCTCCCAGCTGAACCCTCATCCACACTTGAATCGGCCGCTCAGGCCCTCGGGTGGCCAGGAGTGCCGCCGCGTTCGCCCTTCCTTGACCCCTTCCGCCCTTCCGCAAACACGATGAAGCGGTGTTGGTTCCGTACTTACCCGGCTGACGCCCACAACCACACGCCGTGGCAGGCGACTCTGTTCGCAATGAGCGGCTCTCAGTTAGAAAGCGGATTTAAGAACCTGACCCCCCGGAATCGAGCGAAATCGAGATCAGCGGTATGGACGGTCGCGTCGAGGCGCATGGCGACGGCCGCAATCTGGGCGTCGGTTGTGAGAGTCCCGGCCGTGCCGGCGGCCTGCAGTAGAGAGAGTGCCGATTCGACATCTTCGCGCAACATATCCATCACTTGGACATGCGGTAACGCCAGCCAGGACACGACGTGATCTTCAGCCTCCCGCACGGAAAGCGGGGAGAAGAAAACCTTGGGATGAGTGGCAATCCGCACAAATCCGAAAATCACGGCGGGAAGCAGCACCAGAGGCTCGGGACCGGTCATCACCCGCTCGCACCAGGTCTTCGCCCGCGCATGGAACGAACTCTCCTCATCGTAGGCGTAGAGAAGGAGGTTCGCGTCCGGGATGATCATTTTCCGCGCGATTTCAAACGCCGGGTGGAATCGAGAAAGGCGGCAGCTTCCAGATCATCGGACAGCTTGGAAAATCCGATTGGATCGTGTCCCGATCGAAGCCCCAGAGGCCGGGATTTTACCACAAACGGTTTGAGATTTCGTGTGGGAGCAGCTCCAGCGATGGCCGAGCGAAGCGTTTCATTGAGCACCCGTTTAAAAGGCCGGTGTGTGCGAACGGCGTTTTCCCTCAAAATCTGCTCAATGTCGCTGTCCAGGGTAACTGTGGTCCTCATCAACGCATCATAGTGCGCTTTTACTCACGCGTCAATGTGCGGAATTGGAGCGCTTGGCTAACGCTTACTCCTGGATGCTGAAGCCGGCCGTCACCGGCAGGTTCCGGGACGAATCTCCGACCCGCGCGACGTAATCGCCCGGGGTGACGACCCAGCTCTTCGTCCGCGGATTCCAATAGGCAAGGTCTGCCCGCGGGATGTGCAGCGTGACGCTCTTGCTCGCGCCGGGATCGAGGGCGACTTTTGTAAACGCCTTCAGTTCCCGCACGGGCCGCGGCGCCTCCGCCTTGGGTGGCTCGACGTACACCTGGACCACTTCCGCGCCCGCCCGGCTCCCGGTATTGCGAACCGTGGCCGTAACTTCGATGTCCCGGTTGGCATCATTCGCAACGGCGGCGCGCGACACTTCGAAAGTGCTGTAACCAAGCCCGAACCCGAACGGAAACAGCGGCTCGGCCCCCTTCGCGTCGAACCAGCGATAACCGAGGAAAACGCCTTCCTTGTATGTATTCGCGTGGGGAGTTTGCCCGGTGGGATAGTTTCCGTAAGCGGCGGAATCCTCCCATTGCTTTTCCCACGTGAACGGGAGTTTCCCGGACGGGTTGGTCTCTCCAAACAGGACCTCCGCGAGTGCCGTGCCGCCTTCCTGCCCCGGGTAAAAGGCATCCAGCAGGACGGGCGCTTTGTCGATCCAAGCCGCCGTCTCGACGCTGCCTCCCGCGTTCAGGATAACGATGACCCGCGGGTTGAGCGCCGCGACGGCACGAATGAGCGAAACCTGTCCGGGAGGCAGCGCGTAAGTGCGGTCCTGCCCCTCCTCTTCCGCCGATGTCGGGTCCTTGCTCGGGCCGTTATCGTGCTGATCGTTGAACCCGGCGCATACGATGACAGCGTCGGCCGCCTTCACCGCGTCGACGTTCGCCTGCGGAACGGAATCCTGGCCGGCAACCCACGGCACCATTTCCACGGCGGCGCCGGCTTTGTCCCTGAGACCCTTGAGGATGCTCACGGCGTGAAATGGGTGCGTATAGGAACTGCCGCCGGCGCCCGTGACGGCGGGATCGGCGTTGTGGCCAAAGACGACGATTTTCTTCACCTTCGCGAGATCGAGCGGGAGCAGGCCGCCTTGGTTTTTCAAGAGCACGATGGACTGGCGCGCGCCTTCGAGGGCCACCCTCGCGTTTTGCGGGTCATCCTTTGGGATCGACGCGTCGGCCTGCGGGCGGTCGAACCAGCCCATGCTGAACGCCATCCGTAACTGGCGCCGTATTTTTTCGTCGATTACGGTCGGGCTCACCATCGGCAGGAGCGTTTGCTCGAGGAAAAAACGCGCCCGGGGCATTTCAAGGTCCAGTCCGCCATTGGCCATGCCGAGGGCATCGTGACAAGAGTTCCAATCGGACATGACCATGCCTTTGAAACCGAGTTCACCCTTGAGGAAGACATTGTTGAGCCAGCCGTTCTGAGTCGAGTGAATGCCGTTGAGCGGATTGTATGAGTCCATCACGCACCAGACCCCGCTCTTTACCGCCATTGCGAAGGGCTTGAGATAAAGCTCGCGCAACGTTCGCTCGTCTACTTGCGAGTTCATACTATAGCGGTTGCGCTCCTGCTCATTGCCGGCAAAGTGCTTGGCCGTGGCCGCCACCCCCTGGCTCTGCACCCCGCGGATGTACGCCGACGCCATCGCGCCGGCCACCAGCGGGTCTTCGCCCAGGTACTCGAAGTTTCTCCCGCACATCGGGGCGCGGTAGAGATTCATCCCCGGCGCAAGCAGGATGTGGATGCCGCGCGAACGCGCATCGCGGCCCAGCGCCTGCCCGACTTCGAGCGCCTGATCCACGTTCCAGGACGCCGCCAGGGCCGCGCCGTTGGGATAAGCCGTGGACTTTCCGTAACAGCGCACGCCCATGGGGCCGTCGCTCATCCTGAGGACGGGAATCCCGAGCCGTGAATTCCCGCGCGTTTCCATCCCCGTCCCAGCCAGCATTTCGATTTTTTCCTGAATGGTAAGCTGCTTCAGCAGGTCTTCGACGCGCTCCTCGACGGGAAGTTTCGGGTCCTTATAGGCCTGGGCGAAGCCGGATGGCCCATGCACCAGGCAAATCAAGAGCGTGAAAAGGCAGAGGATAATATTCGTGCGGGAGGAACAGCTTGGCGCAAGCATGGGGCGTCTTGTGTTCCATCAATGAGCGGAAGATGCAACCATCAGGGCCACCGGACCGCTATTTCGCCTTGCCGTATTGGTAGATCGCGCCGGTCGCGGGGGAATTGAGTTCAACCGTCCAGGGTTGGGCGAGTTGCGCACCAGTCACTTGCCGAATGTTGCCGGGGGTGTCGTCGAGTGGGGTGAGGGTGTAGGTCGCGCCGGGATCAAGGCCGCGCAGGGCTATGCCGGCTAACGGGTAGGGTGAGGCATCGGGCCTCAACACGACGATATAGCCCTCGCCCCTGGCGGGATCATCGAATTGCCACCCGACCCAATTAGTGAGGTCACGGCTTTGGGGGATGAGCGGATAGTAATCTTCGTTAAGCAGGGACCGTAATTTTTTGTAAAGGGTGATTTCTTTCGTAATTCGATCAAGCGACTTTGCGTCGAGTTTCATCCAATCGCACCGGAGGCCCAAGGGACCTCCAAAGATGCTCTGGACATCAAAGGGGACATTTTTCGGAAAAAGGTTTGTGTTTAACAGGACGCCGGGCAGGAACGTGTTGCCGCCTGTCTCGTGAAAACGCATGACGAGCAGGCTGGCCGTTTCGTCTGATTTCCAGAAGGTGTGCGAGCGCTTGATGGTCTCGAGATCAATGCGCCGCCCGCCACTGGCGCAACCCTCGATGAGGAGATCGGGATAGTCTTTCATCAGGCGGTCGAGCAATTCGTAAAGTCCCAGGACATGGCGAATCTGGGTCAGGCCGCGCTGGTCGGGAGCGTCGGTGGCGTTCCAGTTGGGAAGTGGGGCGGTGTTGAAATCAAAGCGAATCCACCGAACGTGTCCCTCGTCGATGAAGCTTTTCATCATGGCAAAAATCCATTCGCGCGCGTCCTTATTGCCGAGGTCCACAAGATCGCCGTGAACCCATTCGGGATGTTCACGGACAAGCTGCGTGTTGGGGCCGACTCGCTCCGGCTCAAACCAGAGCCCGAGTTTCATCCCCTTTTTGGCGACATAATCGCCAATGGGGCCGAGACCGCGCGGGAACTTGTTCTTGTCGACGGTCCAATTGCCGACGCCGTTCGGAAACTCGCCTTCGAACCAACCGGCATCGATGCAAAAATATTCGATGCCGGCTTGAGCCGCGCCATCGGCCTGTTTTTCCAGCAGGCTCTCTGAAATTCCATTTTCAAAAGTGAACCACGAGTTCCACGAGACTGGCGCCGGTGGTTTCTCGCCGCCGAGCAGAGGCACGTATTTCGCGTAAAGCAGCCGCCGCAGGGTGTTCGAGCCTTTGGACATCCCGCCCTGGTAGGCGCCGAGGAGTATCGAGGGTGAAAGGATCTTCTCGCCAGGCGGGAGGGCGAGGTTCATGTCTGGCATTTCGGTCGTGATATGGAGACCCTGTTTGCTCTTGGAGCCGTCGATGGTCGCCTTCCATTGGCCCGACCAGCCGACGCCGATGAAAATGCCTTCGTCCGGGTTCCGGGCATGGACGAGGAAGAAGGGTAGATCGCGGTCCGATGAGCGTCCCGCATTGCCGCTAAGAATCGTCACACCGCCGTTTGCTTCCTTCAGTGCAAAACCGAGGTTCGGGTCGTCCATCGTTCGCGCGGCGCTGCCACCGAAGCTGTGGAGGACGGTAAAGGGCCGATTGCCGAGATTGGCGTTGAGATCAAGCGCTTCAACGTGGGTCAGCGGCTTGGAAGGCGTCTTTCCCTCGTTGGTGAAAATCCAGCGGAATTCCATTGCGGGCCAGTCGTGAAACACCTCGGCACGCCAGGTCGCGACGAGCCCGCCCTCGGGTTCGCGCCACGTCGTTTCGTAAATTGTGCGGTCCTTCCCGATTACGGGAGGCTTGTTTTCGCGCGGCCACGAATTGAGGAGTGTTGTGGAGGACACGTTCCCGTAGACGAACGAAGCCGGGAGCATGCCCTGTTGCAGAAATCCCACGCTTTGACCCGAGACGGCGCCATGGCTGAGGACATGATTCAGGAATTGCAAGAGAGAGGCGGAGGGAGAAGTGTTATCGGATGCTGGTAGGGTCGTTGCTCCCTCAGCTTGGAGATTTAGGGTAAAAATTCCCAAAAATAAGAGAACAAAGCAGCCGGCGCTCCTCTTCATAAGCAATGTCTGGGATAATGTATCCGGTTGAGAGATCAAGCTACGAAATACGCGTCCCCTCAGCCGCATACACCCGATCAGCACTCCGCTAACGGGACGCGCGGTTACGTGCGCTTGAGCACCGGCGCTGTGATGATACCCATCGGCTTCACTTGATACTCGTAGCACCAGAGATCGCCCTTCATGCGGTAAGCGGCCGGCGACGTGCCCGCATCGACCCATCCGGCGCACTTCGCTTCCTTGCATCGATGCAACGGGCCAAAAGAATTCTCCCGGTCCCCATAAACGGTGATCTCCAGGGTATGCGCGCCCGCGGCCAGGCGGCCCAGATCAATCTCGAAGGGTGGAAACGCAATGGCTCCCACCCGTTTCTCATCCAACCCCACTGAAATCACCGGCCCCCCAAATTTCGGAATCCTTAACGACCATCGTCCATCCGCACCCGCCGTCCATGAATGATGATAGGTCACGTTGCCCGCGTAAAACGGGAGACCCTGCCGCGTCCAGTCTCCAAACGCCAGGGCGCGCACCGGCTCCGAGAGCCTCGCCCGGCGCCCCAGGAGCACCACGCCAAAATCCCCCAGTAGATAACACGATTCCAACTCCGTACGGCGGCTGAAGGGCAGCGACACCACCAACTCATGCCGCCCCGGACCGAAGTCCGGCAGCCGGAGCGTCTCTATCGCTTCGTCCACCCACCATCCCGTCGGCTTTGCCGGGACCTCGACGCCATTGAAAAAGACTCGCGCCGCGGATGGGTGTTCAAGCGCGAGCAGCGGATTGACGACGGCAACTTCACTCTCAATAAAGAATCGCAGTTCCAATTGCGCCAGTACGGGAGCAGGGCTTTGGTTGGCCCACGGTTGGGCGTCCTCACCTGTCCGGTCGGGCAGGCCCAAGGCACGCCGCACAAGATTATCGAGCCGCAAGATTTCTTCCGCTGGCCGCCAGTCACCGCGCTCTCCATCGAGCCTCCACTGAGCTTGATCCAGCATAAGCACGTTCGGCTCTGAGAGCGTGATCGGCAACGGATCACCCATCGGGCTCGCCGTGCCTGCGATGTTCTCGCGAACATACGGCCTCTCCCCCGCCTGCCAGCCCGGCTCCAGGGAAAGCAACAAGCTGCCGCATGCCGAAAAGTTCCAGTTCAACACCGTCCAGCCTTCTTCCAGCCGCGAGGCAAGCCATTCCCGGCCTCCGGTGAGCGTGTCCAGGCGCACGACCTTCCACTCTCCGCGCAAGCGAATCGTGACTCCCTCGCGCGCCCTGATCCGGTCCGTATTGCAGAAGAATACGTAACGTCCGCCGCCCTCGATACGAATCTGGTGCAGCACCGAATCGGCGGGGCGGTCATTCGCCAGGCGCACGGAGACATCGCGAAAGCGTTCGAGCTCTTCCAGCGCCTGGCCGCAATTAAGCGCCATGGCGCCGCATTTTTCAGCCAATTGTTTTACCCGGCCGGAGGGAAGCGCGTCCACGAGGCCGGG
>Ga0302320_10024239_pt1 | contig 11855 bp, 8 predicted proteins | sample Bog_T0_3_FD_202130 | JGI IMG/M metagenome (GOLD analysis project Ga0302320, IMG submission 202130) | Peat permafrost microbial communities from Stordalen Mire near Abisko, Sweden - Bog_T0_3 | ecosystem: Environmental > Terrestrial > Soil > Wetlands > Peat | place: Sweden: Abisko, Stordalen Mire... | reverse complement strand
TCGGAGGGATTCAGCGATAATTCCGCTTCGAACTCCCCGCGGGCCTCGTCGAGAACGGCGGGATCGTGCGACTGCTGAAGCAGCGCGCGCCCGAGGCGATAGTGCAGATTAATGCCCTTAGGATTCTTGCCGATCGCTTTGCGGTACTCGGCGATGGCCTCGGTGTATTTACCCTGCGTTTCGAAGACTTCGGCGGAAAGCTGGTCGACCCGATAGGAAGACGGCGCATTCCGGTACATGCGGTAAATGGCGTCGTTCCAGGCCTTCATGTGGTAGTCGGCGGCGACGTAGAGGACGTCCGCGTCGTCGGGGAATTCCGCTTCGAGGCGGGCAACCACAGGTCCGGCTTCGGCGAAGCGCCGCGCTGCGATGTGGCACTCGGCCAGGGTGAGGCCCGCCAGTCGCTTCGTTTCGCCGCCGGAGAAGGCTAGAGTTAACGTTGGGATGGCGGCCTCGCATTCGCCCGTGGCGGCCTCGATGAGTGCGAGGAAGGTGCGGGCCTGGGGATCTGTCGGGGCTTTTTCCAAATGCTCGCGGGCGGTTTTGTAATCGCCACGGCTGAATGCTTCGATTCCTTCCGCTACGGGGTCGGACTGGCCCCATTGCAGCGTGGCGGCGAGTAACAACAATACAAGAGGGCAGGTCGGAAACCTGCCCCACGCCCTCTTAATGGCCGGCATCGTCTGTCATCAGTCCCATACTGCCGAAGCGGCCGCGGTCGCTCGCATCGAAATAGCGGAAACTCAGCACGGGCGGCGCGCCGGGCGCGATCAGCACCGGTGGCGAAAGCCTTTCCGAAGGCGGTTCGGCTATCGCAACAACTCTCCCGGACGACGCAATGGCCTCAATCAGCAGCGCGATGACCGGAATCATTTCGACTCCCGCGCCTCAACCATCTGCACGTATTTTTCATGTTCGGCAGCGGCCGCTTCGCGCTTCCCGATCCGTTCGTAATCGCGCGCGAGGCGGTCGTGGGGCGCCGGGTCCGAGGGCATAAGCTGAGCGGACCGTTCGAACTCCGCGATAGCGTCGGCGAAGCGCTGCAGCCGGTCCAGCACCGAGCCCGTTTCAAAGTGCGCCGATGCGTCGCTGTCGTCGATCGAGACCGACCTCTGGAGCAGGCGCAGCGCCAGCTCGGGATCCGCCGCCTGCGCATCGAGCGCTTCGGCGTGCAGCAGGTATCCGGTGGCGCTGGCGGGATGGGCCGCCTGGTACTTTTCGAACCGCTGCGTCGCCTGCGGCAGACGGCTCGGAATGCGGTCCAGAATTCTGCCGAGGAAGACGTAAGGCTGTTCCGATTCGGGGTCGATGTCGATGGAGCGGAGAAAGGCGTCGGCGGCATCGTCGAACCGACGGAGCCCGAAGTACGTCACGCCCAGCGCAAGCTCAAGCTGAGCGCTTTTCGGCAGCAGGGCGGCACCTTCCTCCAGTATCGGGGCGGCGTCGGAAAACTTCTGCCGGTCGAGCAGCGGGCGGGCCGCTTCGAAATAAAGCTCGATGGCGCGTTCCCGGATCTCGTTTTTGTCCGGGACCTTCGCGGAGTACTTCGCCGCCGCCTGCGCGGCTTTTAGCGTCTGATCGGTTTCGGAATAGTAGATTGCGAGGCTTTCCAGAACAGAGGCATCGTCGGGCGCAAGCGCCGCCGCTTTGTCCGCGGTGTTTTCGGCATCGGCGTCCTTATGAAGTCTCCAGTAGGTTTCCGAAAGCGCGGCCCAGACGCGGCCCGCCCCGGCAGTATCCGGCGCAAGCCGGAGGGCGGCTTCGAGACTGGTGCGTGCCGAGATAAGATCGCCGCGCTCGAGCTCCGCGAGGCCGGAGCGGAACGAATCGTCGAACGAAGCGGAGAAGGCGAGGATCAATAGCAGGGCGGGAACCACGTAAGTCTCCTTATTTTATCGTGAATCGCTTTCGGCCGCGACCCGCGATGAACCAAAGGTGGGGCAGGCAGTTCTGCCTGCCCTGGCCGCGACCGCGAAGCGGAGCGGACACCAGGAACCTACTTCTTCGGCTGCGCCTTCAGCCACAGCATGTAATCCAGGTTGTTCTTCGCCACCTGCAGATTGGGACGGAGCCGCAGCGTTTCCCGGAGGTCGGCTTCCGCCTTGTCCAGATGCCCCAAAGCGTACTCCGCCGCCGCCATGTTCGAATACGCTTCGGCCAGATCCGGGCGGATGGCCAGCGCCTGGCGGCATGCTTCGATGCTCTCCTGGAACTGGCGGTTCTGATAGTAGGAAACGGACAGTTTGAGGTAGTCGCTGGGGTTTGTGGAACGCTCGGCGTCGCGCCGCGCGGCGCGGAGCTCGTCGAAAACGCTCTGCGCAATCACGCGGGCATGTTGCGCGGACGCGTCGCCGGGATCGAGCCAAAGCGTTTCGTCGGCTACGCGCTTCACCTGCCCCCAGTCGTTTTCCGCGGAATAGATATTCAGCAGAACATGGCGCGCGACCATATCCCACGGGTTCAGTTCGACTGCGTGGGTCGCCAGCGGCAGCGCCTCTCCCAGGCGCCGCTGAACGACAAGCCACTGGGCGAATTCGGAGAATGCGGGCGAGTAACGCGGACCGGAGGCGAGAGCCAGCCTGAAGTGCTTTTCAGCCTCCTCATTCCTGCTCACGGAGTCGAACGCCTGCGCCAGTTCCACCTCCGCGGCCGCGTTTTCCGGCTTAAGCGATGCGGCCCGCTCCAGATTCTGGTAGGCTTCATCCGTGGCGTCGTCGGCAATCAGGGCGTTGGCATAACGGATGTATCCGACCGGGTTGCGGGGACTCTGCTCCTTCGCGTCTTCCCACAGACTGATTTCAGAAGTCCAGACTTTATTTCTCTGGTACGTTTCCCAGCAGCAACCCGCAAGCAGCATCAGCACCAGTGCGCCTCCTGCGCTCAGCGCGAGGATTCGTTTCGACGGGGCGGCGGCAGCCGTTTTGTCGATGAAAATCCAGACTGTCCGGGACAATGAAAACGCGAGTCCGGCCATTGCGAGATACATCCGCTGGTTATCCTCGGGAACCGTCTGGGGAATCAGCGAAGTCGGGGCCAGCGCGATCAGAAACCACCAGAGGCCGAAAGATACGGTTCGCCACTCCGCACGCCGGGCGCTGGCGACGGCGAGCCAGCCTATGGCGGCGAGCCCGGCATAGCCGGCGACCGCAGCCGGAGACCAGAAATGGGCGACCACCGGCAGGTCGCCAACCGCGCTCAGATGCAGCGGTACGAAAAAGCTATAGAAATAGCGAATCGCGACGAGCGGCTGAGTAAACAGCCAGGGAAACAACGGTTGCCTCAGACCGGCGGCGAACCGCCGGGTGAACGCCGTCTGGAAAACCCAGTAAGCGCCGCATACCAGGCCCGCGGGAAGAATCCGCAGTGCCACGCGCTTCCTGTCGAACAGGAGCATGAAAACCAGCAGGATGGGAGCGAATACGGCGGCGGTGGGATCGGCAAGCATGCCAAGCGCAACGGGAATCAGGTAGAGCCCGAGAGGCAGGTGGATGATGGTCTGGTACCAGGAATTAATCTGCGGCGACCATTTCTTGCGGAACGCATCCCACGAGCTTTGCGGAACGCCCTCAAAATAGACGATCCGCGCCGGAAGGCGTGCCGGCCAGACGAGCCATACGATCATACCGGCGAGCACACCAAACGCGCCCATGATGCTTCCGCGACGCGAAATGTAGTTCACGGTCTCCGCCGCGACGGGATGGAACGCGAAGATTGCCGCCCCGAGAAGCGCGCAGCGGTGGTCGCTGCCCGGAATCAGCGCGAACAGCAGATACATCGCGGCGAGCTGGAGCAGAAACCAGACGAATGTGTCGATCTGAAAAACCTGCGGCAGGGCCTTGTCGGCCACATGATAGTCGATGCTGAAAGTGGTGGTCAGCAGGGGCTGATAATTGTCGTACTCGGACTGGTCGGCGGAAGTCCGGGGATCCACAAAGAACCGCGGAATGTTCCTTAAGCTATCGATCGCCTCGTTGTTCACGATCGTGTGGATATCGGTCGTGTGGAAACCGCACTCGAAATGATTCGACCAGATGCCCAGTCCCACCAGCAGAGCGAGAATCGGCGCCAGCCACCAGAACAGAAAGTCGCTAGTGGATTTCTCGGATGAGGGTTCGATTGTTTTATTGTATACGTTCACGAAATACGCGTACCGCGAAGTAACACTACTGCTTTACGATAAAGCACTGCGTGCCGCCGGGCTGCTGCAGAACGTTCTCCGGTCTGCCGCGGAAGAACTCATCGAAGGCGCGGCGCACTCCGGCGGCGTAATTGTAATCGTGCGAAACCAGCACGGCCCCGCGCGAAAGGCGCGGATAGAAAAACTCCAGCGCGTCGCGCGTCGGCTCGAACAGGTCGACATCGAGGTGCACGAAGGAAAATTTCATGGCGGCGACCCGCTCCGCCGTGCCCGGAAACCATCCCTTGTAGATGAAAACGCGCGTGAAAGAAGAGAGATAGCGGCGCACATCCGCCTCCCGGGCGTGGAACTGCCCCGGCCGGAACAGGGGACCCGGGTCTGGCTCGGTAAGCTCCGGAAGTCCTCCGAAGCTGTCGAACAGGTGCAGTTCGCGGTCGCCTTTGACCTCGGCGATAAGTTTGGCGGACCCGCCACGGAACACGCCCACCTCGGCAATTTCGCCTTCCACGTTCGCCGTTGCGGTTACACAGCTCATCAGGAAATAGGCTTCACAACCGTTCAGAAGAATGCTCGTTTCCGACATGACGCGGCGGATGGGCCCCAGAAAGGTCTTGCGGTCCGCCACCTTCACAAGATCCAGACCGAACCGCAGCAGTAACTGATTGCGGAGATTGCGATAGATGATTTCTATGAGCATCGGAATGCGCAGGCGGGGAACCTTCCCCGCGCTCCCGGTATACTGAGCCTGTCTTTCTGAACCGTGAGATCCCGAAACGTGAGATCGCTGCCCAATTTTCTGACGTTCGACATTGAGGAATGGTATCGGGTGAACTACGACGGCGCCAGCGCCGCGGCGCTCACCTGCCCGCCCGGCTGGATGGAACGTCTGACGGACCGGCTGCTTGAAATCTGCGGCGACGTGGGGTGCAAATGTACGTTTTTCGTGCTGGGCTCGGTGGCTGAGGATTATCCGCAGGTGGTCCGCCGAATCGCCGCAGCCGGGCACGAAGTGGCATCGCACAGTTACGCGCACGAGGCGGTGTTCTCCATGACACCGGGCGCGTTCGGAGAAGATCTGCGGCGGTCGTGCGGCATCCTGGAATCCCTCACCGGCAAGGCAGTGCGGGGGTTCCGCGCTCCTTCATTCTCTGTGACGCGCGACGTGCTGCCCTGGTTCTACGACGCTCTGGAAGAAGCGGGGCTGGCGTATTCCTCTTCCGTATTCCCTGGCAAGACGTTTCTCTACGGAATCCCGGATTTTCCGTACCGGGTGCATCGTCCCGTGATTGAGGGGCGGCGGACGGGAATCACGGAATTTCCGATCACAAGGGTGGCTTTCGCAGGCAGGACAATCGGGCTCTACGTGCGTTTGTTTCCCGCCTCGTTTCTGCGACGGCATATCCTCGGCGAAAATGCGGCGGGGCGCGCCGCCATGCTCTATGTGCATCCCCGCGAGATCGATCCGGATCAGCCGCGTCTGGCGCTGCCGTGGCCGCAGTCGTTCATTCATTATTTCGGCGTCCGCGGTTGTGAACGAAAGCTGCGCCGCCTGCTGCGCACCGCGCCCGGACCCTTTCTCACCATTGGCGAGGCGCTGGACCGGTTTCCCGAACTGTCAGAGCCGGGGGCGGCGTAGGCCGCGTGGTTCCGGAGTTTCAGGTCCGGACCACCGGCGAGCTGAGGCCCGAAGAGATTGCCGGGTTAACGCGTTTGTTCGAAACGGTTTTCGCAAAACCATGCCCGGAGGATGTTTTCCGGCGCAAGTTCGCGGGCGGTGGTCCGGGCGGGTCAGTGCACAGTCTGATGTTTCTCGGCGGAGAGCTGATCGGCGCTTTCTCCGCCATTCCGCTGCGGTATCGCTTTTTCGGGCGCACCCTGCTGTTCGCGATCACAGCTGATCTGATGATCGACCCGCGCCACCGGGGCGCCATTTCCCGCGTTCAGCGGCTGGCGGAAGGGATGTACCAGCGGCTGGCGGGGGATGGGGTCGCTTTCGTTTTCTGCTGCCTGCGCGAGGAGATTTTTCAGTTTCACAAGGCGGTTTCGCGTTGGCGGGCGGTCGGGAAAGTTCACTACTATGCGGCACCGATCCGCCTGCCGTATCTCGGACCCGCGTCGAGCGTGGTGAGGGCATCGGTGCGGATCTGGAACCGTCTTTCGCCCGGCCCGGCTCAGCTTGGAGATGCGGCGTTTGAGATCGAGAAAGTGAACGATGCCGCGTTCGCCGCGTGGCGCTACGGAATCTTTCCGAGCGGTTACGTGACGGTCGCCCTGCGTGGCGGCACAGCCGTCTATGCGACCGAGCTGTACTATCCGATCGCAGGCGTTCCTCCGCAGGTGCGATTGGCGCTCCTGATCGACGTGGCTCCTTTGACTCAGGCGAGTTTCGACGAGGCGGTTCTGACGATCCGCCGGCGGGAACCGGGTTTGACAGTCCTCGCTTATCAGGGAAGCCTTCCGTTCCGGCCGTGCGAGATGATCCGCATCCCGGAGAAGTATGAAAAGCCTTCGTGGACTCTGGCCGGCCGGGTACTAAGACCGGATCAGGTGGATGACAGGATTTTCGAGCTGCGGCACTGGAATATCAACCTGTCCAACGGGGACCTGGTCTGAGTTTGGCAATTATATGGTTACCTGAATCAGTTCCCAATCCTCGCCCGAAACTTGAACGGTGACCGTGCCGCGTCGGGAAATCGAAATTCCGTTGTCTTTGAGAATCCTTGCGAGGCTCACCTCCTGACTGGTTGGCGACTCAAGATCAATTCGACCCGCTCAAGGCCATCCGCATATTTCTGGCTGAGCGGTTCGACGTAATACTTGATTTAAGTGCTCATCGGGACCAGGCTGGCCGGCGCCGGTCGCGGTGCGGGCCGCGTGCGGATCTGAAGTCTTCGCCCCGCCGGACCGAGCGTGGGATTCGACGTTCGAGATCGAAAAAGTGAACGATGCCGCGTTCGCCGCGTGGCGCTACGGAATCTTCCCGACTAGTTACACGACGGTCGCCCTGCGCGGCGGCAGCGCTGTCTATGCGACCGACCTGTACTAACCGATCGCCGGCGTTCCGTTTCCGTCGCTCTCCCGCTTTATTTTTCCTGGATGCAGCCAACGCTGAGTTCACTGAAGCAGCGGCCCTAACCTGCGCTGGCGAGACGAATGACTCTGTCGTCGTCCTCCTCGCCGGCCGATTCGACGCTCTTCAGTTTCCGCTCAATGACTCTGGTGCGCACGGCCGCGTCGTCCACGGTCTGTGTTGCCTGCTCTAGTCTCTTACGGATCACATCGAGCACCTGCGAGTACTTGCCGAACTGCGTCTTGACCTCGCCCAGCAGTTTCCACACTTCGCCTGAGCGCTGCTGAATGGCCAGCGTGCGGAAACCCATCTGCAGGCTGTTCAGCAGCGCCGCGAAGGTGGTCGGTCCGGCCAGGACCACACGGTAATCGCTCTGCAGAGATTCAGCCAGGCCGGGGCGGCGCAGCGCTTCGGCGTAAAGCCCTTCGGTCGCGAGGAACAGAATTCCGAAATCGGTGGTGTGCGGCGGCGAAAGATACTTTCCACTGAAGGTTCTCGCGCACGTGCGGATCACGGTTTCCAGTTCGCGCGAACAGGCCTCAACGCTATCGGCGTCGCACCGCTCGGCTGCCGCGGCCAGGCGTTGATAGGTCTCCGAGGGGAATTTGGCGTCGATCGGCAGCCACACCGTCGAGCCGCTGCCGGGCATCTTAATCGCGAACTCCACGCGCTCACCCGAACCGGTGGGCGAAACGTTGCGCGCAAACTGATCCGGCGCGAGCATCTGGTTCAGAAGATTCTCCAGCTGCACTTCGCCCCACGCGCCGCGCGTCGTCACGTTGGAGAGAACGCGCTTCAGATCGCCAAAGCCGGTCGCAAGACTTTGCATTTCGCCCAGGCCTTTGTGGACCTGCTCGAGGCGTTCGCTGACAATACGGAAGGACTCGCCGAGCCGCGTTTCGAGCGTGTTCTGCAGCTTTTCATCGACCGTCATGCGGACCTGCTCGAGCTGCCGGGCGACCGCGGTTCGCAGCGCCTCGGCGCGCTGGTCGGTCTGGCCCGCGAAGCGGTGGAGACCGCCCGAAAGCTCCTCGCGCAGCGCGCGGGCCTCATCGGAGTAGTGCTGCCTCATGCGCGCGATTTCCTCCCGCAGACGCGATTCCGAGGCGTCGGACGAACGCAGCCGGGAGAGCAGCATCAGGTTGAGGACGACGATGGAGGCAAGGACGGCGAGAACGGCGGCGGAAAACATTTCAGTACAGCCTTGTTTCCGAGCATACTACAGTCTCAGCCGCGTAACCGCGAAAGCAGAGGCGAGAGTATCGCCAGCGCGACCGCCAGAAGCCCGCAGGTCCAGGAAGCCGGCGGAGAAACCGATACCATTTTCCGGACCATGCAGCCTGCAAACAAACCGGCGGCGGGAATCAGACCCGGCAGAGCCAAGCATAGCCAGCTCGAAGGGCCAGAGATTGTGCGATGTGGGATCGCGCCGGACCTCCGCTAAGATCGCCACCGCGCCGAAGATTCCCGGCGCGGCGCTTACCCCGAGCCCGGACGCGAGTGCGGCTCGGGAGTGACTCAGACCGAGGCTGAGTGCCGTCAGGAAAACAATCGCAAGAACGATCGGTACGGCCGCGATCGCCGCCGGCCCCGCAGAGTACAGGCCAGACCGGCGACTCCGGTTGCACCGGCAGCGATAAACAAAACGAACCGCATCTTTACAGCTCACGGACCGCATCGCCGACCTGCCGGGCGAGCGCGGTGTAGTCGCTGCCCTCCAGACGCAACGGCTTTCCGAACTTTACTTTGGCGCGGCCGGGCGTCGCCATCTTCGCCGATTTGTGGAGCACGCGTTCCAATCCTTCGAGCTTCACCGGAACCACCGGAATTCCCAGACGCGAGGCGAGCATCCCCACGCCTGGCTGGAACGGATGAATCTCTCCTGCGTCCGTTCGCACGCCTTCCGGGAAGATTACGATGCAGTACCCGTCCGAGGCCAGTTCGCCGGCATAACGAAGCGCGTCGCGCGCGCCAGCCTCGCGCTGCGGCAGCGGGAAGGCGTTAAATACCAGGGAGGCAAGAAAGTAGTTCAGGCTGCTGGTGAAACGCTCGGCCGCCGAATGGCGTTCGGGGTGAAAATGACATGGCTGGCGCAGACCGATAGCGCCAGTGTCCAGGAAGGGCATACAGGATTGAAGGCACGTCGAGATGGCTCTGATGGTTGGAGGCGAAGATAACGGGCCCGGCGATTCCACGCAGATTTTCGCGGCCTTCGACCCGGATCCAGGCGAACAACCGCGTCAGGGGCAGAATCAGCAGCGGCAGTGCAAGATGCCGCAGTGCGCGGGCGGGCCACGTCCGGTTCCACGTGGGGAAGTCGAACGTTTCCTCGGCAGGCGGAGCGGATGACGGCCGCGTGAGTTCGCCCACCGTGCGCGCGCGCTCGTCGATTCGTGTGCCGGTGCGCTGTTCGATCTCCATTGTCAGCTGGATGCGGTCGAGCGAACTGAGGCCGAGCTCGTCGAACGAGCTTTCGGGGCCGATCCGCCGTGTGCCCGCATACTTCCGCACAATGTCTTCCACCGATTCCGGCCGATCCGCGCTCTTGGGCTCCGCGCCCGCGACCCACGCGGCGACCTCCGTGCGCTTCAGCTTGTTGGTTCCCGAGGTGCGCGGCAGAGCGGCGCCCGGCCAGACGGAATAGCCGCGGATGCGCTGATGAGCTTCGAGCGTGCCGTTCGCCTGCGCGATCACACTGTCGGCATCCGCGCCGGGATCGAGCACAAGCACGGCGTGGACCTGCTCACCGGCGGGCGATTTCGAAGCCACTACGGCCGACTCGCGAACACCGGGCACCGTGTTGAGCGCGCGCTCCACATCTTCCGGAAAAATGTTGAGACCGCTCGCCGCAACAATCATTTCCTTCCGGCGCCCGAGAATGCGCAGGCGCTTCTCCGCGTCGAGTTCGCCGATGTCGCCGGTGTGCAGCCAGCCTTCAGCATCGAGGATGTCCGTGCCGGTCCGGCCATAGTAACCGGGCGTAACGTTGTCGCCGCGCAGCAGCACCTCGCCATCGGGAGCGATGCGGATCTCAACCCCCGTAATCGCCTTTCCGACGCTGCCCTTGCGGGTTTCGAACGGATGGTTGAGCGTCGCGACGGGCGCGGTTTCGGTGAGTCCGTAGCCCTGAATAACCACGTAGCCGAGCCTGCGCCAGAATTCCTCAAGTTCGGGATCGAGCGGCGCAGCGCCCACCACGAAGCTCCAGAACTTCCAGCCAAAGCGGCGGTGGACGCGCCGATACTGCCACCAGCCGCCGTACCATTTGGCGCTGCGCCGCGGCTGCTTCGCTTCGGGAAACTCGTGTTCGATCTCGTTTCGCAGCAGATCGAGCATCTGCGGCACGCACACGAGGACGAAGATCCGGCGGCGATGGATCAGGTGCAGGATGTCGCGCGGGCTGTATCCGGAAGTGAAGAAAACGTCGCCTTCGATCATCGGCGGAATGAAAGCCGCCATCGACTGGCCGAACATGTGGCTGAGCGGCAGGAGGTTCAGAAACCGGATGGGTTTGAAGGGCCCCATATACTTCCGGTACTTCTCGATGCCCTGGTCGATCGGCTTGAGATTGGCGAGGATGTTGCGGTGCGTGAGGGTGACGCCCTTCGGGTCGCCGGTTGCGCCGGAGGTGAAGAGGATTTCCGCGAGGTCGCCGGGATCGGCGGGTTGCGGCTTGTGAGTTTCGCTTGCGATCTCGAACGCGATCTGGAAAGCGACGCGCATTGGCCATACGGGGCAGGGAAGCAGCGGGGGCGGGTCGAGTCCCGGGCCGATGAGGAGCGCGCGGGCTTCTACGATGCGGGCGATACGCTCGGCGGCGGCGGCGGAAGAGCGGAAATCGACTGGAACGGCGACCACACCCGCGATCAGACAGCCCCAGAGCGCCACGATCCACTCCGGCCGGTTTTCACCCCAGAAGACAATCCGGTCGCCTTTCGCGATGCCGTGTTTCCGGAGGTATTCGGCGAAACCCAGGGCGGCGCGGGCGGCGTCGGCGTATGTGACATGGCCGATCGCGAGATCGCCTTCATAGAGAAGGAATTCCCCGGAATTGTGCTGCCAGGCGAGGAAGAAGGCGGCAAGGGATGGCGGATTACCGATCAATCGAGTATGATCGCGCATCGGGGCCGTTTGGACGCAGCAAGGGTGAGGACAGCTTCGCGGCGGCATGTCAGGAGGGCGATTTCATAGATTTTTCAGGCGACTTTGACCAGGGGATTCTCGTCTTCGGGCCGGATAGGGGCCGGATTGACCAGAGGTCCCTCGTCTTCGGGCCGGATCCCGCCAGGATAAGTCGTAATGGTTTCGTCGTTCGGGGCGGACTGCGGGGGGTTGCGCGGCGCCACATTCTTCACATTCCAGTTCGAAAAAACGGACCCATTTACCTCGTGAGTCGTTGAAACGACAGCCTTGACCATTGGTTTCTCGTCTTCGGGCGGGACTGAGCAGGGATAAGTCGCGCTATCTGCCGGGGTTTCGGCGACGGGCTGGCCGGTTTCGGGCGTGGCGGCGCTTGCTCCGGCAGCCATGGTCATCGGTTTTTCAGCTTCGGCGGTTGCCTGGGCGTTGACGCGCGCCTCGCGTTCTTTCTTCAGTTCGCGCCAGAGGTTCATGTTGCGGTGGAAGTTGCGGTGGAGGCGCTGCTCG
>Ga0302320_10024238_pt1 | contig 11855 bp, 3 predicted proteins | sample Bog_T0_3_FD_202130 | JGI IMG/M metagenome (GOLD analysis project Ga0302320, IMG submission 202130) | Peat permafrost microbial communities from Stordalen Mire near Abisko, Sweden - Bog_T0_3 | ecosystem: Environmental > Terrestrial > Soil > Wetlands > Peat | place: Sweden: Abisko, Stordalen Mire... | reverse complement strand
ATCATGCGCAAGGCGCGGTCCTCAAAGAAACGCCCCGCCCTCCTTGTCGAATTGGAGGATCGTTACCGCAACGCCCGTTGATAACGTGGCGGGCGGTTGAAAGTAAAACGTCGCTACACCGTGTATAGCACCAGGAGGACCACTCTTTCACATAATCAGGTAGCTTGTGTCCTAATCCATAATATAATACGACGACCAACGAGCACTTGCCAGATTGGGCGGCGTGGCAACTCCCGCCTCGATTCACCGAACTCAAGCTGACATTTCCCATTTGCAGTGTAGCTGGAGCCAACCCAGGCTTGTTTGGGGCCTGGGATGATGAATCATCATGTATCGCACCTGCCCCACTTGTTACGATCGCAAGAGGGATGCGGACCGGCCGGAGAACAACGTTGTAATCGCCTTTCAAAAGGAGAGTACCATGAAACAAACTTCAATAGCCATCATCCTTGCGGCCGCGCTGACCGCGACGGCCGTGCCGGCTACCGAGCCGACTGCCTTGGCCCTGCAACAGCGTGGGTTCTTTCACGGACGGGAGTACTTCATGGTCCGCAGCGGGCGAGTGCAGTGGATCGTCCAGGTTGACCGGGCCGATCTCGGTCCGGCGGTGACCGGCTACCTGTTCGATGCCGATTACGTCGCGCGGAACAGCAAGCATCAGGCATACAACTACATCGACCACGACGGCGTGCGTTCCAGCTCGCTGGCGGTCGTGCCGCAAAAGAGCAACTTCGGCTTCACCGCTTTCGGCGAACACACACGTGCCCGATGGGTCCAAGACGAGGGCATTCCGTCCGTCGAGGCGACTTGGTGGGCTGACGGAGTGCGCGTGACCGAGCGGTTTGCCGGCCTATCGGAAAACAACACCGTCCGTCGCACCATCTCCTTGACAGGCGCCAACCTGCACGGCGAGGAGAGATACAGCCTGCGGTTGCGGCTGCCGGCAGGCAAGGCCACGGCGGCCGGGCGAGCGCTATCAGGGTCCTGCAACACTTGTCCGCAAGCGCTGGTGGTGGGCGGCGGCCAACCCGTCAGGCTCGACGCGGCCCAGGGTATGATCGAAATTGGCCCGCTCACCATTTCGCCCGGTCAGACCGTCACGGTCGAGACCTATTTGCTCGCGCAGATTCCGGCCGACACGAAGACCGCGGAAGATTTCCGGAGGCAGATCGCCCGCGCCGCCAACGATGCCGGCGGTCTTGTTCGGACCACGCGCGAGCACTGGGCACGCGCCTCCAGCCTAGGGACCGACGATACGCTCGTGCAGGAAGTGTTCGACAACACACGCTCGATCCTGCCGGCTATCGTGTCCGACGCGGGCAAGTTTCGTCCCGGCTTGTTTCAGTACCCGGTGGAATGGGTGCGCGACGACTCGCAGTATTCGCTGGGGCTGACGGCCTCGGGGCAGTTCGAATTGGCGCGCGCCGTCCTGGAACATTGCCTCCGCGACATGCTGACCCCCCAAGGCACCACCATGATTGGCGGCAGGTTCGACGATCCGGACCGTGAGCAGTTCGATCAGGCCGGTGAACTGCTATTGGCCCTGCGGTGGTACGTCGATTTCTCCGGCGACACGTCGCTGGTCACAAAGTACCGGGACAGGCTCATCGCGATGACCGAGCGTCCGCTCAACCCCAGGTTTCGCGACGCCAGCGGTCTGGTCCACAACCGCCGGGAGTTCTGGGAGCAGACGATGAAGGATGCTTACGAACTTGCTTACAACACCTATGTCATCGTCGGCCTCCGCGAAGCCGCCGCGCTGGCCGATCCGTTGCGTGCGGAGGACCGCAAGGCGACTTGGCTGAAGGAAGCCGACGCGCTGCAAGCGGCAATGCTCAAGACACTCGTTCATGGTGGTGTGCTGATCAAGCGACGGAATGTTACCGGAGAAATTGCCGAACATCTGGTCAACCCGGGCGGGGCTTCGGATGTGCCCAGCATGAACGTTAATCACCATCGGATTCATCCCGATGCGACAATGGCGTTGCCGATGGCGCTGGGCCTCGTCACGCCGCACTCCGCGCTGGCCGACAACACGTTGAACGAAGTCGAGAAGCTGCGGAACCTGCGGTGGTCGGGCGGCGGGTATGATCGCTACGACTCGTCATGCGAGATCAACACGCCGGGACCGTGGGGGATTGCCGGCGCGCTGATCCTTCGCGGCCAACACGCGGCAGGCCAACTCGACCGCAGCCGGCACACGTTGGAATGGTTTCGCAATGTCCAAGGCGGCAATGCCGGTCTGTACTACGAGGAAATTCCACTCATCGCCGGCAGCCAGCAGAATTGGATCGGTCTGGTGCCCTGGCCGAGCGGCGAGCTTCAGTTCTTTCTCGTCCATCACTACCTGGGAATGGCGTTCGAAAACGAGACCATCGTAATCCGTCCGCAGCATTATCCGGGCAGCCCGGCAGTAAAAGCCGACCTCCGCTTTCGGAAGGGGCGACTGAAACTTGAGATTCCCGGTCCTGGGCCGTATACCGCCGCTGGGGTGAATGGCCTGCGTATCATCGCCGACCAGAACGGCGCATTCCGTCTTCCGCCCGGTTTTGCCGGCGGCACGGTCGTTTTTCAGCGGTGAATAATCATGCCATGAAAGTTTGGCGCAGGCGTCTGATTGGACGCCACTATGGCAAGCTGGCTGCGTTCTTCTTTCGTAGATGGTGGCCGGGGCGGGCACAATTCACTTCAACACGGCGATCTCGGCCAGGCCGATGTTCGGCGAGTTCGCCTTGACGGCTGTCACGGTGAACTTCACCCAGACAATTGTCTTGGGCTCGAAGGTGATCTCCACGCCCTGACCAGCCGTGTCCGGCAGCGGCTTTTTCAGATTGATCGAAGTGCCGTCGCTGAAATCCAGCCGGCCGCCGGTCACCTGGTCCAGCGTGTTCGGCCTGTCGAACAGTTGTACGCGGCGGACCGTTTGCGGCTGTTGCCAGGTAAGCTTGATCCAAGCGCCAACTCCTTCGCCCCTGCTGGCCCATTCCTGGTTGATGTCACCCGGGAACCCGCCCACGTGCCCATCCACCGCGCCTTCGGCATGATACCCGTCATAGGTCGAGCTGACTTCCACCTTGGCCTGCCGCGCGACGTTTTGCGGACTGTCCAACGGATTGTCGGGAACTCTGCGAGGCTTGTCCTGGCTAGTGAGCAGTCGCATCTCGTGCAGGCACAGTCCATAGCGGGCGCCCGGTGGATTCAGGTGCAGCTTTTGCCCGTTCCAGTTCGGGGCAAAGTTGGCCGAGTAGCACAGCCAAAGCGTCCTGCCGTCGGGACCGATGAACTTCGATGGGAAGTTGAGGAAGTAGCCCTGCTCGCCGAAATCCTTCATGTAGACCACCAGCCGCCAGGGGCCGGTGAGATCGTCGGCCTCAAGGATATATGAGTTCATCTTTGCGCAGGTCGGCCAGCCGTCGGTGACGCACATCAGGTACTTCTTCAGCACCGGGTTGTACGTGGCCGTTGCGCAGCCCATGTTGTTGTTCCAGTCGAGAAGCGGCTTGATCCGGGCGAAATCGCGGGTCCAAACCGGCTTCCCTGCGGTATCGTGCCCAGCGAAAAACTCGTACTTCGTCACGTCGTTGATGTTCACCGGGCTGGGCGTGACGCGGGCCATGTAAACCTGGTCGGCGGTGATCCAACTCAGGTTGGCATAGCGGGGCTTGGGGTCGTTCTCTTCGGCGCCCATGCCCAACAGGTAAGCCTTGCCGTCGGGTGAGTACTCCATGTTCTTGCCGAAATCAACGAAGTGCGGGCAGCCCATCTTCACCGGGCCCATGAACTTATTCGGCTCCGGGAAGAGTGGCCGCTCGGGTGAAAGCGGCGACGGCGTCCAAGTCTTGCCAAAATCCTTCGAGATGCGAAAGCCGGGCATCGGCCCCAGTACCGGCCAGTTGTAGTTGAAGCCCTCATGCACGACCGAACCGGCCGGGCCCAGGCAATACGTGCCGTAGTACCAGATGCCGTTGTACACCAGACTGCCGCATGGATAGCGGCCCTCGTAGGGTCGCGGGCCGGCGGGCTGCGGCGCCGCCGTGTTGCGGATCGTCAGCCGCAGGGGATCGTTGCCGATCAACACCGCGTTGCCCGTCACGGCCCCTGGTCCGCCCGAGCCGGAGCCGACGCCGTCGGTTTGGCCGTCGGTCCAGGGCGAGTACTGCTTGCCGTCGGTGGCCCAGCAAGGATACCACGTATCGCCGCAATGGTAGTCGCTATGCACTCCGGTGAAGAGAACGCCGGTGAGGCTTTTTGAGGGCGGGAAGGGACAATCTTTGGGCCGTTTCGACGGCCAGACCTGCCAGCCGACCACTGGTGCGTCGATCAGCCGCTGCTCGGCGAACAGCGCGGCGGGAAACCACAAGGCCACGGCAACAGTCAGCATGGGAAATCTCATGGGCGGTCTCCAGGATGAAAACACAGGAGGGAAGTCTCCCTAGAGTACTCTGCCCTTGGGCTGCTGTAAAGCGTTTAATGATCGTGTGCATCATTCCCATTGACGATTGACATCTTTTTTACACCCTACTATGCTAGACCTCGTGCATGATTCAACCTCGGCGCTACGGTCCTTGTTTCCATGCCCAAGCACAAACGCATCGCACTGTTGATCGAATCGTCGCGGGCCTATGGGCGACGGTTGCTGCGGGGAATTGCCCAGTACAGCCGCGTTCATGGTCCGTGGGTCTTCTTCCATGAAGAACGCGACCTGGGCTCCGCGGTCCCGGAGAGCCTTGCAGCTTGGCGTCCCGACGGCATTATCGCCCGCTTAACCGGCGAAAAGATGATCCGCCAGGTCCGCGCACTTGGCGTGCCGACCGTCGACCTTTACCACGAGGACGAGACAAGAGACATACCGGGCGTCGCTACGAACCAGGAATCGCTCGTTGCTCGGGCCATCGATCATTTCCTCGATCGCGGCTTCAGGCAGTTCGCGTATGTGGGCTATCCGCGAGTCCTCTTCTCGGAATTACGATCCGCATGTTTTGCCCGATGCCTGACACTGCGCGGATTTGACGTGCATCGCTTCGTTTGTCCGCGCGGCGCACGAAGTGCCGGCCTGGCGGCGATCGAGACCCACGTTATGCGGTACTCGGCCAAACTGGCGCAATGGCTCCGCGACCTCCCCAAGCCGGTGGCGCTGTTGGCATGCAACGACATGCGTGGCCAGCAAGTACTGACCGTCTGCGATGAAGCGGGAATCCTCGTGCCCGACGAAGTGGCCGTGCTGGGCGTTGATAACGACGACGTGCAGTGCGAAATGTGCAATCCATCGCTGTCGAGCATCGATCTGAACGTCGAGCGGATCGGCCACGAAGCGGCCGCCTTGCTGGACCGCTTGTTTCGCGGGGAACCGTCCCCCGCTTCACGTATCCTTGTGGAACCAGGCAATGTGGTCTCGCGCCGCTCGACCGACGTCCTGGTGATTGCCGATCGCGACGTGGCCGAAGCGGTGCGCGTCGTGCGAGATTCGGCCTGCGACGGCGCCGAGATCGAGGAAATCCTCAACAAATTGCACTTTTCGCGGAGCACGCTGGATCGCTGGTTCCACAAGTGGCTCGGCCGCACCCCCCACGAGGAGTTGGTCCGCGTTCGCCTTGAGCGCGTCAAAGACCTGCTCCTGACGACGCAACTTAGCATGGAAGAAGTCGCCTTTCGGTCGGGATTCCGGCACGTGGAGACCATGTATCGCGTCGTAAAACGAGCGACCGGGCAGACGCCCGGCGATTTTCGAGCGCAGTCTGGGGCACCCGCAAAGATTGACGAAAATCGTCAATCATCGTGACGAACAAAATCATTGACAAAAATCGCATTCTGGGCGATCATCAAGAATGTACTTGCTTGTCTTGAGGTACGCAATTTAGTCGGTTCCTCCTGTCAAAAAAGGGCGGTGTCATGGGGACGGGTAATGTTTCTCGGCGCGCGGGCGCTATCCTCGCACTGGGGCTTTTCTTCACGGCACTGCTGGCCGGACAACCGGCACAGGCCGACACGTACACGTGGAGCAACGCGGGCACGACATGGAACGTCGCCTCAAACTGGGGCGGCACCGTGCCGCTGACCAGCGACGTTGGGTTGTTCAATCTCAACTCCGCGTACACCTATCAACCTAACCTGACGGCAATCGCGACCGTTGGCGGTCTGTGGGACACCGGATCGGGAGCGCTCAATTTCGGCGGGTCCGCGCTCACGATCAATGGAACCACGATCAACGGCAACAGCGCTACAGGCATCGAAATGGATTCCGGCGCGGGCTCATTGACAATCGGCAATCCGGTAACGCTCGGCGGCGCCCAGGCTTGGCTCAACAACGTGCCGGTTTCCAACGGCCTGCTTACGGTGTCGGGCGCGGTCACCAATGGCGGCAACACGTTGACGCTCGCCGGCAGCGGCAACACAACAATCTCCGGCGGTTTGAGCGGTAGCGGCGGCGTGACCCAATCCGGCGGCGGATTGGCGGCCCTCAGCGGCGCCAATACGTACACCGGCCCGACCACCGTCAGCAGCGGCACGCTTGCATTTTCCCCGCCTTCCGGCGCCGTCTGGAATTTAAGCGGGAGCAAAACTGTGGCCCCCGGCGCGGTGTTGAATCTGAACTTGACCGGACAAACGGGTGCACCAAACAACACGATTGGCTCGATCGCTGTGAACGGCACCTGGAATGTGGGTTCCAACGCTGTAGCGCCAGACGGCTCCGTGCTTAACGGAATGACATTGACTGGCACCGGCACCATGAACATCAATGGCAGCGGCGAAGTTGAATTCGGCGCATGGACCGGCGTCAATAACGATCTCACCGGTTTCAGCGGCGTCATCAACGTCGTCGCGGGAACCTCCGGCCTGAACAATCAATTCACCACCGGCTCCCTCCCCCTGGGAGCCGATACGCTGGGAAGCGCCAACCTCGATTTCCGTGTCCAGACCGGTGCGACTTTTGATCTGCGATATGGCACTTGGGTCTGCAATCAGCTCAGCGGAGGCGGGACCATTACGAAATCCTACGCTCACGCCGGCGACACCCTCGATATTGGACGGGGCAATGGCAGCAGTACCTTCACCGGCGTTATCCAAAACGCGACAGGTACCATCGCATTGACGAAGGAAGGCACCGGGACGTTGACGCTCATGGGAACCGACACGTATACCGGCGGCACGACAATCTCCGGCGGCGTGCTCGCATTCGGCAGCACGACTGCGGTATCGCCGAACGGGACAATCAGTATCGGCGCCAACGGGATTTTGGCCGCCACGCCGATTTACAGCACCACGGCTCAGGTCGCGGGCTGGTTGACCAGCGGACGTTTGGCCGCCAACCAGACCGGCGTCATTGCCTTGCCCAACGGCACCGTGGACAACGAAAACCTTGCGCTTGCCAGCACCGCCAGTTCGCTCTGGCTGGGGGCGATCGGCAACGCCACTTACAACGGCACTCTGGCCACGGCCTCTTCCGCGCCCTACTATCTGGGCGGCGGTGGAGGTGCGATTACCTTGACCACGGGCCTTTCGGGGGCCAACAATCTCTCGGCCGGCAACAGCGCCGGCAATACCGTGATCCTGACCGGCTCCAATACCTACACCGGCAACACGACCATCAGCGGCGGCACGCTACAGATCGGCGGCACAGGCGTGTTGGGCGGTGGCAGTTACAGCGGGACGATCACGAACAGCAGTGCCTTGGTGATGAACACCGGCAGCAATCAAACCTTCAGTGGCATTATTTCCGGCACCGGCGCGCTGTTCCAGGCCGGCACGAGCGCCACGACGCTCACGGGCTCGAACAGCTACACGGGCGCAACGACGGTCAGTGCCGGCACGCTGGCGATCTCCGGCTTGACCAACGGAAGCAACAACACCAATGTCGGTGGAAACCAGTTGTCTACGTCGGCCCTTAGCGTCTCGGCCGGCGCCCTGGCAACGCTCAATATGGGATCCAACAACTTCTCCTCAGCGAACACAGGAACGCTGCTCTCCGGCGCGGGAACGATTCAATTGGCCGGAGGGACGTGGTGGCTCGGCAACGGGGGCAACAGCGGTAATATCGGTGCCGGCGGCACGACGATCGACATGTCGCCCGGCGGAGTGATCAACGTTCAATCCGGCACGCTTAAGAACGATTACGCTAACGCCAATTGGTCGGGCAACCTGGGGTCGTTGAACGTTGCCAGCGGCGCCAACGTCGACATGCGCAACAACAACGTGACGATCGACACCCTTACCGGGGCGGGCAGCGTCTTCGACAATGGTTACACCAATACCTTGACCTTGGGCGCGGCGGGCGGGTCTGGTACCTTCAGCGGAACGATCGGCGCGGGTGGCGTGACGATCAACTTGGTGAAGACCGGCAGCGGCACGCAGACGCTCAGCGGCGGATTAAGCTACACAGGCAACACCACCGTGAGCCAAGGCGTACTGGTTGTGGCGGGCAACAGCCTTGCCAGTCCCGCCTATTCCATCGCCAGCGGCGGCACTCTGCAAATCAACTCAACCGCCGACGCCAGCCCCACTAACCTCACCTCGATCACCGGTAGTGGCGTGTATCAGAAAACCGGCGCCTATCGCTGGGACCTGATGGGGACACTTGGAACCACCAAATCAATCAGCCTGTCCCAAGGCGCATTGATCGACGTGGAAGGCGGCACGCTCCGCCTGGGATACGACGGTACGAGCTACAGCAGTTGGGCCAACAACAAGTCCGGCCTGAACGTGGCCAGCGGCGCGATCTTCGATCTCTGGGACACGAACACGATCAACGTGGACGCCCTCACCGGCGCAGGGACCGTCCAGGCCGGCGAGAGCAACCAGACGCCCACGCTGGTCGTTGGCGTTGCCGGCGGCTCGGGCACCTTCAGCGGGATCATCAAGAATAACGGCGGCACCGCGGCCCTGACCAAGACCGGCTCGGGCATTCAGACGCTCAGCGGCAGCAACGGCTTCACCTATACGGGCGCGACCACAGTTAGCGGCGGTACTCTCGCCTTGGTCAATGTAGGCAACAACTTCGTCAGTTCCACGTCCGTTGCCTCGACGGCCACGTTGGTCTTGAGTTCCACCAGCGCGATCCTAAGCAACACAGGAGTGGATACGAACGTAATCGGCTACAACAATTCCAGCACCGCGATCACCGGCGGCGGCACGATCGTCAAGACGGGCAGCGGTTGGACGGAGTTCGACTACCACGTCATGGATACGTTTGCCGGCCAGATCAACATCCAGGCCGGCATTTTAGGCGCCGGCATGGGGCGTTGCACCTGGGGCTCAAACACCGCGGGGATGGGTGTCAATGTGGCTTCCGGCGCCATGCTGGACCTCCGTGGCGACGGTATCTCTCTGGGAACCCTGACCGGCTCCGGCAGCGTGGTGAACACCTACAGCAACACCACGTTCCCCGGCAACAATACGCTTACGATCGGCGTCAACAATGCCTCGTCGACGTTTTCCGGCAACATCATGGGCGCAGGCGGCGGCGCCAACAATACTTCCCCGGACGCCGGCATCACGGTCCTGGTGAAGACCGGCACCGGCATCTTGACGTTGACAGGTTCCAATACCTACGGCGGCACGACGTCGATCAACGGCGGCACGCTGCAAATCGGCAATGGCGGCGCGACGGGCAACCTGGGCAACAACACGACCACGAACAACGGCGTGCTGGTCTTCAGCCGCAGCGATTCCGGCCTCGTGGTCTCCAGCGCCATCGGCGGCGGCGGTTCGGTGGTCCAAGCGGGCAGCGGTCTGACGACCTTCATCGGCGCCAACGGCTACACGGACGGCACAACCATTTCCGCCGGCACGTTGCAAATCGGCAACGCCGGCACTACCGGTTTGCTCGGAACCAATGGCGTGACCAACAATGGCGTTCTGGCGTTCAATCGCACCGATACGGGCACGGGAATCAATTTCAGCAACTCGATCAGCGGCAACGGCAGCATCGCGCAGATCGGCAGCGGCCGGGTGGTCCTCTCCGGCAGCAGCAACTACTCGGGCGGAACCCGCATCTCCGCCGGAACGCTGGCCGTAAACAATACCGCGGCCCTGGGCAGCAGCGCAGGCGCGGTCACGATCAACGCGGGGGTGCTGGATCTCAATGGCTGGACTGTCACGGCCGGCGGGCTGACTGGCAATGGCGGCGCGGTCACCGGCGCGGCAGGTTCCGCGCTGACCCTCGCGCCCACCACCCCCATGACTTATAACGGCGCCATTCGCGGCGCCACGGCCCTCGCGCTCAACGCCCCCGGCGTCGTGCAGACCCTGGCCGCTTCCAATACCTATACTGGCGCCACGAACGTCACGGCCGGCACCTTGGCTTTGGGGCCTGCTGGCACACTGGGCACTGCCGGCATCACGCTCGCTTCGGGCGCGGTGCTGGACGTCTCGGCTTACAACGGCAGCGGCGGATACAACTTCAATTCCGGCGTGCTCGCCGCCGGCCGCAGCGCATCGATCGCCACTGATGTCAACGGTTCGCTGAACATGCAAAACAGCGCGCTCAACGTGGCCGGGGCGGGGCCGGGCAGCACGATGAGCATCAGCGGCAATCTCTCGCTCAACGGCGTTACGCTGGCCTATGATCAAAACGACCTGATTGCCCTGGGCGGCAACCTCTCCATCAGCGGCAGCACCGACTACGTTTCCCTCGGCGCGCCCGTTGTGTCGGGTACCTATACGCTCTTCAGCGGCAACAGCGTGCCCACCAACGCAGCCAGTTACTTCGCCATGGGCAGCGGCACGACATCCCGGCAGACCTACACTTTCAACAACTCCACAACTGCCGTAAACCTTGTCGTCACCGGCCAGCCCGGCGTTCTGACCTGGGTCGGCACCGGGGCCAGCGGCACAACGAACAATTGGGATAGCAACTTGAGTTCGAACTGGTACAACCAGGTTGCCCAGGGCACAGACGTGTTTCAGGCCAATGACTACGTGACCTTCGACGACACGGCCGGCAGTGCCGCGGAAAACGTCACGATCAGCGGCGGAACGGTCCAGCCCGGCTCGGTCACGGTCAGCAACACGGCGGTGGCCTACACGCTGGGCGGCGGAGTCATCGGCGGCAACGGCGGCCTGGTGAAGAACGGGCCGGGATCGTTGACGCTCAGCTACAGCAATACCTACAGCGGCGGCACCTCGCTCAACGGTGGCGTTCTCAACGTCAACGATCCGCACGCCTTGGGAAGCGGCGCGCTTACGATCAGCAGCGGCACGCTGGACAATACCAGCGGCGGCGCGATCGTCCTGAACACGAACAACGCGCAGAACTGGAACGGCAGCTTCGCCTTTGGCGGCAGCAGCCCGCTTAACCTGGGCAGCGGCACGGTCACGCTCTTGACGACGCCGGCATTGACCGTCAGCGGCAGTGGCGCCTTGACGGTCGGCGGCCCGATCTTCGGCGCCTATGGCCTGAACAAGTCCGGCAGCGGGACGCTGGTCCTGGGATCGGTGAACTACTATACGGCCGGCACTACGGTCAACGGTGGTGTGCTGCAACTCAACGCGTCAGGGTCCTCCACGGGCCCTACGGCCAACTATGGCAGTGTGGGGAGCGTCAACAGTACGCTCACCATCAATAGCGGCGCTACAGTCCTGGTGAATGCGCAGGATGGCTTGGGCAATTCCGTTAGTGCGCCCTACTACGGCGCGAGCGTCGCGATCAACGGCGGCACCTTGGCCGCCAATGCGGTGAATTACTCGAATATGGGCGCGATCAGCCTGGCTAGCGGCGCCATTACCAGCGCCGGCGGCGGAAACGCTACCTACGGCAGCTTCGTGCTCGATGAGAATGTGTCTGCCACCAGCGGCACTTCGACCATCAGCGCGCAGGCCATCACGCTCCGCGGTAACATCGGTTTTGCCGTCAACCCCGG
>Ga0302320_10024234_pt1 | contig 11856 bp, 13 predicted proteins | sample Bog_T0_3_FD_202130 | JGI IMG/M metagenome (GOLD analysis project Ga0302320, IMG submission 202130) | Peat permafrost microbial communities from Stordalen Mire near Abisko, Sweden - Bog_T0_3 | ecosystem: Environmental > Terrestrial > Soil > Wetlands > Peat | place: Sweden: Abisko, Stordalen Mire... | reverse complement strand
GATTCACCGGCACGAGCGCGTAGTTATTAAACACGCCGGTTGAGGTGGCGCAGGCGCCCATCGAGATGACCCACTTGGGTTCCGGCATCTGCTGGTAGAGATGACGGATGACCGGGGCCATCTTGTTGGAGACGCGGCCGGCGATGATCATGAGATCGCTCTGGCGGGGCGAGCCGCGGAAGACTTCGGCGCCGAAGCGCGAAATGTCGAAGCGGGAGGCGCTCATCGACATCATTTCAATGGCGCAACAAGCGAGGCCGAACGCCATCGGCCAGATGGAATTCTTGCGGCCCCAGTTAATAACGCTGTCGACCGTGGTGAGGAACGCGCCGGACTGCAGCAGCGCCTGATCCATGGTTTCGTTATCGATGTGAGAAAACAGCTCAACCGGGCCACTGGCCAGCGTGGTGCTCATATACGTTTATTGTGCCATGGGCGACACGGCAGCGATTCGGCCGTTGTGCGGATGGGTACAAGCCACCTCATTGTCAGGGGAATCCGGAAGTAAAATGGAGGACATGCGGTTCGTTGTCTTCCTGCCGATTTTCGCGGCTGCCCTGCTCGCACAAACCGTTACGAGCGTCGAGGGGCTGCCTGCTGTGGTCCGCGAACTGGATGCGCGGCAGAGCCACGAACCGCTGCCGTGCAGGGTAACGCCGATCCAGCCCGCTCTGAACTACGGCTTTGTCTTTCAGACCGGATACATCCTGCGAACGTCGCTCGATCCGTATCACGACAGGGGGCATCATTGGTACATCGTGTTCCGGGTAACGCCGGAAGACGGCAATGGCCCACCGGTTCTGTTTACGGACCACCTTGATCTTCCGGCGGCTTTGCAACCGGGCCTGGTTGCAGAAGCAGGCGGCTCGTTTCTTCTGGGTGCGGGAGTCTACGACGTCAAGTGGAGCATGCTTGACGACTTGGGACGTGTGTGCCGCCAGGAGTGGACTGTCACTGCGCAAACGGGAGGGGCGCAACGTGCGATGAAGGTGACGATGCCACCCGGCACGGCCGGGGATTATTCCTGGCGTCCCGCGCCCAGCGCCGGCGTGGGCTCTGGCGCGAAACCACACCAAGTGACCATACTGCTGAACGCCGCGGTGCCGGTTGATCCACAGTTGCGCAGCCGCGCGCCACAGAGCCCGGAGAATTCCGTAACGAACCAATGGGGAACACTGCTCAGCATCCTGGGGTCACTGCTGGAACGAATGCCCGAGGTGTCGGTACGCCTTGTGGTGTTCAATCTGGACCAACAGCGGGAGCTGATTCGCGAGGATCGCTTCAACCTTGACGACATGAACCGGGTGGCGCACGCCGCCGACGGAGTGGAAAGGTGGGCCGTCGACTATCACGTCCTGCAGAAGCCGTCAGGCGCGTGGGATCTGTTGAGCGATCTCATCGGCAAAGAGATTCGCGACCCGGTGAAATCGGAGGCCGTGATATTTCTGGGGCTTCCACAATTCAGTGCGCTAAAAATGCCTGCTGAAATGCCTGGCCCGGGCGCAGGGCAAAAACCCCGGTTCTTTTACCTCGTGCCGGGAGTACCTCAGGCGGGGCCGGGCGCCGGGGTATCGGGCGGCGCTTGGGTGGGCGGCGGCGGTCGGAATCAACGGATGGATTCCATGAGCAACGGAAGGGACCTTAGCCTGGGAGGCACACCGCCGGATCCGATCGACCAAAGCGTTCGCCGGATGAAGGGGAGGACCATGGTGGTCAACTCGTTAAGCGGGTTCAACAAGGCGATTGAAGAGATCGGGCGGAGCCTGAACCGTTGATGGAGGGTCGCGCGCGCTTGATACACTGAAGTCTGTGCCCAGCGTCTTCCGGCGTCTCATGTTGTGGGACTATCAGCGCGGCGTGTGGCAGTACGACGTCATTTGCGGACTGATCGTTCTGTTCATATTTTTCTCGCCCCGCGAGTGGTTCCGCGATCAACCCCGCATTCCCAACGCCGCCGAAATTACGTCGCTGCCCTCTCATCAGGGCGAGTCGGAATTCTGGCTGGAGCCGGAACTGGTGACGGCGTATCCCGAAGATAAGAGACTGGCGGAGATCGGCAAGGTTCTTACGGCGCGGACGCGCAAGGTGCATGTCATCACGCGGATTGAGCCGGTCTACGATTCCGAACAGGAAGTCACCGGATACCTCGCGTTTGCGAAACCGTGAAGAGCATGACGTTTATTGACAAGCGCGGAGTAACGGTTCGCCGGTTGGCAGGCGTCCCATTTGCAGGTATGAGACATTTGGCATTTGTTCTGACTGCTGGTTTGGCGTTGGCCCCCGTTGCGCCGGCAGCGGATACCCTCGCAACCGTCTTCGAGCATATTGACGCGGCGGCGAAGACCTTCAAGGGGATGACGGCGAGTATTTCGAATACTCAGTACCATTCCCTGGTAGACCACAAGGACGTGCAGACCGGCACGATCAAGTTGTCCCGGGCCAGCGCGGATCAGACGCGCGCGCTGATCGATCTTTCGGGCGGCATGAACGGTTCGGAGACTCTGGCGCTGGACGGGCTTCGGGCTTTGGTTTACAACCCGAAGACGCAGATCGTGACCGAGTACGACATGAAGAAGTACAAGGATGTGGCGAACCAGTATCTGCTGCTGGGTTTCGGGGCAACCAGCACCGCGTTGAAGGCCGCATACGACGTAAGCTACGTCGGCGAGGAGAAGATCGGCGCTCAGGCGACTTCGCACATCAAGCTGGTTCCGAGGTCGAAGGAAACGCTGCGGCAGCTGAAGCAGGCGGATCTTTGGTTCGGCGACAACGGTCTGGTGTTGCAGCAGAAGTTTCTCTTCCCCTCGGGCGATTACAAGCTGGCCACGTATTCCAACATGAAGCTGGGCGCCGTGCCGGACAAGGAACTGGAACTGAAGCCGAAGGGCGCGAAGTTCCAGAAAGTGGAGCAATAGAACGGTGGAAGTGGCCCTGCAGCGTCCGGCTTCTCCGCAGCGACTGGCGTATCTCGACTGGATGCGCGGGCTGGCCGCCGTCACGATGCTCCAGGGGCACGTTTTCCATTCTTTCCTGCGCGACGATCTGCGCACCGGCGGGCCGTATCTGATGTCGCAATTCGTGGGCGGAATGCCGCCCGCGGTTTTCCTGTTTCTCCTGGGCGTAACGTTCGCCTTCGGGATGGATAGCCAGGAGCGCAAGGGTGTTGCGGCATCGGGCAGGTGGGTTGCAGCGCTCAAACGCGCGGGGCAGATTTTCGCGCTGGCATTGGCGTTCCGGCTGCAAATGTGGATCGTATCGATAGATAAGAGTCCGTGGACGGATTTGCTGCGGGTGGACGTGCTCAACACCATGGGCTTCGCGTTGTTCTGTCTTTCGGTGATGGCGGTATTCCGGACCGTGGAGCGCATTCGGATGTGCGCAATACTTGGCGTGCTGATCGCGGCGGCGGGGCCTCTGGTTTCGGCGGTGAACTGGGATGGCGTGCCCTCCCTGGTGAAGCATTACATCGCGCCGGACGCGTTCTACTTCGGGTTCTTTCCGTGGGCGGCGTTTGTCGCCTTCGGCATGAGCGCGGGGAGTCTGCTGCGGCATTTGAAGCGCGATCAGGTGGGTACCGCGATGCAATGGCTGGGCGGCGCGGGCGTGGCGTTGGCATTCGGGGCATGGGTTATGTCGAATCTGCCGTATTCGCTGTATTCGAAAGTGGATTTCTGGCATGACGGGCCGTTGCTGATCTTCATCAAGCTCGGCATCCTGCTGATGCTGCTCTCGTTCTCGTACGTCTGGAACCTGGGGCTGAAGGAAGGGCAATGGAGCCTGGTCAGGCAGTTCGGCGTGACGAGCCTGCTGGTTTACTGGGTTCACGTAGAGCTGGTTTACGGCAAGTCGCTGTGGTTCTTTAAGGAGAACCTGACGCTGCCGCAGACGGTGGCGGCGGCGATCGGAGTCACGTTCTTTATGCTGGGTGTCTCACTGCTGCGTACGAATTGGGCTACGGTTCGCGAGTGGGTACGGACGCGGGCGCTACCTTCGTGGTCTGCGGGTGCGGCGGCGCAGCCGGAAGCCAGCGAAGCGTCGGGCGATTGAGCTGAGATACCACGCGGTGAACCGCGCCACAGCGGGGTGGAAACCACAGGCGCCCTCCGGGAAAATCTGTGTTAGTCTTGAACGAAATGCAACGATCGTCCGACGGGAATCTGCGTAAGGAGCAATCCATGCTGACAAGTCCGCCCGTGTGGGCTGCATTTTTGATCGTGCTGGTCATATTGGTTTTTGTCGGGGGCATGATGTATTGGTCCATCGGGCAGCAAATGGCGCCGGAGGATCTCGGACTTCGGACAGCTATGAACGATACGCCGCCCAACCACGCAGCCGCGATCATTTATTCCCGGGTGATTTCGGCAAGCGTGACAAAGACATCCTCGCTTTATCTGGCTTTCCTGCTGATTTTTCTGGGCGGTTCCTTTGTCCTGCTGCCGATCCGGGCCGCATACCAGGCTCATCTGGAAGGTCATGAGATGAAGGGGACGCTCACGACCAGTTCACCCGGCTTGATCATGATTTCGTTGGGTGTGGTCCTGGCAATCGCAACTATGGCCATCAAGACCGACGTAACGTATAGCGAGCAGTTCAGTAACCAGCCGGCCGTGCCGCCGGCGGCCGACACGGCACAAAAAAGGAACGATTTCGCACCGTGGCCGACATCGAAAGGACCCGCTCAATGACAGGAAAGTACCTATTCACGATTGCCCTGGCAGGAGCGCTGACGGGCCAACCCACGGGCGCTCCGAATCCCGTACCCTGGCGTTTTCCGAGCACGGCGTCTCAGCCTGCAACCTGTGTGATCGCGCTCAACGCGGGGGCTCTGGCGGGTCTTATGACCGGGTTCCATGTGCTGTCAAACTCGCAGTTTCCGAGTGTCGCGTGGAATCATAACATGATAGCCGCAGTGATCCTGGCTCCCGACAAAACGGGGAGGCTTCCGGCAACCCCGCCTTCGTTCGTGGACACACTGGCCGCCGATGGGTCGACTCAGAAGAAGGCGGTGTTCCGTCTGGCCGATCCGGCGGCCACTCCGGGAGCCGCAACGGAGGTGGATGTGGTGGAACTGGATCGCGGGCGCTTCGGCTCCGCACCGGCCTGCGAGGTAGTTTCCTCTCACGCAGCGCCGGAGGCCCAGTCGCTGGGGATCGGAATCAGGACCGGATCAGGTACCGCAGTCATCTCCGGCACGCGGAGCGTTGGGCAGTGATACGAAGTGCCGTAACTGAGTCTGCCACTCGGCCGAGGACCTTAGGGATGCACTCACACGGAACCATCGCGATCGAACACGGCGAGCGACCAAACTAAGACGGTCCGCCTTCAAGATGCGTCAGGCGATGCTCGTGAATCTCAGCCACGTGCAGAAGACGGGCAATGCCTTCCATAATTTCGCCCAGCCGCCGATCCCGCTGGCGGTTCTCCGCTACCATCATCTCAACGCTCTGGGCCAGCGCCTCATTGCGTTCGGTCAATCGGTCGATTCGCTCTTCAAAGGTCATAGTCCGTGTCTTCATGATAGCCCGACCTGATAGAATTCGAATTCCCCCTATGACCAATCCGATGGCCCGTCCGCTGGCCGAAGCCGATCCCGATATCCACCGCCTGATCCAGAAGGAAGCAGATCGCCAGAACAGCCAAATCGAGCTGATTGCCAGCGAAAACTTCACTTCGGAAGCCATTCTCGAGGCCACCGGCAGCGTCCTCACCAACAAGTATGCGGAAGGCTATCCGGGCAAGCGCTATTACGGCGGCTGCGAGTTCGTCGATCAGATCGAAGACATCGCGCGTGACCGGGCTAAGAAGCTTTTCGGTGCCGAATATGTAAACGTCCAGCCGCATTCCGGCTCGCAGGCCAACCAGGCTGCATTTGCGGCGATTCTTCAGCCGGGCGATACTATCATGGGCCTCGATCTGGCGCATGGCGGCCACCTCACGCATGGCCACAAGCTGAATTTTTCGGGCAAGACTTATCACGTGGTGGGCTACCAGGTGAGCAGGGAAGACGAGCGGATCGATTTCGAACACGTTGCCAGCCTGGCCGCCGAGCACAAGCCGAAGATGATTATCGCGGGCGGTAGCGCCTATCCGCGCCAATGGGATTTCGCCAAGTTCCGGCAGGTTGCCGATTCGGTCGGCGCGTTTCTGGTGGTCGACATGGCCCACTTCTCGGGTCTGGTGGCGGCGGGCCTGCACCCCAATCCCTGCGAATATGCCGATATCGTGACCACGACGACCCATAAAACGCTGCGCGGACCGCGTTCCGGCCTGATCCTGGCGCGCGAGAAGTTCGCCGCGGCCATCGACAGAAACGTATTTCCCGGCACCCAGGGCGGGCCTTTGATGCATGTGGTGGCTGCCAAAGCGGTCTGCTTCCTCGAGGCGCTTCAACCGGCGTTTAAGGAATACCAGGCGCAGGTGATTGCCAATGCGAAGGCGCTGGCCACGGGCCTCAGGGGCGAGGGGTTCCGCGTCGTTTCCGGCGGTACGGATACCCATCTGCTGCTGCTCGACGTCTTCAGCAGGGGCGTGCGCGGCAGGGAAGCCGAGAACGCTCTGGACGCGGCGCGTATTACGGTGAACAAGAACGCCATTCCTTTCGACACCAATCCGCCGATGAATCCGAGCGGAATCCGACTGGGCAGTCCCGCGGTAACCACCCGCGGCTTCCGCGAAAAGGAAATGCAGGAAGTGGCGTCGTGTATTGCGGAAGTCCTTCGGAGCCTGGGCGCGGGGGATTCCGAAGGCGCGATTGCTTCGGTGCGCGCGCGAGTGGAAACTCTCACCGGGCGCTTTCCTCTTTATGCGTGGCGCCGGAATCAGGAATCGCGCGGGCAGGCATAGTCCGCTCAGGCAGATCACGTGAGAATCGCGCTCGATGTCCGGCGAATTCGGGATTTCGGCGTTGGCACGTATATTCGCAACCTGCTCCAGGCGATGGCCGCGCAGGATGCGCCCCACGACTTCCGCCTGATTTGCGCAGCCCGGGATCAGGAGCAGCTTCCCGCGCTGCCGGGCAATTTCCGGGTTGAGATTTACAATCGGCGGGATTCGTCGCGGCTGGATCATTTTGCCCTGCCGAAACTGCTCCGGCACCTGGGGGTGGATCTTACTCACATTCCTTTCCACAGGGTGCCGCTGCTGATGCCACAGCCCTACGTGGTGACGATTCACGATCTCAGCAGCGTATTCTACGACGATGCGACCGGAATCCTGCACGCCGCACGCGTGTTTCGACTCAAGCGGGGGCTCAATCGGGCCAGCCGGATCATAGCGGTTTCCGGAGCAACACAAAAGGATGTAGTGAATCTGGTTCCGGCGGCGGCGGACCGCGTGCGATTGATCTACAATGCCCCCGATCCGCAGTTTCTGGGGCGCAGGACATCCGGCTCGCCCGGCGGCGACCCTGCCGCGGCGGCGCGGGAGCGGCATCGGATCCTGGAGCGGTACCAAATCAACTACCCGTTCCTGCTCTACGCAGGCTCCATTCGACCTCAAAAGAATATTCCCCGCCTGATCGAAGCGTTCGCCGTTGTTCGGCAAAAGCTGGAGAATCACGGGGGCTACAAGGACCTGCGGCTGATCGTCATTGGCGACGATATTTCCCGTTATCCCGTGGTTCGGCGCGCCGTGATCCAGAGCCGCGTGGAACATGCCGTGCGCTTTCTGGGCTTCATTCCCCTCGACACGTTGCGCGTATTTCATGAGTTGGCGACGGCATTCGTGTTTCCCTCACTCTATGAAGGCTTCGGTCTACCCCCGCTGGAGGCCATGGCGTCCGGAACGCCCGTGATCGCCTCGCAAGTCAGTTCCCTGCCCGAAGTGGTGGGCGGGGCGGCAATGCTGGTGAATCCGGAGAATGTGTTCGATATTGCCCGCGGGATTACCGAAGTCCTGCTGAATGCCGAACTGCGCGAAGAACTCATCACCCGGGGCAGACGGCAGGCTGCGCGATTCAGCTGGGCGCGGACAGCGCGGGAAGTACTGGCGGTCTACGACGAGATCCCGCATCGCGCCAGCCCCGCCTGATCGGCAGACTGCGGGATCAAAGCAGGCGTTCCAACTCGGCAGCCAGATAATCGACCGTCAGAATACCTGTGCGGTAAGTCCGCACATCGAAAAAATGCCACTCAGCGCCCGTTTCACCGGGGCAATAAAAGATCTGCTGCTCGTCGACCGTGTTGTGTTCCAGAAAATTCTGATTGAACGACCGGACACCGCCGCGAAGAACATAGCGCTGTCGGAAGTCCTCCGTGGAATACGCTTCCTCGGTAGCGGCGTATTCGAGTTGGAGCAGCCGCCCGCGCAGGCTGATCTGGAGGAGATTCGGGCGGGCGTCGTCGAAACTCTCGTCGGTCCACTCGGGCGGATCCAGCACCAGCGCGGGCTGAGTCAGCCGCCCATTCAGATTGTCCACGAAAGCCCGGCAGAGCTGGTACAGCGAGGCTGCACCCCGTAGCCGGAGTTGGTCCACCACCGCGTTTTCATCGATGAGCCGCTGGTCCCGGCCGGCAATGGCCTCAATCGCCTGGGCCAGACGGTCCAGGCGGTCCTTCGGGTGACGTCTCCATTTCACGGCCGATCCAAACAATTCTCGCCCTCACTATACTCAGGATGTTCCTGCCCTGGAACGGAATCGTCTGGCGGTATCGCGACGGCCCTTCAAAATCCGGCTCGCTTGCCACCTCAACTCCGCTCTGGGTTCGCCTCACGTATCTTACACGCAGTCCCGCGCTTTCCGCCACTATCCAGCAAGAGGAGGCCGCCGGAATCGACCGAAGGGACTCATTGCGGTCCATCAGGATCAGGTCACCGCTGGAAAACGGGGCGGGCAACGCGAGGTCGTGAGCCAGATAACCTGCAATAGGCCCCTCAAGAGGCGCGGTGAGGCCTCGCGGGAGTGGCATGAAGCCGTGAACGATTTCAAAGGAGGCGGCGGTGCCAGGCCCAATGCGGTGCCGAAGCAGAGGGACTGCGGCCACCTCCGAGGCATGGCCATTCGCCTCCGACCACAGGATCTGAGGAATTGTGATGCGCAGCGCCTGCATGAGGCGGTCTGCCGCGTCGGGTGAAAGTATCCGTATCCCTTTGAGAGCATTATGCAAATGAGGCTGCGATATCCCGGCACGACGCGCCAGGGCTCTCTCGCTGACCTCACCCGAATGCACCCTCTGGCGAGCGAGTTCGAGGAGGCTCTGGCAAACATCTGTGATTAACAAGTCAGAAATAGCCTAGCTCCAGTCATAGGATTTATCCTATTGCCCATATTTCAAACAGAAATAGATCAGATGTAATAGTACACCAAAAGCGCCCCAGGATGATGCCTTTAGTACTGGAAGTACCAGATAACGAAGGGTAACTGCGCCTTTCCCGTAAATATCAGAGTAATTCATTATCCAATTAAACGAAAAATGCGAGAAATTATAAAAAGAATTCGGTGGCGCTTATGCGCATACCGGAAGGAGCGTACTTGACTTTCGATTGGAGCAGTTCCGAAGCCGTAGGGTTGGCGAGAGAAGGTTGCACGCATTGCCTGGGAATTGGATTGCGTCGCGGCGGACAAGTGCAGGACTTGCCCTGCAGCTGTGTATTGAGAAAGATATTCCGGTGCTGTTATGCCAAATTCCGGGCCTGTGCCACCAAAGAAAAATATATGGGCAAGGTGCGCCTGGAAGCCGTGGAAGGCTCGAGCGCGAACTTCTGCTGGGGCATGAAAGACGAGGAGTACATGGCGGATTTCTGCCTCGTCAGCCGGCGTGCGCTGGAAGACAGTGAGTACCAGTTGTTTCGGTATCATTTCCTCCTGGGAGCGGACTGGAAGCTCTGCTGCCGCCGCCTGAAGATCGACCGCGGAAGTTTCTTCCATCATGTGTACCGGATCGAACAGAAGTTAGGGCAGGTATACCGCGAGTTGCGCCCCCATGCGCTGTTCCCGCTGGACGAGTATTTCGGTGGCACGATCCGGAAGCAGCTCCCCGGGATGTACGAACCGGTGCGTGCCGAGGTCCCGAATCCCTGGGCGAATGTGCTGCGGATGCCCGGCCGGAAGCGAGGCCGACCGGTCCGGGCACCCTTGAAAAAGGTAGCGTGAAATAAAAAAGGGGGACGGTCGTCGTCGATTACAACCGTCCCCCAGGCAGTCTGGCGTAAATCAGCTCAGCAGTTTTCCTTGCCGCAGATAGGCGGGCACATCAAGCTCATCGTCGAAAGTGTGTCCCGGGGAAGCGGGTGACATCAGGCCCGCGGAAGCGGCAGAATTGTGGCTGGCCTGCGCCATGGGCATGCCGCCCATGGCGGCCGCGGCCATCGCCAGCATCGGTTCAGGTTCCGCAAACTCCGGTTCGCCGGCCGCTGGTTGGGCAATCAACGATTCCTGAGTGGCCGACGCCAGGGCAGTGGTGAGCGCGCCGGAGGCAAAAGCCTCGCGGGGCGCGAAGAAATCCTCCACGGGGAGCGCCACAATAGCCGGTTCACTGCCGACGGCGAATTCGTGCTCGAAAACGGGTGGTTCCGCCGGTTGCTCCGCGGGGAAGCCCGTAGCGATCACAGTCACGCGGACTGAATCTCCCATTCCCGGCTTCTCAATCACCCCAAAACTGACATGCGTTTCACCGGATCCGCAGGCATCGCGGATCAGCGAGCAGGCCCGGTTCATTTCGTGCAGACCGATCTCGCGCGTGGAGACCAGATTCAGCAGCACCTGACGGGCGCCTCGGATCTTTGTGTCTTCGAGCAGGGGCGAGTTGATGGCGGCGCTCGCAGCCTCCACCGCTGCATCTTCGCCCGTGGCGGTCGCGTTGCCGATCAGGGCGTGGCCCATGCCCGAAATTGCCGCCCGAATATCGGAAAAATCGAGATTAATCAGGCCCGGAGTAAGAATGATTTCGCTGATGCCTTCCACCGCCTGCCTGAGAACTTCATCGGCCATGCGGAAAGCCTGTTTCATGCCGATGCCCTGGGGTCCCACCTGAATCAGTCGCTCATTCGGAATCGTGGTCAGGATGTCCGCCGATTCCGCCAGATCGCTGACGCTGTTGGTCGCCTGCGCCATACGCTTCACGCCTTCAAAGGCAAAGGGAGTGGTGACAATGGCGATGGTCAGGGCGTCCAGCGATTTGGCAAGCGATGCCACCACGGGCGCCGCGCCCGCGCCGGTACCGCCGCCAAGGCCTGCGGTCACAAATACAAGATCCGCCCCTTCCAGTATCCCGAGAATGCGTTCCGTGTCTTCCAGCGCGGCACGACGGCCGATCTCGGGATTGGAACCGGCGCCCAGCCCATTGGTAATCTTCGCGCCAATCTGGATTTTGTTCGGTACGCGAGAAGCCTCAAGAGCCTGCCGATCCGTGTTCATCACGTAGAACTCGACGCCTTCGAGTCCCGATTCAAACATGCGGTCCACGGCATTAGAGCCGCCGCCGCCGACGCCGATCACTTTGATCCGTGCGCCCGGACGGGCCTCGTCCTGAATTTCGAATTTGAATATGTCCATTGCGCTGATCCCCTTATAACCGATTTTGGTGCATTTCTTACCTGAGAATTCGTCCGAGGAAACCGGAGCGGCGCTCCAGATCCACGTTGGCCCGAAGGCGTGCGGCATACAAAGAAAGGCCCGCCGCCGTCGTCCAGGCCGGGTCCTTCAGTTCCGGAGGCAGATCCCGATACCCCTGGGTCAATCCGATTCGGGCCGGTCGATCCATGATTCGTTCCGCGACATCGCAGATGCCGGGCAATAACGCCCCGCCGCCGGTGATCACGAGGCCGTTGGCAAGTGCCCGATGCAGTCCCGCAGCCGTAAGTTCCTTCTTGACTTCGATAAACAGATCTTCGGCCCGCGATTCCAGAATCTGATTGATG
>Ga0302320_10024232_pt1 | contig 11857 bp, 12 predicted proteins | sample Bog_T0_3_FD_202130 | JGI IMG/M metagenome (GOLD analysis project Ga0302320, IMG submission 202130) | Peat permafrost microbial communities from Stordalen Mire near Abisko, Sweden - Bog_T0_3 | ecosystem: Environmental > Terrestrial > Soil > Wetlands > Peat | place: Sweden: Abisko, Stordalen Mire... | reverse complement strand
TTGCATGGCGACTCTGCCCATCTACGAGGATTCCCAGCCGGAGTTCATTTCTGTACGCGAGTACCTCACCACGAGCTACCGCCCCGACTGCGACTATGTGGACGGGCGGATTGAGGAGCGCAACTTGGGCGAGTTCGATCACGCACTCTTGCAAACCCTTCTGGGGCATATATTCACGGCTAACCGCGATGCGTGGGGCGTGATTGCACTGACCGATGTGCGGGTCCAGGTAAAGGCAACGCGATTCCGAGTGCCCGATCTGACCGTGCTCCGCGCGGGAACGCCGCGGGAACGGATTCTTACTCATCCGCCGCTCCTCGTCATCGAAATCCTATCTCCGGAGGACAGGCTAAGCCGCATGACCGAGCGAACCGGCGAGTATCTTGATTTCGGCGTCGAGAATATCTGGATTTTGGACCCCGTGCACCGCCAAGCCTATCGCGTGACACGAGCAGGATTCGAGCTGTCCCCCTCCGGCGAGATCACCGTGCCCGGAACCCCGATCCGCGTGGTGCTGAGCGATCTGTTCACCGAACTGGACAGAGGCTGAGGAGCGCCATCAATCGCGAGCCGAACTCCGTCCCGCAAGCCACCTTCTGAGCGCCTCATCTGCGCGGCCCTGCCACCCGTTTCCCGTAGCGCGCAGACCCTCCGCCACATCGGGCGAAAGCCGAATCGAGATGGGAACTTTCTTCGGAGTCTTCTGCGGACCACGTTTACCGAGCTTCAAGAGCGTTTTCTGCTCTCCCTGCGGCAGAGAGGAGAACGGCTTGAAAAGGGCAACATCCTCGGCCGTAATCTCTCGAACCTCTCCGTCTTCATCAATCAATGGTCTGCGGTTTGCCATAGAGCTTAGCCTCTCTCTTGTTGGTCTTGCGAAAACTGATCACCCGGATACCATCCGATTTCGGAATGTAACAGAGCAGGTGCAGGCGCTTGTCCAGATACCCAACAGCAACACGACGCGTCTCCCCCTTGCGTAACTCCGTAAAGAAGATTGCTGTCGAGAATTCGAAATCCGCCGCCCGCTCGAATGAAAGTCCAGGTTCGCGGATATTGCGTTCATTCTTGGCGGGATCGTAGGTGATTCCCATAGGCTTATTGTATATACTATTTGAGGGATGTCAAGAATGGCGTTGATAGAACAGGTAAACAGCGAAATCCCGTGGCTTCAAACTCGGAAACACAAAACCCGAAGGCATTTGGGATCTAAGGAGATTGGTAAACATACTTTCCGAGAACTCGCCCATGCGGATCGAAAAACACCGCCCAAGTTGTGATTGTTGGAAGCATCGGATCGTATAGGAACTCTCGATTGCAGCCATCTGGAATGCCTCCCAGTTTGCCGCACTTTCCAACGGTGTCCGGCTTCCCCATAGCGGAGAGAACCTGCTGTTCGTTCATTCCGCTCGACACCTGGGCGAAATGGTCCTCAAGCCGCGCGTCATAAACGTATCCGTAGATAAACCGCGCTATCAATGTCGCTACAATGCCGATGGTGAGCGATGCAACAGATCTCTTGAACCACTTCCACATTTCTCTCGCTCCGCGAGACTAGCCAGCCTCACCCTCGCCGCCGCAACTCCAGCTCCACCACCCGCAGCATCTCCGCCTCAGGCGCCGGCTTACCGGTCCAGATTTCGAATTGCCGTGCCCCCTGCTGCACAAACATCTCAAGCCCACTCACCACCGGAATCCCGCGCGCCTTCGCCAGCTTCAGCAACGGCGTCTCCAGCGGGTTATAGACCATATCGAACACCAGGCTCGCATTCAGCTCGTTCTCGGCAATCGGCATTTGCTGGCTCAACGCGTGCCCGTTCGTGCCGGCCATTCCGCAGGGCGTCGTATTGATCAGCACGTCAAACTTGTTCTTCGCCAGCAGCTCATGTTTCAGCGACTTGGCCTTCGCCTGCCGGGCCAGCGCAACCGCCTTCTCATGCGTGCGGTTCACCACCAGCACCTCGGCGCCCTGCTCAACCAGCGCGAACACCGCCGCACGCGCCGCGCCCCCCGCGCCCAGCACAGCGATACGCGCCCCTTTCAGCCGCAGCCGTTTTTCCAAAGGCCTCACCACCCCGGCAACGTCCGTGTTGAAGCCGTAAATCTTGCCGTCTGCTCCCGTGCGCAGCGTGTTGCAGGCCCCAATCCGCGCGGTCAGCGGGTCCATGTTGGCCAGGTGCGGCAGCACCTCCTGCTTCAGCGGCATGGTAACCGCAACGCCGCCCAACGGAAGCTCGCGCACCACGGTCAGCAAATCCTCCAGCGCCTTCACCTTCAACGGCAGCATCACCGCGTTCACACTCTCGCGGCGAAACGCCGTATTGTGCATCAGCGGCGAAAGCGAGTGCCCGATGGGGTTGCCGGCCACGCCAAAAATCCGCGTAGCCTGGTCGAGCTGCTCCACCCGGTAGAGATCGCGCAAAGTTTTGACGGTCACCTGGCCCGGCGCAGTCTCGGAGTCTTCGCTAAACGACGCAAACGTAAACGCCCCTCCTTCGCGCGGGCCCAATACCCGGCTCACCAGCCCCTCGTCGCCCATGGCGATGCCCACAACCTGCGCCGACAGCGAATGGTCCTCGATCAGCTTGAGTACGGCAAGGTTATCGGCCAGCGTGCGGGCCGTCGAAACCACCTTCACAAACTCCGGCTGAAAGGCTTCAATCCGTAGGGCCGCCTGATCAAGGCTTTTGGTCCGCGTAAAGTCGTGAAAACTGATCAGCAGCGCACAACCCGCGGCCCGCAACCCCTCTCGGAATTTTTTCAGTTGCGCCGGCTTCGCTTCCTCGGCGGACTCAACCTCAAGGTCCACAATCGTGCAGCCCGCTTCGGCGGCTGCCAAAAGCATCGCGAATTCATCCGTCAAGGACCGCACGAAGTGCCCGCCAAAGGGTTTGCGCCGGCAGGTGCCAATCCCCGTCACATCCCGGTGAGCGGCAAGAAACTCCTTAAGCCCCGGCAACACCGCCGCGGGCTTGGCCAGGGAGTCGAGCCGGAACTCGAAAAACTTCGAGTCCTTGAGAGCCGCCTCAGCCCGCTCCATCATTTCCGCTGCCGAACTGCCCTGAATAGCCACACAAAGCTTGCCCGTGCGCACCCGCGGAGCTGTCGGCGCCGGAGCCAGACCCGCACCCTGGGCGAATTCGACTGCCGGGGCAAAATTCTTCGTGTTGGGACCGTTCGGTGCCATTGCCGTCAATTGACGCATATTAGATCGCTTGCGTCCAGGATGCAAGAGACTTGTCTTGGTTCCCCAATTGAAACTCACCGGCGTAACCCGCCCGACTGTGGCAACCTAGAGTGTTGGAGGATTTTTCCGATTATGCCCGTTGAAACAACCTCTCCCGCCGTTCTCCCTGATTCGCTGCACGCCTGGGAGGCAGGCGGGGCAACGTCCGCCGAGGCCCTCGCCGCCTGGGTCAGCGCCCGCCTGGCCGCGCACGAGGCCGCGCTCGCTGCGTTGCTCGCCGTCGAAGGGCAGCGCACCCCCGAAAACTCTCTCCTTCTGTATGACCAAGCCATCGAGCAGCTCAATCTGGCGGGTGCCCAGGCGGGCGTTCTCAACTCCGTCGCCGCCGACAGCGCCGTCCGCGACCAGGCCCAGCAGGAGGCCCAGCGCGTATCCATGGCCGGCAGCGCCCTGAGCCTGAACCGTGCCGTCTATGAAGCCCTCGCCGCCATCGACCTGGCCGGCGCCAGCCCGGCCACGCACCATTTTGTCGAGCGGACCCTCCTCGGCTACCGCCTCGCCGGCGTCGACAAAGATCAGGCCACCCGCGATCACATCCAGTCTCTCCACGAGAAAGCCACCCGCCTTTCGCTCGAGTTCAGCCGCAACATCCAGGAAGGCGCAAAGACCATCGAAGCTACCGTCGCCGAGCTCGACGGACTACCCGCCGACTACCTCGCCCGGCATCAACCGAACGACGAAGGCGTCGTCACCCTCTCCACCGACCAGCCCGACATGCAGCCGGTCATGACCTTTGCTTCGAATGACGCGCTGCGCAAGCGCATGTTTCTCGCCTACCACACCCGTGCCTACCCGGCCAACCAGCAGATTCTTCTCGATCTGCTCGTGACCCGGCAGCAGATCGCCACCATCCTCGGCTTCCGCAGTTGGGCTGACCTGGCCACCGCCGACCAGATGATGGGCTCGGCCGCCAACGTCCGCACCTTCCTCACCAAACTTGAACTCGCCAGCCGCGACGGCGCCATTCGCGAGCACGAACTGATTCTTGAATTCGCCCGCAAGCATCAGCCCGGCCTCACCTCCATCGACATCGGCAGCCGCGCCTATTGGTATGAGCAGTTCCGCCGCTCCGCCTTCGACTTCGATTCGCAGTCCGTCCGCCCTTATTTCCCCTACGCCCAGGTCGAAGCCGGCGTCCTCGAAACCGCCGCGCGCCTCTTCAAAATTGAATTCCGCCGCTGCGACGCCCCCGCCTGGCACCCGGCAGTTTCTGTCTTCGAAGTCTTCGACGGCGGCCAGCCCGTCGGCCGTTTCTACCTCGACATGCACCCCCGCGAAGGCAAGGACAAGTGGTTCTCCGCCGCGCCCATCGTCACCGGCTCCCGCGGCCGCGCGCTCCCCGAGGCCGCCCTCATCTGCAACTTCCCCGGCGGCGAGCAGGAATCCAGCACCAATGAGTCGAACCAGCACAACGACCCAGGCCTGCTCCAATACAACGACGTCGTCACCTACTTTCACGAGTTCGGCCACCTCATGCACGCCATCCTGGGCGGCCAAACCGAGTGGGCCGGCCTCTCAGGATTCGCAACCGAAGGCGATTTTGTCGAAGTCCCCTCGCAGATGCTCGAAGAGTTTTTCCGCGACGAAACCCTGCTCCAGGCCTTCGCCAAGCACTATGAAACCGGCGAAACCCTGCCTCTCGAACTGATCCAGAACATGAAACGCGCTGGCTCGTTCGGCCGGGCGGACTGGGTCCGTTCCCAGCTCTACTACACCACTCTCTCGCTCGATCTCCACGATCAGGACCCCACCGGCCTCGACCTCGACTTCACCACCAAACGTCTCTACGAAAGCCTGCAGCCCTGGACCTGGCTTGAAGGCAACCGTATGTTCGCCAGCTTCGGCCACCTCACCGGCTACTCGTCGAACTACTACACCTATGCGTTCGACAAGGTCATCGCCCTCGACTTCTTCGCGCAGTTCGATCCGGAAGACCTGCTCGGCTGCGATGCCGGAGCCCGCTACCGCACAGCGGTGCTGGAGCAAGGCGGCTCCAAGCCCGGCCGCCAGATGGTCCGCGACTTCCTCGGCCGCGACGAAGAGTTTTCCGCATTCTCCGACTGGCTCAATGAAGAGTTCGAAGGCGAGCTGTTGGCTGCCAGCTCTTAGCTTCTCGCTTCAGCCTCAACCTATGGGATTTCCTCGTGCTATACTTGTATAGCGTTACTCAAGGAGGTTTGCTATGCTGGCAATCCGTCTCCCGGAAGAGATTGAAAAACGCCTTGACGCACTGGCCAAGGCAACTGGCCGCACCAAGACCTACTACGCCCGCGAAGCCATCCTTGAACATCTTGACGACCTCGAGGATATCTACTTGGCTGAGCAGGAGTTGGCAGACATTCACGCAGGCCGGAGCACCACGGTTTCTCTTGAGGAAGTGATGAAGCGCTATGGCATGGTCGATTGATCTCGGCCCAAGGGTTCAACGCCAATTGGATGCACTCGATCCGCAGGTCCGACGCCGAATCCTCCAATTCCTTCATGCCCGCCTTGCACTACTTGAAAACCCACGCAGCATCGGCGAAGCGCTGAAAGGCACGGAATTTGGCGATCTCTGGAAGTACCGTGTCGGAGACTATCGCATTCTTGCCAGCATCGAAGACAAATTGGTCCGAATTCTAATAGTCCGCATCGGCAACCGCCGCGAAGTGTACCGCTGACCATATACGGGTGGCTCTAGCTGCGGGTCGACGCCACAGCTATTTGCGAAGGAGGCAAGCACATGTTGCCAGCAAACGTTCAGCGTCCCAGCAATAAAGAAAGAGTTCAACTGCTCGCGCATTTGCTGCACGAAGCTGAAGCTGGACACTTTGAAGAACTTGCATGCCCAGACTGCCAACACCGAACAGTCTCGGTGTGGTTCACGAACCCAGCCCCAAGCTTGTACCGAACATGGGTTATCTGTACAGATTGCGATTTTCATTCCCGAGCCCAAAACTCTGAAAGACCACGCTTCTACTCCGAAGATCGTCGCCGCATGGATTTGGAAGAGCGTGACTCAGCGATTCTGAAACAAGCAATCCTCAAGAAGCCAGCCCAGTAATCGAATCAATCGAATCCCCAATATCGGAGCAATTCCATGACCCCATCCGACTTCAGCCGCATCGCCCTCAGTCTCGAAGGCGCAGAAGCGAGCTCGCACATGGGCGCGCCCGATTTCCGCGTCGGCGGACGAATTTTTGCAACGCTTGCTTCAGAGAGCCAGGGCTATGGCAACCTGATGCTCACCCCCGAGTTGCAGGCCGCCTTCATCGCGGAAGCGCCTGCGATTTTCCTCCCCGTCGGCGGTAGCTGGGGCCAGAACGGCGCAACCCACATCCGTCTCGCCGAAGCCACCGAGGACGTCCTGCTGGGCGCTTTGCATACCGCCTGGAGGCTGCGCGTCGAGAAAAACCAGAAACCCGCAAAGAAACCCGCTTCCCCCGCACGCCCCGCCGCATCTCGAAAGCCCGCCCCCGCAAAATCCCGCAACAAATAGCATCCCCGTCCCCGCCACCGAATCTCTTTGGTCAGGTGATGACCATGAAAATCGGCGTTCTCGGTTCGGGTGGTGTAGCGCAGACGCTGGCAAGTGGCTTTCTCAAGCACGGCTACGAAGCAATGCTGGGGTCGCGCACCCCTGAAAAGCTCTCAGACTGGGCGTCCAAAAATCCCACCGGCGCAACCGGCACATTCGCCGCCGCGGCCGCATTCGGCGAACTGCTGGTTCTCGCGGTCAAAGGCTCGGCAGCCTCAAGCGCCCTGCAACTCGCCGGCGCGGAAAATTTAGCCGGCAAGCCCGTCATCGAGACATGCAACCCCATAGCCGACGCGCCGCCCGACCATGGCGTCTTGCAGTTCTTTACCGATATCAATAAATCCCTGATGGAAAAACTTCAAGCCGAGTTTCCCGCCGCCCGCTTCGTCAAAGCATTCAACTCCGTCGGCGCCGCCTTCATGGTCAATCCCCAGTTCCCCGCCGGCAAGCCAACCATGTTCATCTGCGGCAACGACGAATCCGCGAAGAAGGCGGTCACCGCAATTCTCGACCAGTTCGGCTGGGAGACGGCCGACATGGGCACAGCCGAATCCGCCCGCGCCATCGAGCCGCTCTGCATGCTCTGGTGCCTTCCCGGTTTTCTGCGTAACGAATGGACCCACGCCTTCAGGCTACTGAAGATGTAACTTAACTTGCTTTTCGATTCTCCTCATCGATGTGCTCTTGAAGAACGCGGTTGATGTCTCTCTCGTATTCCTCACCAGCATGCGAGTGGGATCGAAACCACCCCACTACTTCCGCGTCCACGCCGATTGCCACCCTGTCGCCGGGGCCTGTGTAGAAGAGTCCGCGCTTGGCGCCCGTCCAGTCGCGCACTTCAGGAATATCCGAGGTGTCGATCGCCTCGTCGGGCAGGGCTGCCAGTCGTTCCAGCCGCGCGTACTGCTCGGGACTGAGCTTTCTAGAAATCTCCGTCTTCATAGGCTCGCCTCTCAAACGAGGTTGTAATGCGTGCGCTGATGATTCGGCCGATTCGAGGACCGTCCGACTCCCATTTTACCGGCAAAGTGTGAACCACGAAAACCAGAAATGGCCCGATCCGCCCCATGGTCTGCCAACGATCTCCGTCAGGATGGGGATCGGGCTTCGAAGCATGAAGCGGGTCCCCAAACACTAAAACCGCTTCCGAAAACGCAATCTGGTGCTTCAGAAAGTTGGCTTTAGCCTTCTCTTCGTCCCAAATCCATCTGATTTCTTCCATAATCGCTTGCCTGTGTAATGACCCAACAAACTGCGCGATGCCCTGATTCGCTATCATAGTCCAGCGATGACAACCACCAACGACTTCAACGGCAAATGGGCGCTGGTCACCGGAGCCAGCGCCGGCATCGGCGTAGCTCTGGCGCGCGAACTCGCCGCCCGCGGCGCAAAACTCATTCTCACCGCGCGCCGCCGAGACCGCCTCGAATCTTTCGCCGCCGAGCTCAACGCAAAAGGCACTGAGACCCGCATCGTTCTCGCCGACCTCAACGATCCCGCCGCCCCGCAACAAATCTACGACGCCACCGAGGGCGCAGGCCTTCCCGTCGACATTCTTATCAACAACGCCGGCCTCGGCCAGTTCGGCGCATTCGAGCGCAGTCCCATCGAGCAGGAACTCAGCCAGGTCCGCGTCAATTGCGAGGCCGTCGTGCGCCTCTCCCGCCTCTTCGTCCCGCACATGGTCGAGCGCCGCCGCGGATGGGTCCTGATCCTGGCTTCGACGGCCAGTTTCCAGCCCGTCCCCTACCTCGCAACCTATGCCGCCACCAAGGTATTCGACCGCTTCTTTGCCCTCGGGCTCGCCGCCGAGGTCGCCCGCTTCGGCGTCAAGGTCACCGCACTCTGCCCCGGCGGAACGCAAAGCGAGTTCTTCGACATCGCGAATGCCGGCTTCTTCAAGGGCAGCAGGCTCCAGCCGGCCCCCGACGTCGCCCGCCTCGCCATCAACGCTCTCGCCCGCGGGCAGCGCGTCATTCTCCCCAGCCTCACCGGCAAAATCTCCTCATCCCTCGTCCGATTTCTTCCCGTCGGCCTGATCACTTATTGCATCGAAAAGTTCGCGCGATCGTATACGGAATCTGCCTGAGGTCTCTTGCGCGCACAACCCGCCAGCCATGAGAATGGCCCGCGAGAGGAATTCCTTCCATGAAATTGCCCAAAATCGGCATGACCGTAGGCGTGTTGCTGCTGGCTGTTTTGCCGTGCGCCGTCATCGCCCAGCAGGCCCAACCCGCCGCCCCGCCGACCCCCCAGCCCACTACCGACAAGAAAATCACTCCCGGCCCAAGTCCCAGCGGCGTAGAGCAGGCCACCTTCTTCGTCCACCGCCTCGGCACCGACCACGCCGAAGGCATCACCACGCTCGACATGAACGGCGACGGGTATCTGGATCTCCTCAGCGGCGCCTACTGGTACGAGAACCCCGGCTCGCAGGGCGGCGAGTGGAAGCGCCACCAATACCGCGAAGCCGGCACCATGAACGAGTTCGTCTCCGACAGCGGCGAGTGGACCGTCGACGTCAACCACGACGGCCTGCCCGATGTCGTCACCGTCGGATGGATGACCAACGGCGTCTGGTGGTACGAGAATCCCGGCAAGCTCGGCGCGGAGTGGAAGCGCCACTTCATCGCTAACAGCTATTGCACTGAGGGCGGCTGGATGGCCGACATCAACGGCGACGGCCAGCCCGACCTCATCCTCGCCCATTACGACCACTCCGGCATCATCTGGCTCGACTTCTCCGGCCCCGAGCCCAAGGTCCACCACGTCGGCGCCCGCGAGCAGGACGGTCACGGCACCGGCGTTGCCGACATCGACGGCGACGGCAAAGCCGACATTCTCACCCCCACCGGCTGGTTCCGCCAAATCGACGCCGACACCGATCAGTGGGAGTGGCACCCCGACTGGAAGCTCGGCGACGCCGGTTTCCCCATCATCGGCTACGACGTCCTCAACAACGGCAAGACCGACATCATCTACGGCCAGGGCCACAGCTACGGAATTTATTGGCTAGAACAAGAGGGCGAAGGCGCCAGCCGAACCTGGATCAAGCACACCATCGACGAGTCCTTCTCCCAGGTCCACGCCTTGAAGATGGTAGACCTCGACGGCGACGGCCAACTCGAACTCCTGGCCGGCAAGCGTTACCGCGGCCACTCCGGCGGCGATCCCGGCTCCTACGATCCGCTGGTCATCTACTACTACAAAATCAACCGCAAAACCGGCGAGTTCACCCGCTTCCCCATCAGCGTAAACGGCACAGCCGGCGCAGGCACCCAGTTCATCACCATGGATCTAGATGGAGACGGCGATGTAGACATTGCCACCGCCGGCAAAACCGGCGTCCACTTCTTTGAGAACCTAAAGCTCAACCAGGTCCCGAAAGCACAGCGCGAAAAAGAGACTTTGCTCGACAAAACCTGGCCCTTCCCCGCCGAAGGCCCCGAAGTAAAACAAGAGAACGAACCAAAGAAATAGGCCCCAGCTTAATGCAGCACCGGTCACCAGATCGGCCGGGTTTCCCACCATCCAACCCGCCACAGACGATCGGGTGCCCCATTCTTGCGCTTTTTTTCTAGCGCAAGGGTGGGATACCACAGACCTCGCCCGTCCTCGTTTTGCAAAAGCGCGGTGTCCCAGATAGCGCCTTCGCCGCCCGATGAGGCGTAAACTGGTCCCAACACCATGAACAAACGGACAGTGCGATTCCGCTTTGAGTTTTCGCGGTTCACGTTCAGTGCAGCCCTTCTGATCGGAGCGAGTCTTTCTTCGGCTCAAACTCCCGCGGGCTGGAAGACAGTTTCTCCCGGCTTTACAGCCCAGGCGTTACTCAGTCACAACAATGCCATGTGGGCAGCAGGCAGCGGAGAGTCCATCGCGGCATCCACCGATGCTGGCCAACATTGGGTAAGAAAGCATGAAAACTCGAGCGGTGCGCTCCTGCTCTCGTTCGCATTCGTCACCGGCAAGTTCGGTTACGCCGCGGGAACGGGCGGCACCGTAATCTTCACCAAAGACGGCGGAGAAAGCTGGACCGCGCAGCGACTGGCCCAGGAATCCATCCTGCAAGCCGCGTTTGCCGACACCGAGCATGGAGTCATTCGGACACGCTCTGCCCTATTGGCAACGACCGATGGCGGCAAGAGTTGGAATCCGGTAGTTCCAGCCAACGATCCTGACTGGAGTGCAAAGTATCCATTCACTGAAAACATGGCTGCGCTTGACTCAACCCATCTTCTGGTTCGGGTAAGCGAAGGAAAACTCAGCGACGGGGAATTTTTGTGGACCGCTGACGGCGGCGCGACATGGAGCGCAAATTACTTGTCCAACGGCGCTGGGCGCGACAATCTGTTTGTCGCCCAAGGCCGGTATTGGACCGTTGGCCATGAAATCGTCAACAAAGACAAGCCCGGCGGCGGCGGTTCGGAGCCGATGGCCGTCACATCGAAGGACGGGATCGATTGGGAACACCGGCCGGTTTATTACGACGTATGCCACTGGCATGATTGCGGTGGTTGCACGCCGCAGGGCTGTTTTGCGGGGCAATCCTCCTTCGTTCCGTTTTCCCGTATTCTTCAGGACGCCCCCGGAAATACTCCGGCCTCCGCGTCTGTCCAGAACGCGATAGAGCAGGAGAAACTCGGCCGGTTTCCTGCTCACCTGCTCACCAATCAATGGGCGCTGACCGGCCAAACGCTCTGCCTGCTGACGCAAGGAGTCATCGACTGCACCACCCTGGAGCCGGCAGCGAGCTTGGACACGAAGGACGAATCCTTCGACTTCGACCAAAGTTCCTGGCCGCCGCTTCACCCAACGCCAGGCGGTGCGCTCAACCTCTCAATCGAGCCTGCGTTAGGCCACGGTATCCGGTGTATCCGATGCAATCTCCTGCGAACCTACTTTTCTGAGACGGGGAATTCCGGACCCACGCCATTTGAAATATCCTTCGTGGTCGGAACGTCAGGAATCGCCGAGAATTTCAAGTTGAAAGGATCGCTCCCTGACGATGTTGCAGCCAGGGTTCGAAATGCTGCGAGTTCCTGGATCTTTGAGCCACCGTTGGAAAATGGAAAAGCGAAGCCTGTCCATGA
>Ga0302320_10024227_pt1 | contig 11858 bp, 9 predicted proteins | sample Bog_T0_3_FD_202130 | JGI IMG/M metagenome (GOLD analysis project Ga0302320, IMG submission 202130) | Peat permafrost microbial communities from Stordalen Mire near Abisko, Sweden - Bog_T0_3 | ecosystem: Environmental > Terrestrial > Soil > Wetlands > Peat | place: Sweden: Abisko, Stordalen Mire... | reverse complement strand
CCATTCACCTTGCTGCCCAGGCCGAAAATGCCGGGACCGGAAGCAAACACCGAATACCATCCGATGTTCTTCTTAGTGCTTGACGATCGGCCCAACCCTTTCGTGATGATGTCGCTCAAAATTTTGGAGAGTAGCGGATCGCTGTCGCCAATCAGGCCATTCCAATTGCCATTCATTCCCCGATAGAGGGGTTCGTCATACAGCAACTGCGGTGTCCACTCGATGGTATGAATCTTGGCGATCTCCGCCGAGACAACCAGCCGGGCCACTTGAAACAACTCCTCGTCTGAGACGTCCTTGTTAAGAATCGGCTTCTTCGGATTGGCCGGGTTGCGCAATCCGGAATCGGCAGTAGGCTTCAACCGGTCCGCTTTTCGGAACTCATCCACAAACGAGTTGTGCTCGCGCACGAATACGTTATGCAAAAAGCTGAGGCCGATCGTCCAGTTGTCGGCGAACGCAGCCGACTCTTGCCCCTTCCATTGCGGCAGAATCGGATCGGCCGCATCGAACACAGGCAAATAGCCAGATCCTTTGCCTGTGTCAACTAACAGGAATTTGGCGCGGTCTTTCGGGTCGCGCTTGGTGCGGTGCTGCGACACTTCGTCATATCCGTAAATCTGTGAAAGATCCCACCACGCCGTGTTGTTGTTGCTGAATGTCTTCGGAGCACGCGAAAGATAGTCTTTCTGATTAGCGGAGAAATGATCCGGGTCACTGCTTTCGGCCACGTAGCTTTTGTCGATGCGATCAGTGGGACGGCAGCCGAGTTTCTCGATCTGCTCGCGAGTCAGCGGCTGTGGAACGCCATTGACAAGCTGCGTCTCACAGCCAACATTCATCCACTGCGAGGTATCATTGTGGCCCTCCTCCATGTGGCTGAACCAATCGTGCGTCATAAACTGAATCCAATACGCGGCCATCACGTTGAAAAACGGCGCGGCTTCGTAATCGCAATTGGCGCTCACCGCAGCGCCCGGCAACCCAAACCCTTGGTTGCAACTTTTTTCGTCGTGTTGTTTCCGTGTGAACAAACGTCTGCTGATCACCTGCGGGTCTGGCTTCAACAAACCAAGCCGGTCGCCGTGGCGGTTTCTCACTAGCTCGTTTTTGCCTAAGTCGGGGAAGGTGGTATCAAATTCCACATTGCGCATGAACAAAGTGCCGGTGGAACCCATCGCGGGGTTAAACACATCGTTGCAAATACCCGTCAGGGTACGCCAACGAATCAATTCGCCCGAGCAAACCTGCTTTCCATCGCCGCCCACCGCTTTGTAATTGACGTTTGTGGGCAAAAGCCGCAATGCGTCCCATTGGGTCAGGGTTGGCCCAGGGTGGCCGGCCCGTCCTTTTATAAAACCCTCGTAGGTCTGGTTATTGTCAAACAGATTAAACTTGATCAACTCAATCCGCTGCTGCTCCAGATCGATAAGCGCGCCGGCAATGCCCCGTTGTGCGGGAAGTTTGTTGTTTAGAAAACCCGTAGGCAGCGATTCCACGCCACCGCTACCCCAATAATTAGACCAATCCACCCAAGGCGTATTGCGGAATTGCAGAGCGCGCTGCCCACCCCGGCACAAAGCGCGCGCTTCATCTACTTTGCCGTTAAAACGCGAGTCGCGTGAATTGGCGATCTTCCTAAAACCTTTAATCACCACTTCCGCACAAGCCTTCAGTGCGTCCGCCTCTTCTTTCTTCGATTCTGCCTGAACTGCCCAAGTCAGGCTAAATCCCAAACAAACAACAATGGCAATACGGCGCATCTCATCCCTCCAAAAGGTGGTGAGTTTTCAGTTTACGAATTTAACGCGCGCGGCGTGGTTGAGCCTTTAGCGGTCAAGTGTATGCTAGTCGCCCACGCGAAACCGCGATACTATGACTCGAATGGCGCCATCAAGATTCTTCCTCTCCTTAACACTTTTGACATCATCCATGACTCTCCTCGCAGATGGCCCAATTCTCGTTCACGGACATCGCGGCGCCCGTGCCCGCTTTCCCGAAAGTACAATCCCAGCCTTTCGCTATGCGATCAAGTCCGGCGTTGACGCGCTCGAATCAGACATGGCAGTGACCAAAGACGGCGTCATCGTGATGTCTCACGATCCCGTCCTGCACCCGCCCGTCTGCTCCGGTCCCGTCCCCAGCGCAGTCATTCACCAACTAACTCTCAAGCAAGTCAAAGAGTGGGATTGTGGCGCCGTGCGCAACCCCGCGTTTGCCACCCAACAGCCCATCCCCGGCACCCGCATGCCCACGCTCGACGAACTTCTCAACCTCGCCCCCTTAGGCCACTTCGATTTCAACATTGAAACCAAAAGTTTCCCCGACAAACCTGAACTCACGCCAGATCCCGACACCTTCGTACGCATGGTGCTCGCTAAAATTCGCGAACACAAAGTCGAAAGTCGCATCATCTTGCAGTCCTTCGATTTCCGTACTTTGCGCGCTATGCACAAGCTCGATCCGGCCATTCGTCTCTCCGCCCTCACCGAAAACGATCCCCGCGATTTCGCCGCCATCGCCAAAGAAGCTGATGCCACCATCATCTCGCCCCACTACAAGTTAGTCACCCCGGAAAAAGTCGCCGCCGCCCACCAAGCCGGCCTCACGGTAGTGGTTTGGACCGCCAACACCCCGGAAATTTGGGACAAACTCATCGCCGCCAAAGTCGACGCCATCATCTCCGACGACCCTGCCGAACTGATCCACTATCTGAAAAGCAAAGGCTTGCGCTAAGGTCGTACCAACTTGCAGAAGTTGCGTACACCGCTCCTACTGAGCCGTGACTGTGAAGGAGCGGCAACGATACTCCAATTTACGCAATTAATCACCAGCTTCTGCGAACAGTCAATATTCACGAAGCGAAAACGAATTTATCGCGCCTGATCGAACAGGCCGCCAAAGGTGAACCTTTCATCATCGCTAAGGCAGGAAGGCCCTTAGTAGAGGTGACCGCCAACTCATTGAGAGGCCACACTATTGTGTCTACTCCCCTCTCTTTGCTTATCAAGCGCCACCTTCGTCTGATGCAACGACGTCGCCATCGAATCGCGCGACACTCGCCGGACAATCGGCCCCGCAATCAGGCGAAACGCCGCCGGTATATCGCGGCTCAACGCAAACGCCTCCAACTCCATATAAACTCCGCCATCTCTTTCTTCCAAACGCACAACGCTGGCAAGCCGCCAAATCAACCCGGTGCCATGATCCTCGGGTAAAGTATGCTCCTCGGCCGTGTTAAGTTTATCGATTTCGATGATATGGGTAGATTTCGAATATCCGTACCATCGGTGCTCGTCCACTTGCACCCACGATGCCTCGCCCTCACTATCAAGGGCCGTCTTCGCCACCACCGACTTATTCACAAAGCGCAGCAAGAAGAAATCCGTAGCGCCCTCCGTTCGATTCAATTTCGAAGCGACCACGCCCGGGCGATAGATCTCGGCATAATGATCGTAGTCTCGCAAGACCTTCAAAACATCCGCAATCGTCGTATTCTCCAAAAATCCCGCTCCCAGCCAACCGTGAATCAATCCCGACGGCACCGGCTTCGGGATGTGCTCACCCATGGGCAAGATGTAGGCTTCCTTCGTTCGCACATGTTCAATGCGCCCCGGCTCCTCATCAAGCCATAAAAAATGATTCCCAGGCTGCAGACGAGCCTGCATCGCAGCCGTTCTTTCCTGCAGGTAAACCTCCCAAGCGTCCTTTGCTTCGTCTTTAAGACTTGCGCCTCCCAGGGAGGAACCACTCAAAATGGCAATCGCTATCCCTGCCGAAATGTACTTGGATAACATGTTTTTTTTGATGCTACGAACGCCCCCTCGGTCGCAACGACTATATCCAGGTTGACAAGGACAAGCAACTACGCCACAGTAGAAGATTCCCGCGGCCCGCGCCGGCCGCGCTTTGCCTCCACGACGAGTAAGTCCGTCACATACGCTGGAGCACTGCCATGTCCAAATCCTATTCCGTATTAAAGAAAATTGCTACCCTTCCCCTCGTCCTCTGCACACTACTCTCCGCGCAGACAACCACCGAAAAGATGAATCCTGAGGCCCTGGAATACTTCACCACGATGGTGAAGATGGACACCAGCTTCCCTCCCGGCAACGAAACGAAACTCGCCAAATATCTCGCCGACATCCTCCAGCGCGAAGGCATCCCTTCCAAGCTCGTAGGCGAGAACCCTGACCGCTTAAGTCTCATCGCCACGCTCAAAGGCTCCGGCGTCAAGAAACCAATCATTGTCATGGGCCACACCGACGTCGTGCCCGTCCAACGCGATCGTTGGACCGAAGATCCCTTCGGAGCCAAGATTGTCGATGGCTACGTCTGGGGCCGCGGCTCCAGCGACGACAAAGGTCTCGTCACAGGCGCTCTCATGACCATGCTGTTGTTGAAACGCAGCGGCGTCGCGCTCGACCGCGACGTGATTTTCGTAGCCGAATCCGGCGAAGAGGGCGGCGGCGCCATGCCCGGTCCACCCACCTATGGCATCCGTTATCTGGTCGAGCACAATTGGCCCGACATCGACGCTGAATACTGTCTCACCGAAGGCGGCTCTTATGTGTCCACCGCCGGCAAACTGCTCTACCAGAAGGTGGAACTCACCGATAAGTTTGGCCGTGGCATGAAGTTAGTCGCCGAAGGAACCGCTGGTCATGGCTCCATGCCGCGCGAAGATAACGCCATCGCCCACTTGGCCGGCGCCGTCGCCAGAATCGCCGCCTGGCAACCGCCCATGCATCTCACAGACATTACCCGAACCTACTTCGAACGCTTGGCCCAAGTATCAGAACCCGAAGAAGCCGCGCGCTACAAAGACCTGTTCATCGCCTCCAAAACCGCCGCCGCCCAAGAGTGGTTTCGAAAGAACAATATTGAGGTCAACGCCATGCTTCGCACCACCATCAGCCCGAACATCATTGAGGGCGGCATCAAGTCGAACATCATTCCCTCCATGGCCAGCGCCACGCTCGACATCCGCGCCGTTCCCGGCGAAGATATGGAAAAATTCCGCAAGCTGATGACCGATGTCATTAACGATCCGCAAGTCAAGATCGTCTCCAGCCAACCTAGCCGCGCCGAGGCGCCCCCCACCACGACCTCCACCGAAATGTACCGCGTCTTAGAAACCGTACAAAAGGAAATGTTCCCTAGCGTCATCACGCTCCCCGCCATGTCCACCGGCGGCACCGACATGACCGCGCTCCGAGGCAAAGGAATGTCCTGCTACGGGATCGGACCCGAACGTCCCACCGAAGATCGCGTCACCCACGCCGCCCATAGCGACAACGAGCGTCTCAAAGAAAGTGCCTTATACGACTTCGTCCGTTACGAGTACAACGTCGTTCGAAAAATGGCCGTGCACGAAGCCTCTTCCTCTCAATAGCGCCTTCGCCTCGGGTTCCGGCCGCTGCTCACTTCACCTGTGCGCGTACTCCGTGAAGACGAAGTCTCTTTTCTTTACGCTCGTGTGACACGTGAACCCGCACCGGGCGTCGTTCCCCTGCGGCGGCTTCCCTGCCAATGTTCCGGGCGTGAACTGATCGGAGGTAGCGTTATAGTCGAACACGGCGTAGCCCCACCCCCCACCGTCCGCGAACCTCTTGCTGTCCTTCACCATGAAGTCCACGTCATGCTGGCTGCCGGGCACCGTCGCGGCGAGAAACGTTTCCATCTTTTTCGGGGTCCAATGGATCTTCGCCAGCTTGGCGCCGTCAGGGAAAGGCTTGCCGTTTCCCGGAATACCGGCCAAGTAAGCCTTGATCATCACTGGGTTCCCGAGGATCGCGGCAATATGACTGCCATCCTGACTGATAGACACAAGCTGCCACGACTCATATCCTCTGAACTCAGAGAACGCCAGCCCATTCGGTACCTTTAAAGTGTACTTATCCTGCGCGAAAATGGCCCAACCGCCGCCCAAAACGGCCAACATTCCCGCGATAGTCGCAATCGTCCGTATTCTTCTACCTTTCACCATGCCCCCTTCATCGCCGTTGCCGGACTTAGGCGAAGAGAATATCACAGAAAAACGCAAGGCGGGTGCCTCCGAAAACAACCTCTAGCAGAGCCGCGCACGCCAGTAAGCGGTTGTCCCAACCGTCCGATGTCCCTCAAATCCGACACCCGCGTTCGCGGGAATCATCCCGAGCATTCCGTTTCTGTCTGGCATCGAACAGCATCGAACCAAAGCGGCGGAAGAATGGTACGAGGTAGCCGGGTCGTAACTGCACGGCGTAAACTAAAATAACAATGGTTCAGACCGATTCTCGATCCGCAGCTCACGCAGAAGTTCTGCGACGCGTCTTCGACCTCGCCGGTCGTGGACTCACTCGACCGCTAGCGGAAAGCATTCTCGCTCTCGATTTCCCGGAGCGTGACGCGGAGCGTATCGCGGAGTTAAACAGCAAAGCGAACGAGGGTATGCTGACTGAGACGGAAGAGGCCGAGCTGGAAGCATATATTAACGTCGGCGATCTGCTGGCTTTGTGGCAATCCAAAGCTCGACAGGCGCTCCAGAAACCGGCGCGACCGATATCGCGAGCGAGGTCCGTCGCCGTAGCGCTGGACTTTGCGAATATTGTCGAATGCCTGAAGCGGCATTTCGACGGCCGTTCCATATTGAGCATATCGTCGCCAAGCAGCATGGGGGCCTCACCCAATTGGACAATTTGGCGCTCGCATGCGGGGCATGCAATTTAAAGAAAGGCCCGAACCTCACTGGCATCGACCCGGAAACCGGGCACATCATTCCCTTGTTCAATCGGCGAAAGGACCGATGGGTAGACCATTTCGCTTTCGCTATGGAGCATTTGCCAGGGGTCGGTATCGAAATTAAAGGGCAGACGCCTATCGGAAGGACCACGACGCGCGTATTGGGAATGAACAACGAGACAAGAAAACGGACCCGATACGAACTATGGCGCGAAGGCATGCACTTCGACTCCGTTGCCCACCGGGTCTTCTGAAATCCCGTCAATCTTCCGAAAAGTCCGCAGGTCTACAAAGAACGCAAGCTGAGCGTATATTGCCCGCCTATGTCATATATTTGCTAGTGTACGGCTGAAATCGTAGTTTCGAAGGTTGAGATTGGGCATCTCATAGTGGATGCTTGGAAAGGCTGACCCATGAATGAAATTGTGACTTCGCCTGACAACGCCACGCGCCCGGATCATCTGCTAAGGCTTCAATCCAGCATTGTCGAGGCCACCAGTGACGCCGTGATCGTTTTGGACAGCGGCCTGAACATCCAATACTGCAACCCGGCCGCCGAACGTCTCTATGGCGTGCGATTGTCCGACGTCGCCGGCAAGCCGATGGCGGCAATGCACGGTTATGCCTGGATAAATAAGGAAGACGAACAGCGCTCCCTAACTGATTTGGCAAGACATGGTAGTTGGACAGGTGAATACATCCACATTCTCAATAACGGTTGCCGGCTTGTGGTCCAATCCACCGTGAACGTTTTGGAACCCGCGGCGGGCGGCGGAATGGTTGCTGTCATCCGGGACGTTACCGGCAGCAAGAAATCTGAACTGAAGTCGCGGAAGCAGTCGGCGGAACTAACGCGCGCCAATGAAGACCTCTTGCACTTTGCCTATGCCGTGAGCCACGATTTGCAGGCGCCTCTTCGAACGGTTGTCAGTTTCGTGCAATTGCTGACTGCGAAATATAGGCAGAATTTCGACGGACAAGCAAGCGAGCTTCTTCGTTCCATTGTCGAAGCGGCCTTACGCATGAGTCGCATGCTGGGCGATCTTCTGAAATTTGCCGAGGCTGCTGGCGAAAAAGCCGATTTCACCGAACAGGTAGTTCTGGAAGACGCCTTAGCCACCGCCATCGCGGCTTTGGATGGAGCAGTTCAGGAAAGTCATGCTGTTATTACTCACGACGCCTTGCCATCAGTCTTTGTCGACTCTGGGCAAATCGTGCAGCTCTTCCAGAACCTGATTGGCAATTCTCTCAAGTACAGGAAGCCGGACACGCCGCCCCGCGTTCATATCTCGGCGAGCCGCTCGGCCGGAGAGTGGCTTCTAACCGTGCGCGACAACGGGATCGGCTTCGATTCCGACGAGGCGGACCGCATTTTTGGCGTGTTTAAACGCTTGCACGGCAAGGAACTCCCCGGCAATGGAATCGGTCTCACAATTTGCAAGAGAATTGTGGAACGGCGCGGAGGAAGGATCTGGGCCGCTGCCAAACCCGGTGAGGGGGCCACCTTTCACTTTACGATCCCGGATTCACAGGAACAGATACCAGATCTGCCGGCGATGGCGTGGGATGACATGCGGTCCTTCCTGGATTCGCGATCCTTTAACCTCAGCCACATTGACGAAGTTTCCAAAGCGCTCGACCTCGCCCATGCCATTGTCAGAGACTTTGACGGCGTGATCGTGTTTTGGACACAAGGGGCTGAACGGCTCTTTGGCTTCAGTGAGACGGAGGCATTGGGGAAACAACTGCATGCCTTGTTGCGCACTGAGCTGTCAATTTCCCAGCAGGCCGTCGAATCCGCTCTCATGCGCGATGGCGAATGGACGGGAGAAATCAAGGCCCGCCGAAGTGACAACAGTATTGTTTGGCTAGCCGTTCATAAGGTTCTCTACCGCGATAGCAATGGCCGCCCCAAATCCGTAGTCGAGGTTTATAACGACATCACCGCTCTCAAGCGCGCCGAAGCGGCCCTTGTCTATAGCATTGAACAGCGAGACCTGGCGTTGAGTGCCGCCCGCGTCGGTATTTGGCGCTGGGACCGCCGCACTGGCGTCGTGGAGTGGTCTCCTATCTTGGAATCGATACTCGGTATGGAGCCCGGTTCCTTCGAGGGGACATTGGAAGCTCTCGAAAAACGGCTTCATCCCGATGATCGGCAGGCGCTCCACGAGCGATTGGAGAGGGCTTTGACCTTGGGTGCTGGCTATACGGTAGAGTATCGTCTGCGCCACGCCAATGGCAACTACGTGTGGGTGAGAAGCCAGGGTAAAGTCGTTCTCGATGAGGAAGAGCGGAATGTCGGATTGGTTGGCATGCTGTGGGAAATAAGCGACCCGAACAGAACCGCCCGTCAGGGAGCGCAAGTAGTAGCCACTTAGGACCGATGTGCAAATGCCTCAGTCGGACCCGCGGTTGCATCCTCCTCATTCACCAGTTCCATTGCCGCGATAAGACCGCCGTTCACCGTGAATACGTGCAGAACCTCGCTGTCCGAAAGAACATCCCCTTGCAGGCTCTTGACCAGTTGATGCACCCTGACGCGTGTCTTGCCTCCGTCTTCCTCGCTCATGGCAAGCGGTTCCACATGCGGATCGAACTCACCCCATTGTCGAGTCCAATACGCGCGGATCTCTTCTTTTCCGACAACCTTGCCGCCCTCCGAAGCCTTGGGCCAACCTACGTCTTGGGTCATCAGTGCTAACGCGCCGTCGATGTCCCGCTTGTTGAATGCGGCGTACGCCCGCTCAATAATGGTCTTAGTATCTGCCAATCATCCTCCTCTCTAACGGCTCAGACTTTTGCGTTCAGCTTTTTCACCTGCTCAACGATGTAATCGGAGGTTCGCCAACCCAGCGCGGTGATCGTCAGCGTCGGATTCTTGTCTGCGTTGCTCACAAAGGGCGCAGCATCGGTCACGAATAGGTTCTTGACATCCCAAGCCTGGCAGTGTTCATTGAGGACGGACTTCGTCGGGTCGTCGCCCATACGCGTAGAGCCCACTTCATGCTTCACGTCGCCGCCGCGCCGAATGCCCCAGTTGGTATGCGCGCCCGCACTGGCCGTTACGTGACCACCGGCAGTTTCAATCAACTCTTTGAAAGTCTCCTGCATATGACGCGCTTGCTGCAATTCATCCTCGCTCCATTTGAAATGAAAGCGCAGAACCGGAATGCCCCATTGGTCCACCACCGCCGGATCGAGTTCGCAATAGCTATTCGCATTGGGTATCATCTCGCCGCGCCCGGCTAAATGCACTTCGCCCCCATAAAGCTTGCGCAAGTTCTGCTTCAGGTCAACGCCATAGCCTCCATTCAGCAACTGTGTGGCATAGCCCCCCATGGCGCCACTGCCAGGCTGATTCCGTCCTCCGCCCAACTCAATGTGGTACCCACGCGCGAAAGGCAGCTTACCCGCTTTCTGCTCTTTGTAAAGCCACCAGGGCATGTACACGTGCATGCCCCCGACGCCATCTTCATTCGCGGGCGGCAGATCCTGCAGTACAGGAAGGTAGCCGCTCACCGATGAGCCCACCGTGTCCATGATGCCTCGCCCCACCAAGCCCGAAGAGTTAGCCAAACCATTCGGAAACGACGAACTCTTGGAATTAAGCAGGATACGAGCAGTCTCGCAGCAACTCGCCGCAAGCACCACAATCTTGGCGCGCACCTCTACGTCCTGACGCGTCTTCTTATCCACATAACTCACACCTTGCGCCAGCCCATCCCGCCCCAGCATCACTTCGCGAACCATCGCGTTCGTGCGCACTTCCAGATTGCCCGTCTGGAGCGCCGGCTTGATATGCACGCCCGGCGAGCTGAAGTTCGCATTCACCCCGCAGGCGCGTCCGCATTCCGCACAGTAGTGGCAAGCAGGCCGCCCATTCAGCGGACGCGTAAGAATCGCCAGCCGCGAAGGAATGCACGGGATGCTCAACTTATCCGATGCCAGCTTCAGTACACGCTCGTAACCGCGCGGAGCAGGCGGCGGTTGGAACTTCCCGTCGGGTGCATTCTCCATCCCTTCGTTCGTTCCAAAAACCCCGATCAACTCTTCCGCCTTGTCGTAGTACGGCGCCAGATCTTCGTACCGTATGGGCCAATCGAAGCCCTTTCCGTCACGACTGTATGGTTTGAAGTCGTACGGTCCCAGGCGCAGCGAGATACGGCCGTAGTGATTGGTTCGTCCGCCCAGCATCCGGGCCCGCCACCAATGCCAATCCGATCCGGGAGCATTCACGTAGGGTTCGCCCGGAACCTCCCAGCCGCCGGAAAGCGTCGCATCGAAGTAGCCAAGCGGCATTTCGTGCGTGGCCGCCCCGCGATGCGGCGCCTGATAGGCCCACTGAAACATCTTGGAGTCTTTCGTGCAGTCGTACCATCCGCCGGCTTCGAGCATGCAAATCTTTGCCCCGGCGTTCGCCAGGATGTGAGCAGCAATGCCACCTCCCGCCCCGGAACCGACAATCACCACGTCGTAGCTCTTAATTGTTGTAGTCGAAGTCACTGCGGTTTCCCTGCCATTAGTCTACCCGCACGGGCTACTCTGGAGATAGCTTTGCCGATATCCATTCCAGATTCCGAACTGACAATAACGTTCATTCGCGCCACCGGTCCTGGCGGCCAGAACGTCAACAAAGTCTCCACCGCCGTCCAACTTCGCTTCGATATCGCGCAATCTCCTTCGCTTCCCGACGAAGTACGACATCGCCTCCGTACGTTAGCCGGCAATCGCGCGACGCGAGACGGCGTTTTGATCATCACCGCCCGCGAGCACCGTACGCAGGAGGCCAATCGAGCCGAAGCCCGCGCGCGACTCGACGAACTGATCGCCCGCGCCCAAGTCGTTCCCAAAACCCGCCGCCCCAGCCGACCCACGCTCGGCTCCAAAGTCCGCCGCCTCACCGCGAAGTCGCAACGCTCCTCTTCCAAGAAGCTACGCGGACCGACTAACGACGACTGAGCCGCGTTTTCGCGCCGCAAATCCCAACTTACGACTAACTTCGAATCCGAGCCGGAAGCGTCAGCGACCTAATCCGGCCTTCCCTACAAACCATCGCCCATGCCTTACGCACGCTATTCGTAGGGCGGGCATTCCTGCCAGCGGGCCGCCTTTCCAGGCGGCGAAGCAGTGCAGTT
>Ga0302320_10024226_pt1 | contig 11860 bp, 11 predicted proteins | sample Bog_T0_3_FD_202130 | JGI IMG/M metagenome (GOLD analysis project Ga0302320, IMG submission 202130) | Peat permafrost microbial communities from Stordalen Mire near Abisko, Sweden - Bog_T0_3 | ecosystem: Environmental > Terrestrial > Soil > Wetlands > Peat | place: Sweden: Abisko, Stordalen Mire... | reverse complement strand
GGTCATCGCCAACATTTAAGCTGAACGTCTCGACCTGCGTGCCGAGCGTGTTCGTGGTTAGGGTTGCCGTGTAGGGTTGGGCGGAGCCTGATGTAACCAGCTTGCCACCAGTAGAACCGGTAATTCCCGTGCCAAGCGAATTGACATCCAGCGAGGCAAGCCCTCCTTGGTTCAGCGTGCCGTTGGAAAGATTCAAGCCAGCGACGATGCCTGTGGCACCGACAATGACCGTTTGGTTGTTACCAGTGCTGACCGAGAGACTTGGGGCGGCGTGCCCCAGCACCGTCAGCGTTGCGCTGGTCGAAAGGTTCGTGGGAGCCGACGCCCCTGACAACGTATGGTCGTCACCCACGTTCATGCCAAACGTCTCGACTTGCGTGCCAAGCGTGGTCGTGCTTAGGGTCGCCGTGTAGGATTGAAGCGAGCCCGACGACACCAACTTGTTGCCTGTAGAGCCGGTAACGAGTGAGCCGAGCGAATTGACATCCAGGGAGGCAAGCCAGCTTTGGCTCAGCGTGCCGTTGGAAAGATTCAAGCCAGCAGTAATGCCACTCGCTCCTACGATAACCGTTTGATTGTTGCCGGTGGAAATCGACAGACTTGGGGCGGCATGGCCGAGGACGGTCAGCGTTGCGTTGGTTGTCTGCGGGTTATTGGATGCGTTTGGATCACTAGCAGTAAAGGCTATCGTATTGACGCCAAGGTGTGTCGATGTGGCTGATAGAGTGCAGGACTGGCTCGCACTCGGCACGAGACTTCCACTGCCAGATGTTATTGGCCCAAGCGTCATACTCCCACTTTGGACGGTTGCGCCGATCGTGTAGTTTAGGTTGTTCGCACCAGACACGGCTGAATTGGTCACGGTCGCACCTAGCGTGCCTGTCCCACCTGTAATGATCGTGGCATTTAGAGCGTTGTTCAGAGCAATGGTGGCTAACGCCACTTGCTGTGTATATGTGATAATGATTTCGCCGTTCGCACCCGGCGCTCCGGCGTAATAATAGTTGCCGCCGCCGCCGCCGCCGGGGAAGCCACCAGCGCTAGCCCCGCCAAATTCCCCGCCTCCTGTGCCACCAGAGCCATAACCGGCACCGCCGCTTTGGACGGCACCGTTACCGCCAGGCCCACTGGGTCCCGCCGAGCCACCGCCACCGCCGCTATACCAAAAACCACCATTCCCAATGCCTAGCTGACCACCGTTGCCGCCTTGATAGCCGGTCCCGGCCACGACCAAGCCGCCAGCGCCTACAGCCCCGCTGTAAATACCGCCACCGCCCCCAGTCACAACGATGTCTTGAGCAGCACCGAGGTTCCAGTCGGTGTTTCCGCCGGCACCGCCGGAACCGTCGCTATTGGTGGCACCGCCGCCGGCACCGCCGGCACCGACATAGTAGTTATAGGAGCCGGGAGGCAGCGTTGCGAACGTGCCGGAAGCGTATGCGCCACCGCCACCACCGGCACCGTAGTAGCCGCCGCCAGCACCGCCCCCGCCGCCACCCCAACACTGAACGGTCACATTAGTCCATTCATATCCCGTGGGGATTGTCACGGTTCCGGCTCCTGTGCTTGTCTCAGTTATGATCGCCCCACGGACCACACCGGAAACCGCCGCAAGCAACATCAGAGAGATGGCCGCTACCCGCAAGGCTGCCGCCATCGAACTTCGCACCATCGTCTTGTCAAACATGATCTCTCCTTTCAGAATAATCTCTCAATGCAAGGATGAATGATTCACGATAGCCAGCCGTGACGGGCGCAAGAAAAAGGAGGCGTCCGCACCACGGCCACCCCGCAAAGCCTCTACCACGAGGCAGACCAGAACAGCGCATGGCCGACGCCTCCCTTGCGGGAGGCGACAACCAGCACTGTCTCTAGTCTTCAAGGGCGGACGCCCAGGGTGGTAGTTCTTTGCGAGAACAGAACTGACTTTCGCAAGTCGTCGAATTGTCGTATTGGCCGCCGGTCAATCGTGGGCGGCCGTGCTATTCTCCTTCAACCAAGTAACCGAAGTGACACAACCGCCAGTATAACCTCGTCGTTGCCGTTGCAATACCGCCGCTAGGGGGAAGATGCAAGAATTTTTGCCGCACCATCACCAAACGAGGGGAAGAAGGCACAAAACACCCAACGTAATGGGGGGTGTGAATAAATCCCCTCCACTTGCGGACGCAGGATCGTGGCGGTATGCTGGTTGTGTGTAGATTCCAACAGGCTAGCAGACGGAGTAGTATCGTGGTCAATCTAAGTAAATTGCTTTCCGAGGCGGGATATAAGGTTTCGATTGACGCTCCATCCATCCCACGGGCGGAGCCGATCGTCGTTACGCCCGTCGAAATCCCTGACCTGCCCAAGGACATCAAACCCGAAGACATCAACCTTCATCAGGACCCGCCACCGCCAGAACCTATCGTTCTTACCCCACTTCCGCCGATTGACCTCGATAACCTCAAGAAGGCCATCGCCAACGGTGAGACCATCAGTATCGACTTCACGCCCAGCTAACCGCCACCGCCGAAACCATGCGCCGGAATACATGCAAGATGACTGGCGGGGATGAAAGCAGGGCGTTGCTACGTCGACGTCTGCGCTCGCTCGTTGATTTGCGGAAACCTATTTTCCCCTTGTCCCTGCAGTAACCGCTCTTGCTTGGGTGTGCTGACTCTCCCCTGTCTGCGCTAGCGCAGGTTCAACGCTCGCCTAGTCGTTGATCTCTGTGCAGAAACAAGTTCCCGAAGGGTTCAAGTTTTTCGCTCAATACGCTGGGAACTTGGAGCGAGCGTTAGCGTAGCGAACAAGTTGCTAGCGTGCCTACGATACGCACCTTGCTTGCAAGGGGCGTCAATTAGAGTTCAATGAGTTCAGTTTGTAGCTCCCTTCGGTCGCCACCGACGCCTATCGTCGGGACCGCCGCAAAGACCAGTTGCTGCAGGAACATGGATACTTCGTTCTCCGCTTCCTCGCAGAGGACGTAGGCAAACGACTGGACGCGGTGCTCGACGCGATTCTGCGAACGTTGGCGAATCGCGATAATGACTGATAGTATGCGTTACGTGAAAATCGTTGAATGGTCCGAAGAAGATCAGGCCTTCGTCGGGCAATGCCCTGGAATTATCGGGCCGTGCTGCCATGGCGCGGATGAAGCCGAAGTTTACCGGGACTTGTGCCAGATCGTCGACGAGTGGATCGAGATTGCGCGCAGCGACGGCCGGCCGCTGCCTCCTCCGACGGCCGGCCGGAATATCGCGAACCTAGTCTCGATTTAGGCTTCCAGCCAGCCCAATGGCTCGCGCGGCGCCAGCGGCCGGGCGGTATGGCGGGGCGTCAGTTGGCCCAGCTTGCGATGGCCGGAGTCGGCCCAGTGCTCGGCCTCGTCGCAAAGCCGATTCAAGACTTGCTCGATCTTCAGGCGGAAGTGTTCGAGGCCGTCGCGGTCCAGGTCGGGCGGAACTTGCAACTCCGGCGAGAGTATGCACCGTGCCCGGCTGCATGGCCGCGGAATGGCGAAGCGGTCCCAACTGGGCACGCGCCAGGGCCGGTTGAAGCCCACACCCATCGCCACCAGCGGAATGCCCAGCTTCGAGGCCAGGTAGATCGGGCCGGGGGCAAGTTGCCGGCGCGGGCCGCGAGGGCCGTCGGGCGTGATGGCCAGGTGCATGTGCCGGCTCTTGTCCAGCAGTTGCCGCAGGGCCGCCACGCCGCCGCGATTGGTCGAGCCGCGCACGAACTCGAAGCCCATGTGCCGGGCGGCGTAGGAAAGCACCTCCGCGTCGCGATGCCGGCTCAAGAGCATCGCCAGGTTGCAGTTGCCCCGCATGGCGAAGGGAAAAAGGATGTACTCGTGCCAGAAGACATAGATCTTCTGCCCCCGGCAGCGCGGCGAGGCCGGATCGACGTCCGGATCGTAGAACGCCACGCGATAGTCGAGCGTGTCCATCCAGGCGCGGACCGCCGTGGTGCCCAGCAGGGCCGCAAACTTGTAGATAAGGGGATGGTCGAGCTTCATCGCGGGCGGTGGATCGGCATCCTTAAGAGCATGGGGCGGACGGCACACGGAGTGTGCCTGCTACTTTGGCGGACGGCACACCACCCGCTGCGCGGGTACCCGGTGCCTGCTACTTTATGGTTCGGGTTTCCCCTCTACCGCTTCCTCGCCGTAGAGCGGCATGAACCGGTAGTAGACCTCGAGGATCATCGCGGCCATGGCGGTATTATACAGTCTTCCGCCAGCGGCGCTCTGGGGGCTGTCGAAATACCAGCTTCCCGCCTGGTGGCCCTCGCGCTCCTGGCTGACGATCAGCAACTCGCGCATCTTGTGGTTCCAGCCGTCCCACTCCGGCCCGGCAAAGTGGAAGAGCACCTGCGTGGCATAGTAGTCGAAATACATGTTGTCCTTCGACGGACCCCACGCGCCAAGTTGGGCCGCGCCCTTGACCAGCCCAGGGTTCGTCCGCCGCCAGCCGGTGTACATGCGGCAGAGCAGGCCCACGGCCGACGTGCCGGGGCCCGGTTTTCGCGTGAGGTAGCCATACTGCGAGCCGTCCTTGTTCTGCACGCTGTCGAGGAATTTCTCGGCGGCGAAGATGGCCGGCGACTGGATGTTCAGCCTGGCCATTTGGCCGCTCTTCAGGGCCATCAGCATCCAGCCGGTCACGGTCGTATCGCCCGGTTCGCCGGGGTTGTAGCGCCAGCCGCCCGACTTCAAGTCCTGGGCGTAGGCGATGTAATCCAGTCCGCCCTGGGCCGCATCTTTCAACTCCTTGTCGCCGGTCATGCCATAGGCCTCGCAGAGGGCGATCGTCGCCAGGGCGTGGCCGTACATCGACGAGCCGTCGCGCATGTCGATGCCGTAGGAGATCTTCATTCCCCGCTGCTTCAGGTAATCGAGCCCGTGCTGCACGACGTCCTGGAACTCGCCCTGCTTGTGCGTGTAGCCCGCTCCGAGCAGCGGCAACAGCGCCATGCCGGTGGCCCCGGTCGTGCTGGGTTCGCTGCCGGGATTGGTGCAGTAGTGCTGGCAGGCCTCGCTGATGTGGTTGAAGCTCCAACTGCCGTTGGGGCGTTGATGGGCCACGATCCAGCGGACCGCCCGCTCGACGGCCTCTTCGCTCTGCGGGGTGCCGCCGCCGTAGCGCACGCCTTCGCTACGGCCACCGAGCGTGCGGCGTTTGAGCTTGCCTGGCATCAAGGCATCGGCCGCCTGGAGCAGATCGGGGCCGACGAGCGATCCGTTGCTCATGCCCGGCTCGGCAGCGGGAGCAGGCTGAACAGGGGCCGGCGCCGGCGCGCCGGAAGCGGCCGGTCCATCGGACAGCTTGGGCGGATCGATTGCCGCCGCTTGCGCCCGCGGATCGGGCGCTGCATCCTTCGATGCGGAACCGGAATTTGAGATCTCAGATTTGAGATTTGAAATTCCAGATTCGTCTGGGCTTTCCGCGTTTGCAATGTTGGGCGAATCAACGGCCACCGTCTCAAGCGACTCGGCCACCTCCTGCCGCACGATCGGTTCCGGAACTCGCCCGTTTGGTGCCAACGATGCAGGCGCGGTTTCGGCCGCCGCTTGAAAAGTCCGTGCGGGCAGCGGCGGCGGGGCGTGCAGTCGCGGGGGGGCCATGAAGACAAATGCCAGCAAGGCGACGAGCACGACATGGATTGCAACACTCGCGGCCGTGCCGACGCTGTTGCGCCGTTGGGGATCGGTCAGCCACTGTTGCCAGTGCGGCGGCACGCGGACCCGCCCGCGGAGATTGCTGCCGGCCCTGTTCGTGCGGATCTGCAACGCATCGAGTTGGATCGACGGTTCCGGCGTCTTCTTTTTCGGGGCGACGAGGCCGTCCGGCAACTCGGGTTCATCGGGCATGTCGCGGGCCGGCGGCGCATCCGCTATCGGCCGCACGATCACCGGCGGCGGCGGCAGTTCCCGCACGCGCTGCGACTTGGCGATCACCGGTGACGACTTCGGCACAATGACCTCGGCCGAGCCGGCCGGCTGCTTGGCCTGGGCCTCCTCGGGCGGAGTCTCCAACCGCTTGGCCACCAGCATCGCGTCAGATCGTTTTGGCGTAGGCTCAGGCAAGGGTTGGCTCCGGAATCTCCAACATCGACCAATTCAGACCCAAAAGCCCCCTGACTGCGTCCGGGGGAACTTCGTTTCAGGTCCGTTACAGTGCTTCTAGCAATTATAGTTCAAACGCGAAACAAGCGGGGGTAGCTTGTTTCTACGGTCGAATCCCCCAATTGGCCATTTTGCGGGGTGCATTCCCGTTATTGGCGTCACCGCTATAAGTGCCGCGGAGCGGCAAAATGTGACTAGCCGGAGGTGGAGCGCAGCGCAACCTCCGGTTATGATGCGCCAATGCGATCTCAGCCGCGTTAGCGGCGACACATTGCCTCGAGGTTCGCCATGCCGAATACCTACACCCAATTGTTGTTTCACGTCGTTTTCTCCACGAAGAATCGCCAGCGCACGTTGCCCGATGGCCATCGAGAGGTTCTTTATCGCTATATCTGGGGAATCCACAAGAATCTCGATTGCCACCTTTATCGCATCGGAGGCATCGACGATCACGTTCATATCCTGACCGCGATTCCGACAACCTTGTCGTTGGCCGATTATGTGAAGGAGGTGAAAACCGGCAGTAGTCGCTGGCTCAAGGAGCAGGCAGAATTCCGCCGGTTCGAAGGCTGGCAGGACGGATACGGCGCGTTCACGGCCACGTTTTCCGAAAAGGACTCGCTCGTCGAATATATCAAAGGCCACGCCGAACATCACCGCACGGAATCGCTGCTCGATGAATATCGGCGGTTGCTCCGCGAAAACGGGATTCCATACGACGAACGATACCTAGCGTGAAATCGGTCGTGCCACTACGTGGCACACGCAAGGCAAATGAATCCGAGTCCGCGGGTTGCGCTGCGCTCCACCCGCGGCTATTCGAGTTAAGCCGCTCCGCGGCAGTGTATCGGACGATTCGCACCACGGGCGTCCGTTCATTGATACACAGAAACGGGAAGTCACCCTGTTTTGCGCTGGAGTTTGGCTGAATAAGGGTGTATTCTGAATTTGGGCGAGGGCGGTTCGAAGCAGCCGGTACAGGGCATCAAGCATCTCGAAGGGAGGCCCGCTATGGGCGACGAAAAGGCTAATCGCTCGGTTTGGGGCAACGTGATCTGCACAGGTATCAGCATCGGACTGATCGGCTTTGTGGGCCTGCTGCTGCTTCCGGACCGCTTTGGCAGTCGCCCATCACGACAGACCGCTATGAAAGCGGAAATCACACAACTCATGCTCGCTCTCGAAGACTTCCGCACGAGGATCGGCCACGGCTCTTATCCGCCCAGTTCGACCGACGATGAGGAGGCTGTCTCGCAATTCCTGGCGAAGGCATTTCCGAAATATCACGGCGGACTGCCGGAGAAGTACCGGCATCTCGATGCGGCAACGTCGCTGGTCTTCTGGCTCGGGGGCGTGACCGACAAGAACGCAAAGCCGATCGGCTTCAGTGCCGACCCGAACAATCCCTTCGATGCAACCAACCCCCATCGGATTGATTCCTCCTATGAATTCGAGACGTCACAGTTGCAAAACGATAACGGCCTCTTGGTAATGGTTCCCCACGGCAACAACGGCCGGAGCGATCCCTTCGTTTACTTCACGCCCGATTCCAAAGGCGAGTATCACGGCGCATGGCATAAGTGCCAGCCCTGCCGTGACTCCAACACTGGCGAGTGGATCAGCCCGACGAAGTATCAACTCTTCGGCCCCGGCCTCGACGGCCGGTACGGCGCCGGCGTGCAGTATCCCAGCGGCGCCGACTACGACGACGCCCGCAAGGACGACATGAGCACCTTCACCACCGGGGCCACGATGGGCGACGACATGCCCTGACGCAGTAACCGCCAATTGCCCGCGATCAACTCTTCGGCGGCTTGCGCCGGATCGCCACACTGAAATCGCGGGCTGAATGGACGACCTGGATGATTTCGACGCCGTAGCTCTTGGCTCGATAAAGGATCAAGTAGCGCTCCGCGACAAGCGTTCGCACATCGGCCCCGAAATCCTCACGCAATTCGCCTAGCAAGGGATGCTTTGCCAGCAGCAGGAACTTCTCGCGGAGCATTTCGATCTGGCGTATTGCTGCCGTGGGATTGTTCTTCTCGATGCCGACATAATTCCAGATCTCATCCAGATCGCCCGGCACATCGCGATCGAGCGTGAATCGGCTCATGATGCGCGATTGCTATCGTGGTACCGTTGCATCCCGCGAGACTGCACATCATCGAAGAAGCGTTGCAACGCGGCTTCGTTTTCCAGGACAATGCCCTCGCCACGGTCAAGTCGCTCGATTCGGGTCTGTAATTGCGCCCTGAATTCCTGCTCGTGCAGATCGCGCTCGCGCAGCAGGTGCATGGCTTCCAGAAGCATGTTGTCCTCCGAGGAATAGTCCCCCGAGGCGAGCCCTTCCTGGACAAGTTGATGCAGTTCCGGCGGAAACGGATAGTTCATGGCTTCGTCCTCCACTCTCACATCCTACCCGCCCGCATGAGCATTCGTCAACTGCTTGCGCTGCGGTAGCTGCCCAGCGCGGTTTGAAACAGCCAGCGCGAGGCGGCCACGCTGCCGATCGCGGCGAGCAGGGCAAAACCGGCCAGCGGCCAATGTCGCGAGTCCAGCGGCCAGACGATCATCCGTGCGGGCACGTTGATCACGATCAATATCGGGATGACGAAGGTGAACAGCGCCCGCAGCGGATACCCCAGCGGCCCGCTGTAAATCTCCATCGGGTAGCGCGAGAAGGTGGTGATGTAGAACCAGAAATCGTAGAGCGTGAGGTTGCGGCCCATCCAGACGGTTGATGCGCCCAGGGCAACCATCAGGCTGTAGTAGATCGCCACGCCGCAGGCCATGTAGATCAGGAACAACAGCATCTGCAAGACGCCCGGCACGTGGGCAAGTTGCGTCAGGGCGTAGACGAGAAAGCCGATTCCCACCAACAGGTTCGCCAGCGACGACCACTCGATGCGCCGCAAGGAAACGAGGAATTGCGTGTCGATGGGCTTCAAGAGGATGAAATCGAGATCGCCCGTGCGGATCATGTCGGTCATCTCGTCGATGTTCGTCATAAAGAACATCTGCACCAGGGCGTTGATGATCAAGCCGGTGGAGAAGAAGGCGTAGAACTCGTAGCGGTGCCAGCCGGTCTTGTCACCCAGCGAGCCGGTGAAGCGGAATATCTGTTGGTAGAAGATCACGTTCAGCATCGCCCAGCAGAGCGAACTGATCGTATCGATGATGAAGTTGCCGCGGAAGGTCATGTCGCGGACGAGGCTGTTCCGCACGAAGGTGAAGAAGACCCGGCGGTAGGTTGCGATCGTGTTCATTGGCCGTTCAACCTCCGAAGGCGCTATAGCGCCGCACGCCGTAGTGGAACAGCGTCCGGGCCGACATATAGAAGAACACGACCCACAGGGCCTCGACGATCAGCCCCCGCGCCAACGCGGCGCCGGTGACCTTGTGCAGGAACACGGCCGCCGGGAAATAGGCCAGGTATTGCAGCGGAATGGCCTTCATCAGCGCGGGCCAGAACGAGGGCATCAGCTCCGGCGGGAACATCTGGCCGGAGAAGAAGAAGCTCACCAGCATGTAGATGAACAGCAGCGAATTGACCTCCAGAAACCAGAAGCCGATCATGCCCAACGTGGCCTCGAGAAAGTAGCCCAGCAGGAAGCCCATCACCAGCGAGGCGGCGAAGGCCGCCAGAGTCACCGCGTCCGGCCAGCCGCCGAAGAAGCCGCGGCAGAGCCAGAAGACCAGCGCGAACGGCGCGATCGCCACGGCGTAGTAGACCAGTTTGTGGGCCAGGCGGCCCATGAGGAGGAAGCTCAGCATATCGACCGGTTGCAGCAGGTACTTCTTGATCGTGCCGTCGCGGATGTCGCGGGCGATGCCGCCAGCCAGGCCCGGCATGCTGGAAAACGCCCGGCCGACCATCGTCAGCAGGTAGTAGGCGATCATCTGATGGAAGCTGTAACCGGCCACGGACTTGCCGCTGCCGGCCATGCCTTGAAACACGGCCTGCCAAAGAAAAATCTGCGTGACCATAGGCAGGAAGCGCATCAGCGTGCCCAGCGCGAAATCGACCCGGTAGACGAGTCGTTCGGCGATGCTGATGCGGAGGATGATGAAATGGAGCATGGATTTGACTTTGGTACCGCCGGCGAGTAACAGCCGTTATGATGGCCGGTATTCTTCGGGCAAATGCCGCACAAGGTCCACGCTTTCGTGAAGCGCGCGGCCAATTTCGATCCCGCCATCTTTGCATTTCCGGAAAAGGAGAAAGTGGCGCGGTTGGTGGACGCGATCGCTCGCCGGTTCTACGCGATTGCGGCTATGCCAAAGATGATAAGTCCGTGCGGCCGGTGCGATTTCTGGGCGGGTCCTGCTGCCAATACGCTCAGGGTTGTCGGCCAGGTCGAGAATGGCCCGAGTCAACAGCGCCTCATACCGCAGCCGCGCTTGTGCTCCGAACTGCTCATGGCTGCGGATGAGAATGGTCTCGATATCGAGCTGCGCGACGGGGGAAACGACGAAATGCGCCATGATTCAATTGCCGGCCGAGCGTTTTTCGGCAACTTCGGCGGCCCTGTGGCCGGTCTCGCGGATGAACTCGGCAAGTTGCTCTTCGCCGTCAATCGCGATGCCTTGCCCGCGGTCCAGTTCGCCAAAACCCTCCGACGCCATCGATCGCAGCGCGGCAAGCTTTTCGTCTTCTTTGCGAGCTTGCTGCTCGAGCAGGCCGAGCCCGGCCCGCATGACCTCGCTGGCATTAGAATACCGCCCGGAACTTACCAATTGACTCACAAACTCGTCGTAGTGGCCGGTGAGATCAACATTATGCGTTGGCATGTCCATCCTCCATCAATCTGCTCTCCTTAAGTTTACCAGGGTTGGCAAGAATTGCCAGTCGTGCGGAATCGTTCCACCAGACGATTGACGAGCCTGCTGTCGGGGGGCAGAATATTGGGAATGTCTGTTCCCACGTAAGCCATCTGGAAAGGAACCATACCATGCAGCGTTTCCTGCTTCTTGTCGTCGCCGTCGCGGGTTCCCTTGCAATTCCCGCCACTCTCCGCGGCGATGACGCCGCGGGCTACGTGGCCCGCGCCAAAGCCGCGCTTCGTAAATGCGTGGACGACAACGGTGCGGGCGATCAACGGCAATTCATTGTTGACAGTGATCAAGCCCTGGCCGACTGTGACAAGGCGATTGAGATCGATCCAGAATCCGCGGAAGCACATTGTGTCCGCGCTCGCGTTTGGCTTTTCAAGCATGAATACGATAAGTGTATTGCGGACTGTGACAAATCCCTGTCGCTTAGTCCGAAGTCCGCCCAGGCGTTCTGCAATCGAGGCTGCGCATGGCTGGAGAAAAACGACTGTGGAAAGGCACTCGCAGACTGCAACAAAGCCCTGGCACTCAATCCGAAACTTGCAGATGCCTTCTTCACACGAGCCACTATATATTGGCGTAAAGGTGATAGCGACAAGGCAATGGCGGATTTCAAGCAAGCGTCAGCGATCGCGCCCAACGACTCGGAGACCCTCAATAACCTCGGCGTTCTCCATTGGAAGTTGGCACAAGACCAAGACGTAACGGCGGCGAAGGCGGAACTTGCGGGTGATTTGGAGATGGTCAAGACATGCCGCCGGAAATCCGTTGCGCTGAAAGACGAAGCGACGGATTTTTGGAATCGCGGCGTTGCGGCCAACCCGAATTCCTCGGACATTCACAGCAACCTTGGATACGCCTATTCGGAGGCCAACGACCTGGACAAAGCCGAATTCCACTCGCGGAAAGCAGTCA
>Ga0302320_10024225_pt1 | contig 11860 bp, 10 predicted proteins | sample Bog_T0_3_FD_202130 | JGI IMG/M metagenome (GOLD analysis project Ga0302320, IMG submission 202130) | Peat permafrost microbial communities from Stordalen Mire near Abisko, Sweden - Bog_T0_3 | ecosystem: Environmental > Terrestrial > Soil > Wetlands > Peat | place: Sweden: Abisko, Stordalen Mire... | reverse complement strand
GGTTTTCGCCGATCGTGTTTTCGCCGGGAGCTTCTTCGGTGGCCGTGCCGGCGGATTGTGATTTTTCTTCTGACATTTGTCTACCTCAATCTCTTTTCTTGTCGTCCTGGGCGCAGCCGAAGGATCTCTACGCTCGCCAACTACCTTCCCTGCGAGATCTTATGGGACTGCAGGGATCCTTCGACTCCGTAAGATTTCGCCTTCAGCGAAGCCTTACTCCGCTCAGGATGACAATCACTTGGCATCACAATTACTCGAACTCGGCTTTGGCCATGGGGTGCGGCGCTGTGGGGCCTTCGCCCATGTCGGCTTCGTCCATGGTTTTGCCTTTTAATACGGTGGAGACGGCGCTATCCATCATCAGTTCTGCCAGGCGCGTCGTGCCCTGATTCAGTGCGTCGATGGCTTTGCGAATCGCCTGGTAATCGTCTTCGGCTCTCACCGCGATCAAGGCTTTCTCCATCTTCGCAATTTTCTTCTTCTCGTCGGTGGTGAGGTGTCCCCAGGCCGGGCTCTTCTTGCCCTTGTCGAGCGCGGCCAGGATAGTGACAGCTTCGTTGCGCGCTTCGATGACCTGGCGTTGCCGAAAATCTTCTTCCGCGCTGTCGAAAGAATCGAGGATCATACCCTCGACCTGCTCGTCGGTGAGGCCGTAGCTGGGCTGGACCTGAATCTCCGCCTCTTTGCCGCTGCGCTGCTCGCGTGCCGAGACGTGCAGGATGCCGTTGGCGTCGATAAGGAACTTGACCTCGATGCGCGCCATTCCTGCAGCCATTGGCGGGATGCCTTTGAGATCGAAACGAGCCAGGGAGCGGCAGTCTTTCGCGAGTTCGCGCTCGCCTTGCAGAACATGAATGGCAACGTTGGCCTGGCCGTCGACCTGCGTCGTATAGAACTGCGTGGACGAAGCGGGGATGGTCGAGTTGCGCAGAATGATTTTGTCAGTCACGCCGCCCGCGACTTCGATGCCGAGCGACAGCGGCGTGACATCGAGCAGCAGCATGTTCTCGGTGGCTTCAGAACCGCCGCCGAGAATGTTGGCTTGCACCGCCGCGCCGAGGGCGACAACTTCATCGGGATTCAACCCGGTGTGCGGCTCGCGGTGAAAAAGTTCTTTGACCAAAGCTCGAACTTTGGGGATGCGCGTGGACCCGCCCACCAGGACGACTTCGTCAATCTGTTCGGGCTTGAGCCCAGCGTCTTTCAAAGCCTGCTTGCAGGGACCGATGGTGCGGTCGATGACGGGCTGAATGAGCTGTTCGAACTGCTCGCGCGTGATCTCGCGCAGATAGCGCTGGCTGCCCGGCAATTCAACATCGAGCTTCACCGAAGTTTGCGATGAGAGCGCAATCTTGGCTTCGATCACGGCATTGCGAATGGCTTGTACGGCTTCGGCATTGCGGCGCAGGTCGAGTCCGAGATCACCGAGCGTGTCATCGAGCGCGATGGTGATCAGTAGATTGTCGATGTCGTCGCCGCCGAGGTGCGTGTCGCCGTTAGTGGCAATGACTTCGAAGATGCCGTCGTGCAGCTTAAGAATGGAAATGTCGAAGGTGCCGCCGCCGAGATCGTAGACGGCGACGATGCCGTTCTGCTTCTTATCGAGGCCGTAGGCGAGTGACGCGGCGGTAGGCTCGTTGACCAGGCGCAAGACTTCGAGGCCGGCGATGCGGCCCGCGTCTTTTGTGGCTTGACGCTGCGCGTCGTTGAAATACGCGGGCACGGTGATGACCGCCTTGCTGACCGGAGCTCCGAAAAAGCGCTCGGCATTGCGTTTGAGCTGGCGGAGGATGAGTGCGGAAATTTCCGGCGGAGTAAAAGTCTTCTCGCCAAGTTTGATGCGGAGAACTTCGCCGGCTTGCAGGTCTTCGGCGAGACGGAACGGGAAGAACTTCAATTCTTCCTGGATATCGTCAACCCCGCGTCCCATGAGGCGTTTGATCGAGTAAACCGCGCGTTCCGGCGTCTCGGTGAGGTGTTTGCGAGCGGCATTGCCGATGATGGGCTGATTGTTCTCATCGAGCGCGACAACCGAAGGCACGAGGTTCGATCCATCGTCGCCGGGAATGACGACAGGGCTCTCCCCTTGCATGAAGGCCACGAGAGAATTCGTGGTACCCAGGTCGATGCCGACGATGCGATCAGAGGACATTTATAATTTTGTATTCGGGTTTTAAATTACAAATTACCCGATTACCAAATTACTCAATTTTCTAGCGCTTCGTTCACATCCCGCACCAGATTGCGGATGTAGTTGCGGCGGTTCAGCAAGTCCACCATTTTGTCGCGCTCCTGCTTGCGCTCTTCTTCGGAGACGGGCTGGCCGTTATATGCACGCTGAATCATTCCATCCCACATCTCCCACCGATACTTTAACTCGCGCAGGAGCTCTTCCAGTTTCTGTTCGAGTTCAAGTTTCTGCCGGCCGATCTCTTCAGTCAGGGCGGGATCATCTTCGCCCATCTTCTTTTGCGTGCGCAATTCTTCGAGCTGCAGGTTCAACTCAAACACTTCTTCCAGTAAATCGGGGGGCACGATCTGCTTCTTGAGTTCGCCGGTGGAGCGCGCCTGCTCCGTCGCCGATTTCGATTGCTCTTCCAGTTCCACGCCTTCCAGCTTCAGAAGATACTGCGTGCGCTTGATCGGGTCTTTCAAGGTGCGGTAGGCGTCGTTGAGCAGGGAACTTTGCTGCAGGCTCCATTCCTGCTCCTGGCTGCCTGCCTGGGCGCTGAGATCGGGATGGAGCTTGCGGCTCAATTCGTAGAAGTCCTTCTCCAGAGCGGCGACATCGAGATTCAACTTCCGGGGCAGCGCGAAGAAGGTGAAATAGTCCACCGGGGCCGGAGGCTGAACCTTGCCGCAGGATTCGCAAAAGTGTACGGCGCGCATGGTCCCGCACGACCAGCAGGATTGTGTTTCCTCGGGCGCGGGCTTTGCGGTGATGGTGGTTAAATTCGTCATGTCTTCTGTAAAACAACTGCGCGCGCGACCGCGTTGGCGTGAACATTCGCTTCGTGGTTAGATTTCGCGGGCAGGAGTGCCCGCGCCACACAAGCCACACCAGCCGACGCGATCATGCGGAGAACGAAGTGCCGCAGCCGCAACTCTTCGTGGCCTGGGGATTCACGAAGACGAATCCCTGCTGCATCAGTGTTTCCTGGTAATCGAGGATCATGCCGTGTAGGTAGATGAACGACTTCGGATCGACGAAGACGCGCACGTCGCCGAACTGGAAGATGCGGTCGCGCTCGCGGGGCTGCGTGTCGAACCGGATGTTGTAGCTTAGACCGGAACAGCCGCCGCCCTGCACGCCCAGGCGCAGTCCGCCCTGCTCGGGCGAAATGCCTTCCTTAGCCATCGCGCTGCGCACTTTGACCAGAGCTTTCTCGGTGACCTGAATGCCCTTGGCTGGCGCGGCTTGTGGTGCGGTTTCGGTTAGCGTTGTCATTCTCTCCAACCACAGTACGTCAGCGGGCATGGACGGAAAAATTCACGTCCGCGTCCCGGCTGCAGTTCTTCCGCCCCGTTGGGGCTTGGTCTCATTCAGCCTTCGAACCCACGGCTTGCGCCGTGGGCTGCATTCTTGCGCCGCTTCGCGGCTACTACTGCGCTACAGTCGAGGCAACCGGCTTTGCGCTCTCCTGCTTTTTCTTCCAGTCGCCGATGGCGGCGCGGATGGCGTCCTCGGCCAACACGGAGCAATGGATCTTCACGGGAGGAAGCGACAGCTCCTTCACGATGTCCATGTTCTTGATGGCGAGAGCTTCATCCACCGTTTTGCCTTTGACCCACTCGGTGGCCAAGGAGGACGAGGCGATCGCGGAGCCGCAGCCAAAGGTCTTGAACTTGGCTTCTTCGATGACGTTGGTTTCGCGGTTCACCTTGATCTGCAACTTCATGACGTCGCCGCACTCGGGTGCGCCGACCAGGCCGGTGCCCACGTCCGCGCTGCTCTTGTCCATCGAGCCGACGTTGCGTGGATTGTTGTAATGATCGATTACCTTATCGCTATATGACATTCGCTTCTCCTCTGGAATCTTGTGCCGTCCCTACGGGACTCGTTCTGTTCCATCTGACCTACCCGGCACTTCCGTGCCGGGCTTTCACATTCCGCCGCTACGCGGCTTCCTCGGTACTCGATACCAGGTACTCGGTACCAGCTATTCTTGCTTCTAGTGCGCTTCTCCGGCCCACTTCACATCTTTCAGATTGATGCCTTCCTTCGCCATTTCGTAGAGCGGAGAAAGTTCGCGCAGGCGCTCGACGGTTTCAATCACGCGGTCGGCCACGTAATCGACTTCAGCTGCGGTGTTGAAGCGGCCAATGCCGAAGCGGATCGAACTGTGCGCCAGGTCGTCGCCCGTGCCCAGAGCCTTCAATACATAAGATGGCTCAAGCGTCGCGGAGGTGCAGGCCGAGCCGCTCGAAACCGCGATATCGTTGATGCCCATCAGCAGCGACTCGCCTTCGACGTAGGCAAAGCTGACGTTCAGGTTGCCGGGCAAGCGGTGCTCCATGGAGCCGTTGATGTAAGTTTCATCCAGACGGTTCATGATGCGATCGCGCAAGCGATCGCGCAAGCTGGCCAACTGAACGGCCTCGCGAGACATTTCCTCGGAAGCGATGGCACATGCTTTGCCGAGGCCAACGATGCCGGGGACGTTGAGCGTGCCGGAACGCATGCCGCGCTCGTGGCCGCCGCCGTCGATGATTGCAGAAATCTGTACCCGCGGATTCTTGCGGCGGACATACAATGCGCCCACGCCCTTGGGGCCGTACATTTTGTGTCCAGAGATCGACATCAAGTCGATGTTCTGCTTATTGACATCGATAGGAATTTTGCCAATGGCTTGCGTGGCGTCGGTGTGGAAAATGATGCCGCGTTCATGGCAGAGCTTGCCGATTTCGGCGATGGGCTGCACTACGCCGATTTCGTTATTGGCGGCCATGATGCTCACCAGGATGGTTTTGTCGTCCATGGCGCGCTTCAGGTCCTCGAGATCGATCAGGCCATCTTTCTGCACGGGCATGTAGGTGACGCGATAGCCGTTCTTCTCCAGGCGCTTGCAGGTATCCAGCACGGCCTTGTGCTCGGTGACCGCGGTGATGATGTGGTTGCCCTTTTCGCGGTACATCTCGGCCACGCCTTTGATGGCGAGGTTGTCGCTCTCGGTGGCGCCGGAGGTGAAAATGATTTCTTTCGTGGTGGCGCCGATCAGCTTGGCGATGCGTTCGCGAGCCGTTTCCACGCCCTCTTCTCCGGCCCAACCGAACGAGTGGTTGCGGCTGGCAGCGTTGCCGAACTTTTCCATGAAATAGGGCAGCATCTCCTCCAGCACCCGCGGGTCCATGGGCGTGGTGGCATGGTTGTCCATATAGATGGGCAGTTTCACTCCCTGGGGAGTGGCGTGCTGCGTGACTGGAAGTTGTTGGGGAACTCTCACATCCGTGCTCATAATTGCTTCTCCTACCTTGTTGAATGGCGAATGTTCATTATCGCTTCCTAGATGATTGTTACTAATTCGGCCGGCTTCGCGGCGATACTCTCGGCCGCCTCCGGTTCTTCCCGCATGTGCGAAATCTTGATCCGCTTCAGCACGGCTTCGATGCTCTCATTCACTTTGCGCAACGGCTCGCGGATGTTGCAGCGGTCGCTCTGACCACACTCCCCGCGAACGGTGACGCACGACGTGATGAACAAGGGACCGTCGATGGCCTGAATCACTTCGAAGGCGGAAATCGTATGCGCTGCACGCGCCAGCCGGTAACCTCCGTTGGTACCGTGCTGCGATTGCAAAAGACCGGCCTTAGCCAGCCGCTGGAGAATCTTCGCTAAGGCCTCAGGCGGGATGCCGAAAGAATCCGCAACATCCTTCGCGCTGGCGCTCCGAGTTCCTTCGTGAGCGTGGTCGGCCAAGTGCTTCATGGCCATCAGCGCGTAATCCGCCTTTTTGGTTAGCTTGAGCATCTTGTATTCCGACTGCTGGATTCCGACTGCCGATACCGCTCTCGTACCTGAACTCCGACCGGCAGGGTCGGAGTTAATTACGACCTTTTCTGTCGTAGTTCATTCTACGTCCAGAAGCCAGGATTACGCAAGCCCTTGCAGGTAGCTGTGAGAAATACCATTAAATGGTAACTATCGGTGATTGAATGGCTTAGCTCTTTCCGATGATTTTGGTCGGAAATCGAGCAAGTCAGTAGAGCCTTGGCCAGGCGACGCCCGCAGCAGGAAAGAAATTCACCGCAATCTGACGCTCGGCACTTGACAAGTAGCAAAGCAAGGCTAAAATACCGGGACATTCCCGCGAATCGGTCCCTCCGCATTCCATGAGGGCGACGCTTCCGGATTTATGACCTCAAAGCCGTTCTCTCATCCTCAAAACGCAGGCAAGCAACCTTGCAAGCACCCGCGCGTGCAAATCGTGAGCCGCGAGGAAGACGCGGAGTTCGTGGAATGCCTCGAGTGCCGCGAGATCTTCGAGTCCAGCGAGCTTAAGGACATGAGCATCGAGGAAAGTGCCGAAAGTTCCGAAGGCGAAGCCCAGGAATCTTGAGGGCTCAAAGCTGCAACCTGAGATCACCGAAGTAACCGCGTCTGCTCGATTCCATCTTGTTCCCCGCGAAAAGGCTCTGCTAGTCTGCAGGCGGGGGCGTGCATTCCGCACGTGCAATCTCATGTCTGCCGTAGCGCTGGTGGTCGACGATTCCATGCTGATCCGCTACACCGTCTGCCGCTTTCTCGAAGTGCGCGGCTTTGCGGTGGAGTCGGCCACGAACGGCGTGGAGGCGTTGCAGATTCTTGAGCGCGTGCATCCTGACCTGATCGTTACCGACATGCAGATGCCGAAGATGACCGGCAGCGAGTTGATCAGCGCCCTCAAGGGGAAACTCGAGACCGCGAAGATTCCCATCATCATTGTTGCGGGCCGCGCCAGTGGCTTCGATGAGACGGAAAAACGCGCCAACTTCGCCATCTACAAGGATATTGACATCGAAGGCCAGCTGGAGAAGGCGCTGGATGTCGTCTTCAGCAGAGCTATCCCAAAAGTCTAACGAAGGATTAACCCGGCCTCGGCGGAAAAATCCATCGCAGCAAAATCTTTTGCCAGAAATTTTGGATAGGCGGCGGCGGCAATCATGGCGGCGTTGTCGGTGGAAAGCGGCCGCGATGGAAAATACACGGGCAAACCCTCCTGGGCGCCGTCCCGCTCGAACGTGCTGCGCAATTCGTTGTTCGCCGCCACTCCACCTGTAACGAAAAGCGTCGCGATGTCGTAGGCGCGGGCCGCAGCGAGAGTCTTGCCAACCAAGTCTTCGACGATCGCACGCTGAAACGAAGCGACCAAGTCGAGCGTCTGCTTATCGCAATTCGCCAGGTAGTCTTCCAGCTTCGGCTTTGAGATGTTCGCCAGAGCCTTACGGCGGATCTCGATGGAACGATACATGTCGTGAACCTCGACGTAACGCAGAACGGCAGTCTTGATGCCGCTGTAGGAGAAGTCAAAGCGCGGGCGATCGGTCTCGATTTCTTTGGGTCCGCGATGGTCCCGTCGATCGCGATGCTTGATTTGTGCTGGCAGGAACTTCACGGCACTCGGGTCGCCATGCGGGGCAAGGCGGTCGACGACGGGGCCTCCGGGATAGCCCAGGCCGAGCAGCTTGGCGACTTTATCGAAAGCCTCGCCGGCGGCGTCGTCGCGCGTGTGGCCGATGTTTTCGTAGGTCCAACCGTGGTTCTTCTGTGCGGCCAGATACAGGTGCGTGTGTCCTCCTGAGACCACTAGAGCGAGCACAGGAAATTGCAGCTCGTGATTACCCTTCTGCCGCTCTTCGAGCAGAACTGCATGGATGTGGCCTTCGAGATGGTTGACCGCAATCAGCGGCTTATCGAGCGCGAAGGCCAAAGCCTTGGCATAGCTGATTCCCACCAGCAGGGCACCGGCGAGGCCGGGACCCTGGGTGACGGCGATCGCATCGACCGAAGCGTACGTCTGTTCGGCCTCGGCCAGTGCTTGCTTAACAACGGGAACAATCGCCCGCAGGTGCTCGCGCGAGGCAAGCTCCGGCACAACTCCCCCATAAGGTTGATGCGTCGCGATCTGCGAAGCGACAACATTTGAGATGAGCTGCTCTCCCGAGCGCACCACCGCCGCCGCAGTCTCGTCGCAGGAACTTTCGATGCCGAGGATGTAGGCGTCGGGCATTAGATTCAGTTTCAAGGTTCTGCTTTCCAGTTGCAAGTGGTGCGTTATAGCGCGGCCTCTTGCCGATGCTGGAATTTACTTGACACATACAGGCCTAAATAGCAATATTCACACGTTTCAGTAACCTGTTTCTGTGGGATGTAGCGCTCTTTCTGCTCTGCCTGGGGTACCGCCGGAGTCTCCAACACTCTTGTAGCTTCGTCTCCGGGATCGACTCGGTCGAGGTGGAGAAAAAAGCCACAAGGAGGATGCGTATGTCACTCAGCTCTAATCGCCCTCATTCAATTCTTAACTTTCTGCTTCTGACCTGCCTGTTCCTGACGGCTTTGCCAATCCATGCGGTCACGGGTTACATCCGGGTAAACCAGATCGGGTATGAAGCTGGCCTCTCGATGCGAGCTTACCTGATGACGACCAGCGCGGTGAGCGGCGCAAGTTATGTGGTTAAGAATTCCGCCGGCTCGACCGTCGCCTCGGGCACGGCTGGGGCAACGCTGGGGGCGTGGGGGACTTATAGCATTTACCCGATCGACTTCAATCTTTCAACCGCCGATACTTATACGATTTTGGTGAGTGGCCCCGTTTCCGCGACCTCGCCCAGTTTTCGCGTGGACACTCCCGCGAATCTCTACGCCACTCCACTTGCGAACAACCTTTACTTCTACGAAAACGAGCGCGACGGACCGAACTTCATCCCAACTCCGCTCCGGACGGCTGCCGGGCATCTCAACGATGCCAGCGCGACGGTCTATAGCAGCCCGATGTTCAACGGTAATGACCTCATCCTTGGCAGCTTGAGCCCGACCGGCGCAACCATCAATGCCGAAGGAGGATGGTGGGACGCGGGCGACTATCTGAAATTCGTGCAGACGCACAGCTATGTGGTGGCGCTCATGCTGATCGGCGTGCGCGACTTTCCCAACCAGATGGGTAGCCTCTCGACCACGTCGAACTTCACGAATGAAGCGCAATTCGGCGTGAACTGGCTGCAGCAGATGTGGAACGACTCGACCGAAACACTTTACTACCAAGTCGGGATCGGCACCGATTTCAAGAGCTACGACTACCTCAGCGACCACGATATCTGGAGACTGCCGCAGGCCGACGACACGTACGGCGGATCGAGTCCGGTCTATCAATACATTCGTCACCGGCCGGTATTCGTGGCTGGAGCTGCAGGATCGACGATCAGCCCCAACCTGGCCGGGCGTCTCTCTGCCGACTTCGCGGAATGTTTCCAGGTGTTCGATGCGACGAATGCGGCGCTCGCCAATCAATGCATTCTGGAAGCGGAGCACATCTTCGACCTCGCGAATACCGCTCCCAGTGGGAATTTGCTGACAACCGCGCCCTACGATTTTTATTCGGAGATCGAATGGCGTGACGATCTGGAACTCGGCGCAACCGAGCTTTACTTCGCATTGCAACGCGGCAATCTACCGCCGGGTTTGCCGCACACGGACCCGATGTACTACCTGACGGCGGCGGCGAACTGGGCGCACGCCTACATCACGGGACCGAATAACCTGACCGACACGTTGAATCTTTACGACGTGAGCGGGCTGGCGCACTTCGAGCTTTACCGCGCGATTACGCTGGCGGGGAATCCGGCGGGATTGGCGGTGTCGAAGACGGAACTGCTCAACGACATCAAGGACCAGATGACCACGTCGATCGCGCAGGCCGACGATCCATTTGGTTTCGGCTGGCCCTGGAGCAGCTACGACACAATTTCACATGGCGCCGGACTCTCGGTGATGGCGAAGGAGTATTCCTACCTCACGAACAACGCTACCTTCGCGACGGACTCGGAGCGCTGGCTGGGCAACATTTCTGGCGCGAACGCCTGGGGAGTGACTTTCACGGTGGGCGATGGTGACACATTTCCGGACTGCATGCAGCATCAGGTGGCGAATCTGGTGGGATCGTTGAACGGACAGCCACCCGTGCTAAGCGGGGCGGTGGTGGAAGGTCCGACGAACGCAGCATCTTCCGGCTTGGTGACGAATATGCTGACGTGTCCGCCGGGCGGCGGCGACACGTATAAGAAGTTCAACGGCAATGGCGCAGTCTACAAGGACAATGTCCAGTCGTATTCGACCGACGAACCGGCGATCGATCTGACAGCGGCGTCGTTTCTGATGTATGCGTGGCGGATAGCCGGGGCGCCGAGCGGGACGCCATAAGCGGACTTCTGAAGCCGTAACGGTCGCACAGAGCGGAATTCCGGGCGATGGCGAAGAAATAGTAGGTAGTGCATTTCACTGGTATTAAGCAGCATTCGTAGTATTAAATAAGGGTCCTGGAGGGCTTTGTGAAGGAAGCCATTTTGGACCCGGATAAGCCCACTCCCGCCGAAGAACCAGCGGTGCGAGCGTCACAGGCCCAGGAAACCGAGAGGTGGAATTACCGTTCCACTGGTCTGCTGCTTTGCGTACTCGCGCTCGCCATGGTGGCGACCCTCCGCGGTATTCGCGTCGGCGAGTTCAGCTACAACGTGGATGAAACCCAGCACGCTGTCACCGGACTCTACTTTGCGGATCTGGTTCGAGACCATCCTTTTACGGATCCCGTTGGCTACACCTACCGCTACTACGCGCAGTATCCCGCATTGAGCGGAGTAATCCACTGGCCTCCGCTTTTTTATTGCTTTGAAGGCGCGTTTTTCCTGGTGCTGGGCCCCACCGTGGTTGCCGCGCGGCTGACCATCCTGTTCTTCACGCTGTTCGGGTTAGTCTTCTGGTTCCTGCTCGTACGAGAGCTTTTGAATGAGTGGGCGGCCGCATTTTCCGCCGCCATGCTCGCACTGCTGCCCTGTGTGCTTCTGTTTGAAAAAACGGTGATGCTTGAGATTCCATCACTTTCATGGTGCATTGCTGCGAGTTTCTTTTGGATCTTGTATCTCCTCCGCGGTAAGAAATCCGATATCTATTGGTTTGCGGTGCTTGCCGGTGCGGCCGCCCTAACCAAACAGAACGGGATTTACCTGATCCCGTTCTGTGTTCTGTCGGGCCTCCTGTGTGGCGGTTGGAGGTTGTTCCTCCGCAAAGAAGCGCTGCGTGCCGCAGCCATTTACTTGCTGCTGGTTTCGCCCTTCTATGCGCTCGCCTACGCCGTCCATTGGAAGACCATTGCGATGGATTTGACTGAAAGCGTCATCGGGGGCCGCAGCCGCTGGGTCTTCTATTCTCAAGCCCTCCCCGGCCAATTGGGCTGGAGCCTTCTAGGGCTGGCTTTGCTCGGTATTCTGACTAGCCGGCAGTGGGCGCGGGCGAAGCTGCCTGCAATCATGTCGAGTTGGATTGTGGCTTGTTATGTGACCTTCACGCTCATCGGACACATGGAAGCTCGATACGTAATCTACTGGATCCCTCCGTTTCTATATTTTGCAAGCGGATTATTGTTTTGCTTCTTTCGCAAGCCGTGGCTCAGAGTAGCGGGGTTCGCCGCCGCAGTGGTTGTGCTGGGAGCAACACTGGCGTCGGCGCGGACCTTCCACCGTCCTTATGTGACCGGGTATGCCGCGGTTCCGAAGAGAATTTTGCAGGAGAGCAAGTCAGCCATCATCCTATTTGACGGGCCACTGCCCGGCAATTTCATCTTCTTCATGCGTGCAGACGACCCCGACCGCCGATTCCTCGTGCTGCGAAAGG
>Ga0302320_10024222_pt1 | contig 11860 bp, 9 predicted proteins | sample Bog_T0_3_FD_202130 | JGI IMG/M metagenome (GOLD analysis project Ga0302320, IMG submission 202130) | Peat permafrost microbial communities from Stordalen Mire near Abisko, Sweden - Bog_T0_3 | ecosystem: Environmental > Terrestrial > Soil > Wetlands > Peat | place: Sweden: Abisko, Stordalen Mire... | reverse complement strand
CTCCCGCCCTGCTTGACCGCCCCCTTCTGGCAGGATGGCTCTATACCACCTCACGATTCGTATCCTCGCGACTCGTTCGAGATGAACGCCGACGCCGTGAGAGGGAAACAGCCGCACATATCATGAACGAAGAACCAGATCCCAATCCAAACTGGGACCTCCTGCGCCCCGTATTGGACGATGCGATGGACCATCTGGGCACGGGTGATCGAGAGGCCCTTCTGATGCGGTATTTTGAGGGAAGACCCTACTCCGATGTGAGCGCCCGGCTGGGCCTAACGAACGAGGCAGCGCGAAAGCGGGTCGACCGCGCGGTGGGGAGGCTGCGCAAGCTGCTTGCCAAGAGAGGAATCGCGTCCACGGGCACGGCGGTAGCCGCCCTCATGGAGGCGAACGCGGTGGCCGCCGCACCTTCGTCGCTGGCCGCCTTGGTTTCCGGGACAGCGGTGGCAAGCAAAGGGGGTGCGACCGCAACCGCCCTGAAGGTGTTCTATTCTATGACCAAAACCAAATTATCCGTCGGGCTCACCGCGATCGTCGCCGCTGTGGCCGTCGGAACCGCCGTCTTTGAAGTCAATTCGAGCGTTCATTACCGAAGGCTTCTAAACGAGGCATCACTGGGCAATCGCGCGTTGAGAAAGGAGCTCGCGGATGTCGAGCGAGGCGAGCACGCCTCCGAGCTAGCAAGGGACGCCGCGGACCGGGCGCTCATGGCGGCCAAGATATCCCAGGCGGCCGCGGACGGTCAGCTGGCGAAGGCATCGGGTTCATCGGGTGCCGTCGCGAGGGATCCAAAGGCGACGGGTCGAGAGCTGATAGCGTCACAGCCTATACTGGCAGAGGATGTCGCAAGCTACTTCACGGCGCGGGTCACCTACCGCTATGATGCATTGTTCAAATCTTTGGGCCTAACCTCGGGCCAGATCCAGAAATTCGTGGACATCAGCGTCCAAGGCACGGCTGGCGTCAATTGGGCCTCAGCCACACAGTCGCCCGTGGGAGCACTGGGTGTGGGCAGCCTTTCCCACAGTGAGATGGAGAGCGAGCTGCAGGACCTCCTGGGCGCCGCCGGATATGCCCAATACCAGCAGTACAACGGCAACGGTCCCTCCCGGCAACTCGCCTCGCAGCTCGGTGGCGCTCTTTACCAAACACCAGCGCCATTGACCGCCGAACAAGGGGCCCAAATGACCGCAATATTCACATCAAGTGGCATGGGCGCGGGCTCGCCTAACTGGAATGCGGCAACGACAAAGGCATCGGCAGTCCTTTCGGATTCCCAGGTCGGCGCGCTCGGCGCATTGCAACAGCAAGTGCAATATCAGCAGGCCTTGGACCAAGCCATCAATCAATCGATGGCGCAGGCCGTCAGCCAAGCAAAGCAGCATGCGGGAATTGGCGCTCCTCCTGCGGCCATTGCTCCTTAAGCCCATGAATTTCCAAAAAGGCTGGTCCCGAAGATTGGTGGCACTTGCGGTTCTCGGTGGTCTCTCTGCTCTGGTGGCGCTTCTTTACTGCCGCTCGGCCCGGAAGGGGCTGGAAATGGAGATGAAGGAAGCCTCCCATGCGCGGGCCTCGCTGATGTTGGCGGAGCAGCGGCTCGCAAATTGCAGGCGGGATATCGACCGCCTTAAGGGCCTGCTTGGCGGCATCAAGCAACGGAAGGCCGGCACCGCGCCCGGGATGACAACCCCCGACGTGGCCGCGATCGAATTTGCCGTTCATTCGATCCCAAGGAGGGTCTGGGAGCAGAGGGTGCTTGCTAAGGATCCAAAGCTACAGGCGCTGTACCTAGGCGCGACACGCGCCGGCATTCCGGCGCGCTATATCGCATTGTGGCGGGCCCTCGACCTTCCAAATGATCAGGTCGCCACGTTCACGGACCTGATGATGCAGGCAACCGAGCAAACGCTCGACATCGAGTCAGTCGCGCAATCCCAGGGCATGGAGGATTCCGATCCGGCGATAACGGCGTTGAAGCAGGATGCCCTGGACCACCTGAACGCCTCCGAGATCGAGCTGCTGGGAGAGTCTGGATTCGAGCAGCTGCAACACTACGAGCGAGCGCTGCCGATGCAGGAGTTCGTAAACGCTTTCGCGGGAGACCAGGCCGTTGCAGGGACCCCCATAAGCCCCGGCCAGGCGAGCCAGCTTACGAAAATCATGGCACAAGCCAATCCCGGCTTCCAAGGAGGCGCCGCAGCGGACGCACCTATAGTACAAAGCTTCGATGAGAACATCATCGCCCACGTGCCCATGCCGGAGCCCATGGATCCTAATGTCGTTTTACCGTTGGCCCAGAATATCCTCTCAACCGCCCAATATGGGCCCTTCGAGGGTCAGATTAACCGCAATCACTATGCGATCCAGGTGTTTAACGGACTGCTTCAGGCGCCCGGTGATCCGATGATGGGATTTGCGATGTGGCGCATGTAAGGGCACACGCCGCCCCGTCAATTGCACCCTGAGGCATAGCCGCCAAAACGCAGTTTAACGGAACTCGATTATCGCCTCGATCTCGACCGTGATGTTCTCAGGCAGGCTGCCGACCCCGACAGCGGAGCGGGCGTGCCGCCCGCGCTCGCCAAAGATCTCCACGAGCAGGTCGGAACACCCGTTTATCACCTTGGGATGATCCCTGAAGGCAGGCCCGGCGTTCACGAAGCCGAGCACCTTCACCACGCGCTCGATGCGGTCGAGCGAGCCCAGGGCCGCCCTGGCGACCGACAGGAGCCGGATTGCGACCAGCCTGGCATGCCGGTAGGCCTCCTCAACGTCCGTGTCCTCGCCGACCTTGCCGCGGAACCAGTCGCTCTGCTCGGTCTTCGGACCCTGTCCGGAAAGGAAGAGCAGGTTGCCGGAAAGCACATAAGGCACGTAGGTGGCGAGCGGGGCGGGAGTCGGCGGGAGCACGATCCCGAGGCTCTTTAGCTTTTCCTCGATCATGGGGTAAACCTCGGTCGGTTGATTTCGTGCCCGGCTAATTGAGCTCCGTGAGCGTGAAGGCGTAGTCGAACGCAACCTCGTGCAGTGCGTCGTAGCGACCGCTCGCGCCGCCATGGCCCGCAGGGTCCAAGTTCACCTTGAGGAGCAGGACGTTCGTGTCCGTCTTCATCGCCCGAAGCTTTGCGACAAACTTGCAGCCCTCCCAATAGGGCACCTGGCTGTCGTTGAGCGCGGTCGTGACCAGGATCGCAGGGTAGGCCTGCCTCTTGATGTTGTCGTAGGGCGAATAGGCCCGGATCCACGAATACTCCTCGGCCACGTTCGGGTTGCCCCACTCGGTGTATTCCTCGGTCGTGAGCGGGAGGGAGGCGTCGAGCATCGTGTTGATGACGTCGACGAAGGGCACCTTAACGACGGCGCACTTGAAGAGGTCGGGCCGGAGGTTAAGGACCGCGCCCATGAGGAGCCCCCCGGCGCTTCCGCCCGAGGTCGCCATTTTTTCCGGCGTCGTATAGCCCGAGGAAACCAGGTGCTGCGCGCAGCTGATGAAGTCGGTGAAGGTGGTCATCTTCTCCTTCATCCGGCCCGCGTCGCGCCAGGGTTCGCCCAGCTCGCCGCCTCCCCTCACGTGGGCCAGGGCGTAGATGACGCCTCGGTTCAGGAGGCTTAGGCGGGTGGAGGAGAAGGTGTCCGGGAGGCTGTAGCCGTAGCTCCCATAACCGTAGAGGAAGAGCTTCTGCGGGCCCTTCTCCCTGAGCTCCCTTCGGTAGACGAGCGTCACAGGGACATCGGTCCCGTCGGAAGCCTTCGCGTAGATGCGCTCGCACGCGTAGTCCTTGGGCGAATAACCCCCGAGCACCTCGTCCTGCTTCACGAGCGTCCGGGCGCCGGTCGACATGTCATAGGCGAACACCGAGGGTGCCGTGACCGGGGACTGGTAGCTGAAGCGAACGACCGTCGTGTCGTATTCGGCATTGGCGGCCATCTCCGCCTCGTAGGAGGGTTCCGGGAAAGGGATCTCGGTCGCGGCGTGGGTCGCAAAGTCGATGACCTTGAGGCGGGGAAGGCCGCCCTTGCGCTCGCTCACGACCGCATACTTCGCAAAGAGCGTGATGTCGTCCACCTTCACCTCGGGGTCCGCCGGCACGAAGTCGGTCCAGTGCGACTCGTCGGGCGTCGCGACGGGCGCCGTTGCGACCTTGTAGTTCTTCGCGTCCTTGTTCGTGACGAAGTAGAAGAGGCCCTCCCGGTGGTCGGCCGAGTACTTGTGGTCGTTCCTGCGCGGAGCCATGACCTTCCACTCCCCGTGCGGCGTGTCGGCGGGCAACGCCCGCACCTCCGAGATGAGCTTGCTCTCGGACTCGCAGAACAGGTACTTGCGGTCGAGCGAGGTGCCGAGCCCGATTCCGAAGATCTCGTCCTTCTCCTCATAGAGGATGTCGATCTTTCCGGTGCCCAGCTCGCAGCGGCCGAGCTTGTACGAGCGCTTGGAGACTGGATCCTCCTGCGTAAAAAAAAGCGTGGTGCTGTCAGCGGCCCATGCGACCGAGGAGACGGTGCCCACCATCTGCGGCACGAGGCTTCCGGTCCGCAGGTCCTTCACGAAAAGCTCGTAGTCGCGGTGCCCCGTCTTGTCGATCGAGTAGGCGAGGAGGTTGCCGTCGTTGCTCACGTCGTAGGTTTCCATCCCGATGAACTTCTCCCCGGTTCCGAGCGCGTTAAGGTCCACCAGCACCTGCTCGGCCCCGGAGTCCCCTTCGCGCGGCTTGCGGCAATAGATCCGGTACTGCTTGCCCTGCTCCGTCCTCGAGTAGTACAGCCATGCACCGTCGGGATAGGGGGCGCTTGAGTCCGTCTCCTTGATCCTCCCGAGCATCTCCTTGAACAGGGTCTCCCTCAGGGCCTGGGTAGGGGCCATGACGGCGTCCGTGTAGTTGTCCTCGGCGCGGAGGTAGTCGAGAACGGCGGGGTTCGTGCGGTCGCGCAGCCAGAAGTAGTCGTCAATCCGCTTGTCCCCGTGGACCGTGACGTCCTTCGGGATCCTGGGGGCCATCGGCGGCGTGTTCCCCGAGGTCGCCAGCTGGACCTGGGCAAAGAGCGCCGTGCTGCATGAGAATACGGTCAAGACGGCAACGATCATTGAGCATTTCATGGGCTGCCATGCCAAAACAGCCGCCCAGAAATGGCGAACCCAAACCTAGCGCTCACGCTCCTAAGGGATGCTGTCGCGGTATTTGGACCATCCCTGGGCCAGCTCCAGGACCACCACGCTTCCCACGCGGTAGTCGGCCTCCAGGGCCGGAAGGTATGCGACTCCGCTTGAATCGGAGATCGTGTCGCCGAAGAGGCTTCCCGCGGCGGTAACCCCCGACGGGGGCACCGTGAAATTGCAGGCCGTCCTAAGGATCAGCAGGCGGTTAAAGTCCACCCGGCCCATCTGGGCAAGCCTCTGGAGGGCGATGCACACGCCGGCGTCCTCGCAGTCCGAGATGGCAAGCCTTCCCTTCCCCCGGGAGTAGATCCGATCCCAGTCCTCGGCCCAGCGGGCCATGATCTCGCCATGGAAGAACCGGTCCGAGGCAATGCTGTCGGCAACAAGGACGGAGGGGGGCGTCTGCGCCACGGGATATCCCTTGAACCGGCGCCCAAATCCGCGCAGGGCCTCGCTGTCAGGGATGGCCACGTCCTTCGTGAGGGCGTAGGCCCAGGCGACCAGCGAGGGATTCAGCCTGAAGGCCACCGTCCCCACGCCCCCCGAACCGTTGTCCGATGCCCCGGCCGCGGGAACCGAATCAACGTTCGCGGAGCCCACGCCGGGCCTTGTCGCCCCAATGGCCACGAGCCCGATCGGCCAGTCGGCCGGTATCTCGCGGCTGTCGATCTCGAAGGCCGGGTTGCCGTCGACCACCCGCTCCACCCATACGGCGCTCGCCAGAGACATCACCTTCGGGAATCCACCCCCGATCCCGCTCACGACGAAATAGGTGTGAGTCAGGTCGAACCGCGGATCGGCCGCCAGGGCCATGATCTGGACCGCGCATCGCGAGGTCGTTCCCGAGACCATCGCGTAGACCCCTTTGCCGTTTGTGAGGAGCGGGTGGTCGACGCCGGGCACCTTGACCTCCTGGCCAAGGTCGAGCCGCTCGGCCCAATACTGCAGCTCCCCCGGGGTGTCCCCCCGGTCCTTGCCGGTCTCGTACGTGGTTATCACCAGTACAGGGATAGGCACGGGGGCATCCGCGCCGCGGGCGCAAATCGCACAAAGAAGCGGCGCGGCCGCGAGGAGCGCCTTGGTCAAAAGGGACAGGTTTCGCATAAGTACCCAAAACTAAGCTTAAACCGGGCCCACCCGGGGGTTCAGGACTTGCCCACGTCCTCCGGATGGACCGGCCAGTACTCCTCATGTACCTTCAGCCCCTCCGACTCCATGAGGGGCCCCAGGACCTTGGTGGAGGGTGCAATGCGGTTTAGGATCTCGTGGCTCGTGAGCGGGTTTGGGTCGGCGGGCAGGCCCATCACCTGGACAAAGGGCGCCTCGGACGTGCCATAGACCACCCGGCCTATCCCTGCAAAGCAGATGGCGCCGCAGCACATGGCGCACGGCTCTGTGCTCGTGTACAAGGTCGACTTCTCGAAGGTCTCACGGTCGATCTTCGGGCTGAACGCCGAGATGAGCCCGGTCTCGGCGTGCTTCGTGACGTCGCGGGTGGAGTGGACGCAGTTGGAAAACTCGGCCAGCACCTTGCCGTCCTTCACCAGGAGGGCTCCAAACGGGCCGCCCCCATGGGTGACGGCGTAGCGGGCGAGCTCGTAGGCCCGGGCCATGAAGACGCGGTCTTCAGCGGAGCATGCAGGGTCGTCGGGAGAGGCCGCCGGAAACCCGGCAAACGCGGAACGGGTCGTGACGAGAAGAAGGGCCAGGAGGGTGACGCGAACGGGGGTACGGTACATGGCGTGTACACTGCAATAAATATGCCACCCCAGGGAGGGATAGGCGGATCCGCGCGGGCCAGGTTCGCCGCGGCTCAGGCGCGCTCCGCAGCGGGGCGTCGCTATATAGTATAGTGCCTTATCCCAATCATCAAAGTCCGGTGGCGGCACATTTCCAACTCGTGGGTAGACGGTTGCCCCACGCGGCGGGGCCGCAGCCTGGCCGCCGCTCGGGCTGGCGGATTGGCTTCGCCTTTACATGGGAAGGGCGGCCGCCAATGAATGAAGTCGCCTAACCCCTAGGAACCCCCCCCCCGCCCCACCCCATGCGCTTCGGTCATTTCGACGACAACGCCCGCGAATACGTCATCACCCGGCCGGACACCCCGCGGGCGTGGTCCAACTACCTGGGCGACCGGCGGTACGGCGCGATCATCACGAACAACGCCGGCGGCTACAGCTTCACGCGCTCACCTGCCTCAGGCCGGTTCATGCGGCACCGCTACAACTCCGTGCCGATGGACATGCCCGGCCGCCAGTTCTACCTGCGGGACACGGAGAGCGGCGACTTCTGGTCGGCGGCCTGGCAGCCGGTCGCCAAGCCGCTCGACGAGTTCATCACGACGACGCGCTTCGGTCTCGGCTACGCCGTGATTGAGAGCGACTGGCGCGGCATCCGGACCGAGGCCACGTACTTCGTTCCGCTCGGCCAGGAGTTCGAGTACTGGCGCCTGAAGGTGACCAACACCGGCAAACGCCAGCGACGGCTCAGCGTGTTCTCGTTCTGCGAGTTCACGACCGAATGGAACCTCACGCAGGACCTCCTGAACCTCCAGTACACCCAGTACATCTCCCAGGCCGACTGGCAGGACGGGTTTATCCTCGCCTCGTCGTGCCGGCGCCTCCCGGAGGACGCCTCAAACTTCGCCAACAACGACCAGTCCCGCTGGTGGTGGATGACCCAGGTCGGCGGGGAAATCGCCGGCTACGACTGCGACCGGGAAAGGTTCCTCGGGGCCTACCGGAGCTTTGACCGGCCCGAGGCCGTGGAGGCGGGCGCGTGCAGGAACAGCGAACACATGTCCGACAACGGCTGCGGCGCCATCCAGAGCGACCTCGTCCTACCGCCCGGCGCCTCGACCGAGGTCCTGGTCCTCCTCGGGATCGGGAGGGCCCCGAAGGCAAAGCGGGCCTGGGCGCGCTTCGGCAACCCGCAGGCGTGCGAGCGTGAGCTCACGAAGCTGAAGGCGCACTGGAAGGGGCTCGTGGGCAAGCTCAACGTGAAGACGCCCGACGCCGACTTTGACCACATGGCCAACGTGTGGGGGTCGTACAACGCCCTGATGACGTTCGAGTGGTCGCGCTCCTGCTCCCTCGTGTACACCGGCGACCAGCGCGACGGCTTCGGCTTCCGCGACACGGTTCAGGACATGATCGGCGTGGCGGGCATGATCCCCTGCGAGGTAAAAAGCCGGCTCATCCTCATGCTCTCGGGCCAGGACTCGACCGGGGGCGCCCAGCCCGAGATCCGACCCTGGGCGCACGTCCCCGGAAAAATGAAACCCACCCCGGCGCAGAACTACCGGAGCGACGACTGCCAGTGGTTTTTCAACGCCGTGCCCGTCTACGTCGCCGAGACCGGCGACGTCGGCTTCTACGACGAGGTGGTCCCCTACGCGGACAAGGGCCGCGCAACGGTCCTTGGCCACCTGCGCCGCGCCCTCGAGTTCAACCTCGAGCGGACGGGCGCCAACGGTCTGCCGTGCGGGCTCCTGGCCGACTGGAACGACTGCCTGAAGCTCGGCTACAAGGGCGAGTCCGTCTTCGTGGCGTTCCAGGTACGCTTCGGCCTGCGGGCCTACGCCGAGATCGCCTCTGGGCTCGGCCGGCCCAAGGAGCACCGCTGGGCGCTCGAGGAACTCGCAAAGATCGACGATCGGATAAGGAAGGTCTGCTGGGACGGCGCGTGGTTCATCTGGGCCATAAGCGATGATGGCGTCGTCTTTGGCACGCGGAAAGCCCGCGAGGGGCAGGTCTACCTGAACACCCAGTGCTGGGCGGTGCTCTCCGGAGCGGCTTCCCCCGTCCAGGCGAAGCAGGCGCTCGACTCCGTCCATAAGCGCCTGGCCTCGGAGTACGGCGTCGCGCTTTGCAACCCGCCCTTTGAGAAAACCTCGGTGAAGGTCATGCGGGCCGTGCTCTTCAACCCTGGCAACAAGGAGAATGGCGGCATCTTCAGCCATACGCAGAGCTGGATCGTCCTTGCCGAGATCGCGCGCGGCGACGGCGACCGGGCCTACGAGTACTACCGGGCCTTCATGCCCGCCGCCCAGAACGACCGGGCCGAGATCCGCGAGATTGAGCCCTACGTGCATTGCCAGAGCACCTTTGCGCCCACCTCGAAGAGGCCCGGGCGCTCGAGGATCCCGTGGCTTTCCGGCACTGCGTCGTGGGCCCACTACACCGGGACGCACTACATCCTTGGCATCAGGCCCGAGGTGGGCGGCCTCCGCATCGACCCCTGCATCCCGAGGACCTGGCCCGGCTTCACCGCCACGCGGCAGTTCCGCGGGAAGACGCTCTCGATCGAGGTGCAGAACCCCGCCGGCGTCTGCCGCGGCGTAAAGCTGCTCACGATCGACGGGCGCCCCCTGCCGAGCAACCTGGTGCCCGTCTCCGAGCTTAGGGACGGGGCGGCTGTAGTGGCGGTACTCGGCTAGGCCTTGGGCGGCATTCCTGCCCCGCGCGCGCGTCACTTGCTCCCTGAGGACCGCTCAGCGAGCGGACAGGAGGTTTTCCATGGCAGCACACACCTCCTCCGGCTTTTCAATTCCGGGCGCGTGGCCGCTATCGGGAACGACCACCAAGCTCGCTCCGGGAATCCTGGCGGCAAAGTCCCTCCCATCCTCGAGCGGGATGAGGTGGTCGTTCGCCCCCCAGACCACCAGGGTTGGAACCGTGATCAACCCGAGTTGATCGTCCACGCATTCATCGAGAATCGCGCGGTTTGAAAGTATCGAGTGGATCGTCCAGCCGTCGCCGCTTGCCAGGCTGGCGGCAAACTTGGCGCGCGCTGCGTCATCCGAGCGCCGGGCAGGGTCGTAGAAGACCGCGGAAAGCAAGCCCTTCGAGCCGGCGAGGGAAAGTCCCGGATGGGCCCCGGAAAGCATCGCCTCGGCCAGGTGCCGGTGTCCCGCCGCATCCACCAGCACCAAACGGTCCGGCTTGGGCAGAGCGAGGGCCGGACCCAGGACATTCTTTGAGTCGAGCGACTCAATCGTATAGCGTGCGGCGACCCAACCCCCGAGAGACTCACCGGCCACGCTAAAGCCGCCGACCCGCTCGACCCGGAGAAATTCCCCGAGGAAATCGACCCAGGTCTGAATCCCATATTCGATAATCGGCTTCGCCGAGCCGCCAAAACCGAGCAGGTCGGGGGCGAGAACGCGGTGGTGAGCGGAAAGTCGCGAGATGCAGGCTCCCCAATCACCCTTGGCGCTGCTGCCAAGGCCGTGGATCAACACGATCGTGGGACCGGCGCCCACATCGTAGTATTCGATGCGCTGGCCGAAAAGGCTCACCGAGCGGACCGCGGGGAGCTCATCACCCTTTGTGGTCTCAGCGGCTGCCGAACAAAGCAGCAGGAGGCCAATCATGCGCGTTAGGGAAGTCATCGCCCCGGGGAATAGCGAAAAGGCCTGCGGAAGTCTACGGCTTCTTCCAACCGCTGAAGGCGTCCCTCAGGGAGCGATGGTGGTGCGCCGTGCCGGGCGCACGCAGAAAAAAGGGCCCCGACCCAAAAGGCCGGGGCCCCGTGGAATCCTTAGTCGGGACCTGAGCCTACTTCGTGATCTCGTGATAGGACCCGTTCGAGATCGACGTGCGGACCTTCGCCGCCTCCATGTTCCAGTCGGTCAGCAGGCCCTTGTCGTGGAGGGCGTCCAGGAACTCTCCTAAGCGTTCCCCCGTCGGAAAAGCGATGACCACAAGGTGGGTCGTCTTCTCGCGGCCGACGATGGCCCGGTAGAGGTTCAGCTTCGCATCCTTGAAGCCTGCGGCGTCAAAGATTGCCCTCAGCGCGTCAAGGTCCTTCAGGTAGGCCGGCTCGTCGGTGCAGGAAATTCCGGTGTTGTACACGACACCCCCGTCGTAGACACCCTCGTTGCGGACGCCCTTGTAGAGCGTGCTCGCTCCGAGGTGGCGCAGGTCCTTGATCTGGGCCAGGATGACATCCATCTCCGGATAGTTCTTGAGCTTGTCCTGGTCCTTGTAGACCTCCGCGGCCGATGCGAACGAGGAGACGATGAAGATCGCGTGCGAACTGCTGCCGGCAAAGTCGCCCTCCCACACGTGCCGGTAGTGCTCGACGCCGATGCGGGCCTTAACAAGCGCGTTGATCTTCGCGATCGCCGCGACGTAGGCATCCGAGTCCTTGGTTTGGATTTCCTGGACGACGAGCACCGGCAGGGCGCCGGGAGCTGCGGCGGGGGGGGCGTCGGCAAACAACGAGCCGGTGGCCATAGAGAGGACGGCGGACAATGCGAGCAGTCTTGTTTTGATCATGGGTCTTTCCTAAGGGGCCGGCGACGGATGGGGACAGGAAGGTTGTCCCTTTGCGGGGCTCGGCATTTGGGTTTAACGTTCGTGTTCGACGCCAGAAGGCCCAAGGCCTTGGGGGCTGTAGTCGATCTAATAGAGGTCATTAGCCCTCCAAATGGCCCGAGCGCAATGCCTTAATCGATCTGCATAGCGCGCCCCGCGAAGCTTCCGCCAGAAGCCGCCTATATTGTCGCGTGCTCGTGAGCCCCAATCTGTTGGCGGCCCATGGAACCCACACGTCAACCCGCAAGACCTCATTCGAATCTCAAACAAGTTGCGAAACCGAGAGGTTAGTGTGACATTCGCGCGAATCATCCATCCGACCATGCCCTTGCCGAGAACCCTCATCGCCGCCCTCGCCTTCCTGGCGTTCGCGGGCCTGGGC
>Ga0302320_10024218_pt1 | contig 11862 bp, 10 predicted proteins | sample Bog_T0_3_FD_202130 | JGI IMG/M metagenome (GOLD analysis project Ga0302320, IMG submission 202130) | Peat permafrost microbial communities from Stordalen Mire near Abisko, Sweden - Bog_T0_3 | ecosystem: Environmental > Terrestrial > Soil > Wetlands > Peat | place: Sweden: Abisko, Stordalen Mire... | reverse complement strand
GAGCGCGTGCGGTTCCTGGGCTGGCGCGCGGACGCATCGGCCCTATACCGTGCGGCGGACGCCTGCCTGTTTCCCTCACGCTTCGAGCCCCTGGGCAATGTGGTGATCCAGGCCTGGGCTCATGGCCTGCCCATCGTGGCGGCTGCCAGCCAAGGTCCCGCCGATTTGATCACGGATGGGGTGGACGGCCTTCTTGTGGCCTTGAACGATGATATGGCTCTCGCGGCGGCGGCGAACCGTCTGATCGTCGAGCCGGGTCTGGGCGCGCGGTTGGCGCAGGCGGGGACGGAACGCTTGGCCGGGGAATTTTCCAAGGCGCGCGTCATCGCGGAGTGGCGCACGCTGCTCGACAGATTTGGAGCGGCCTGATGTGCGGCATAGCCGGTGTGGTGGGCGAGGTGACCGAGGGCGAGGCGGGGGCGATGATCGCCACCCTGGCCCATCGCGGACCGGACGGGATTCGCGGCGAAACCGTCACGCCGCTCGGCCGATCCTCGCCCATCGCGGCGCTGGCCCACGCGCGGCTGTCGATCATCGATCTGGAAGGCGGCTGGCAGCCGCTGCACGCGGCCGGCTGCACGGTGATCGGCAACGGCGAGATCTATAACTACCTGGAGCTGATCGAGCAGTTCGCCCTGAAGGACGTGCTCAAGACCGGCTCGGACTTCGAGCCCCTGCTGCACATCTTCGCGCGGGAGGGCGAGCGGGCGTTCGATCGACTGCGCGGGATGTACGCCCTGTGCCTAATCGGGGCGGACGGCCGGGTCTGGCTGACGCGCGACCCCTTCGGCATCAAGCCGCTGTATTACCGGCAGGTGTCGGGCAAGCTGGCCTTCGCGTCCGAGCCGCGCGCCCTGCTGGGCTCGGGTAGGATCGAGATCGAGACCGAGCCGCTCGACGACCTTTTGGCCCTCAACTACGCCACCGGCCGGCAGACGCCCTTCCGGGGCGTGCGGCGGGTCAGGCCGGGCGAGGTGGCGGAGGTGGTTTATGGCCGCCTGGCGCCCAAGCGCATTCGCGCCGCCTTGCCGCCGCCCGCGCCTGGCACGCGGCCGCCGCGCGGCGAGCCGGAGGCGCTGGATCAACTGGACAAGGTGCTGGAAGACAGCGTCCGGGTGCACCAGCGCTCGGACGTGCCCTATGGCCTGTTCCTGTCCGGCGGCATCGATTCCGCCGCCATCGCCACGATGATGAGCCGGCTCAACGAGCGACCGGTCACCGCCTACACCTGCGGCTTCGTCGTCGGTCCCGGCTATCCGCCGGCGCGCGACGAACGCGGCCAGGCCGAGAAGGTGGCGCGCGCCCTTGATCTGGACTGGCGCGAGGTCAGCTTCGGCGAGGAGGATTTCTGGCGCGTGCTCCCCGCGGTCGCGGGCGCGTTGGATGACCCAACCGCCGACTACGCGGTCCTGCCCACCTACAAGCTGGCCGAAGCCGCCAAGGGGACCTTGACCGTGGTGCTTACCGGCGAAGGCGGCGATGAGCTGTTCGCCGGCTATGGCCGCTACCGACGCGCCCTGCGGCCCGGGTGGCTGGGCGGTCGGCCGGCCGGGCCCAAGGCGGATACGCTCTATTTGCGCGACCGGGGGGCGGACGCGGTCACGCGCTGGCGACTGACCACCGAGCCGCCCGAGGGCCTGGACCGTCTGCAGCAGATGCAATACCGCGACATCGCGGGCTGGCTGCCGGGCGATCTGCTGCTCAAGCTGGACCGTTGCCTGATGGCGCACGGGCTGGAGGGCCGCACGCCCTTTCTCGATCCGGAAGTGGCCCGTTTCGCCTTCCACCTGCCGGAGTCCATGAAGTTGCACGGGCGCCTGGGCAAATGGCTGCTGCGCCGCTGGCTCCAGCGCCATTGCCCCGCCGCCGATCCCTTCGCGCGCAAGGCCGGCTTCACGGTACCGGTGGCCAGCTGGATCGCGCCGCGCGCCGCCCAGATCGGCCCGCGCATCGTCAAGGTGGAAGGCGTTCGGCGCCTTTGTGATGCGCCCACGGTGCAGGCCATCTTCAAGGAAACCCGTCTGGCGGCCCATCGCTGGCCCCTGCTGTTCCTGGCCGTATGGTGGGGCATTCACGCCGAGCGTCTGTCGCCGGAGGACGCGTTGGGGCGCCTTTTGGGCGAATGACCTCCGCGTAGCGGAACTCAGACTGAGAGCTTTTCCGCCACATAGGTCCCGATGGCCAGCGAACTGGTCAGGCCGGGGCTTTCGATGCCGAACAGGGCGATCAGGCCGTTCAGGCCGTGCCTCTCTGGGCCGTCGACGCGGAAGTCCGGCTGGGGCTCGCCGGGGCCGTGCAGCTTGGGCCGGATGCCGGCGTAGTCAGGCGACAGGGCGCCGTCGGGCAGGGCCGGCCAGAAGTGGCGGACATAGCTGTAGAACGCCTCGGCGCGGCCAGGGTCCACGTCGTAGTCCTCGCGGTCCACATACTCCAGGTCCGGCCCGAAATGGGCCCGGCCCGCCAAGTCGCGCTTGTAGTGGATGCCCAGCGCGCCGGGCACGGGCGGCGGATAGACCAGTCGGTGGAACGGCGCGGGACCGCGCAGGGCGAAATAGACGCCCTTGCCATAGTGCAGTCTCGGGATGGCGGAAGTCGGATAATCCTGCACCGTCGCGGCTGCGTCCTGGGCGCCCAGGCCCGCCGCGATGACCAGGCGCTTGACCGTCAGGGCGGCCGGATCGGCGCCGCCGGTCGTCAGGCGAAACCCCTCGGCCAGGGGCTCGGCTGCCAGGAGCGGCGCGTCCAGCGCCACGACCCCGCCGAGGGCCTCGATCTCGCCCTGCAGCGCCAGCATGTAGCCGTGGGTGTCGAAGATGCCGGTCTGCGGCGAATAAAGGCCCATCACCGCGCGGGCCTGGGGCTCCAGGGCGTGGACTTGATCGGCGGTCAGACGCTCAAGTCCCTCCACGCCATTGATCTCGGCCTGTCGGCCGATGGCCTCGACATGCTCGACTTCATCCTCAACGGTGGCCACCACGATCTTGCCGCAGCGCTCGAAAGCCACCGCGTGCTGCTCGAGAAAGCCGTACAGCGCCCTTCGCCCCTCCACGCACAGCCGCGCCTTGAGCGAGCCGGTGGGATAGTAGAGCCCGCCGTGGATCACTTCGGAATTACGCGAGGACACGCCCTGACCGATATGGCGCTCCTTCTCCAGCACCACCACCGAAAGCCCCGCCTGGGCCAGGCGATAGCCTGTCGCCAGGCCCACGGCGCCCGCGCCCACCACAGCCGCATCGAAATCGAACCGGATCGTCATGCCCTAGCCCCAAGCTTTCGACGTTCGCATTGAATCCAGTCCCATAATCCGCTCATCCCACGGAAGTGGGAGCCCAGTCCTGTCCAGGAATCGCCGCGCTGGAAAGAGCTGGATTCCCGCTTTCGCGGGAACGAGCGGGGGAGGGGGCGTTTCGATTCATCCCCCCGATGCACTAGCAAACGCGCCAGTTTCGCCTAGATGGCTAGGCGTAGTCAGCACAAAGCGGAGGGCGAACGCGATGATCGAACTGGTGATTGAAGCCCAGCGCAGGGACCTCGGCGGCTTCGAGGTCGGCCGCGTCCTGCCGTTCGTCAAGAAGCGCATGGTCGGCCCCTTCGTGTTCCTCGACCATTTCGGCCCGGCCGCCTTCGCGCCGGGAGTCGGCATGGACGTGCGCCCGCACCCGCACATCGGCCTGTCCACCGTCAGCTATCTGATGGAGGGCGAAATCTTCCACCAGGACAGCCTGGGCTTTCGCCAGGCCATCCGGCCGGCGGAAGTCAACTGGATGACCGCCGGGCGCGGAATCGTCCACTCCGAGCGCACCTCGCCCGAACTGCGCGCCAGCGGTCAGACGCTGCACGGACTGCAAGCCTGGGTCGCCCTGCCGGTGGAGAACGAGGAGGACGATCCCGCCTTCTTCCATCACGGCCCCGAAGACCTGCCGACCTATGAATCGGGCGGCCTATGGGCGCGGCTGATCGTCGGCTCGGCCTTCGGCGCCACGGCCAATGTGAAGACGCATTCGCCCATGTTCTACCTGCATTGGGCGATGCAGCCCGGCGCGCGCGGAACCCTGCCCGCAGAACACGCCGAGCGGGCGGCCTATGTGGCGAGCGGGACGGTCAGCGTGGACGGGCGGGAATTTTCCGCCGGACGGATGATCGTGTTCGAGCCGGGGTCCGATCCCGTGATCGAGGCGATGACGCCGGCCACGGTGATGCTGCTGGGCGGGGAGACCCTGGGCCAGCGTCATGTGTGGTGGAACCTGGTGTCGCACAGCATGGAGCGGATCGAGCAGGCCAAGGCCGACTGGAAGGCCGGGCGCTTTTCCCTGCCGCCGCAGGACGATCAGGAATTCATCCCCTTGCCGGAAAGCCCGCCGCCGCCGTCGCAGACCGTGCTCTGACAGCGCCGCCGCGCCGCCGCTTGACTTGGCCCCCGCGCACAGCCGTATCATGATCCTCACAACAAGGGCGGCGGCATTGCCGACCGGCCGACCCAGGGAGGTTCTTTTGAGCTCAGCTTTCGTTCCGCGCGCCTTGTGCGGTCTGCTCGTCGCGGCGACGCTCGGCCTGGCCGCCCAGCCCGCGGCGGCGCACCATTCCTTCGCCATGTACGACAACGATCATCAGATCAAGCTGAACGGCGTGGTGTCCAAGTTCGAATGGACCAATCCCCACGTCTATATCGACCTGATGGTGACCGACGCCCAAGGCGCCTCCAAGCCCTTCACGGTGGAGTGCGCCGCGCCCGGCATCCTCAATCGCAATGGCTGGAAGTTCAATCTCCTCAAGCCCGGCGATAAGGTGATCCTGGTGGTCGCGCCCTTGCGCGCCGGCCCTGACGGCGGCCTGCTGAAGGAAATCACCGTGCCGGACGGCCGAGTCCTGAACAACGGCGGTTTCGCCGGCCCGGCGCTGATCCACTGACATGCGCGCCCTGTCCAAGCCAATCGCCTTCGCGGTTCTCTTCGCCCTGGCGGCGCCCGCCGTCGCCCTGGCGGCGCTCAGCCGCGAAACCTTGAATGGGACGTGGGAAAGTCCTTGGCCGCCTGATGTGCTGCCCAAGCCCGGGGCTCCGCCGCGCCCGGTTGAGACCACCCCGCCGCCGCTCAAGCCGCAATATCTAGCCGCCTGGAAGGCGCAGCAGAAAGCCGCCGCCGAGGCCTCGGCGCGCGGCGATGCGCCGGTCAACGGCGCGGCCCAATGCATCCCGCCGGGCATGCCCTCGATGATGAATCCGGGCTTTCCGGTCGAGGTGTTGCTCAGTCCCGGCCGGATGACGGTCATCAACGAGCAGCTGAATCAGATTCGCCGCATCTATCTGGACGAGCCGCAGATGGCCCTGGATGACGCCGAGCCCTGGTATCAGGGCCATTCGGTGGGCCACTGGGAGGGCAATGTCCTTGTGGTGAACACCATCGGCCTGAAGGACGCCGCGCGCATGAGCGGAGTCCCGCACTCGGCCAATGTGCGCATCGACGAGCGGTTCGAGCCCACCTCGCCGGACACCTTCGAGGACCACATCACGGTCACCGATCCGGAATACCTGACCGGTCCCTGGAGCTGGACGTACCACTACCGGCGCAAGTCCGGCTACAAGATCGAAGAGTTCGTCTGCGAGAACAACCGCGTCTACGCCGATCCGAAAACCGGCGGCCAAAGGATCAGGCTGGAGCCATGATCCGCGTGGCGTTCAGTCGTCACCGACCGCGACATGGGCCTTGTGCCAGTATTGCGCGCCCGTCCACAGGGTGATGGCGGCGGCGATCCAGAGCAGGGTGTGAACAAGGAGCGTAAAGGGCTCCAGCACCGTCGGCTCGGAGGGCAGCGGCCAGGCGGCCCAGGTGCCCACCAGCAGTTCGCCCCCCACGGCCACGAGCTGGATGGTGGTCTTCCATTTGGCCAGCAGGGTCACGGGAAGCTTGATGCCGCGCGCGGCGGTGCTTTCGCGCAGGGCGCTGATGGCGAATTCACGAAATAGGATCAGGGCGAAGGGAATGGCGATCTGTGGCTGAGGCCCCAGGGCGGCCAGACCGAGAATCGCGCCGCAGATCAGGATCTTGTCGCCGATGGGATCGAGGATCGCGCCCCAGGTGGTGACCGCGTCCAACTTGCGCGCGAGCCAGCCATCGAAGAAATCGGTGGACGCCGCGACGACGAAGGCGACCAGGGCCCAGCGCTCCAGGGCGAACTGGGTGTCGGGCGTCAGATTCTCGCTCAGGAATGGCACCCCGCCGGCCGCCGCCGCCAGCAGGAAGAAGCTGATCACGCCCGCGGCCACGCGCGCGCCCGTGAGCAGGTTGGGAATGTGTTTGACCGCGGATTTCATATCGCCTCCCGAGCGGCTGAGCCAGCCGATGGGGAGAACTCTAGCGGCGTTTGGGGCGCTTGGGCGAGCGCTGCTTTAGACCTTCAGGAACAAGGCCGGCGATCGGCAGGCCCTCCCAGGTGATCACCACCGGCCGACGGACCATGCGGGCGCGGATCACCACCCTCGGCGCCAAGGGATTGCGCGGCCAACTCTTGGCGTCGGACGGATGGTCTATCGGCGACAGCCGCCCAAGGGATTCGATCTCGCTCTGCCGGATCTGAAACAGCTGGCGGCCGAACGGGCCGATGACTGAAAAGGAGTCGATCCGGTACTCGTAGCGCACCAGATAGCGCCGCAAAAACTCACGAATAAACAGCACTGCGAGCAACACGAGCAGGAGGCCGAACGCCAGAAGTTTCGTCAGATGCATCGGAGCCTCCCCGACCCCACTATTCTCAACGCGGCCAATTCTGGACCAGATTTGCAAAAAAAAGCTTAGACCTGTTTACGCAAATACGCGCGGTGCGGAATTAGCTTCTTTGGAAAAAATCGTAAATTCTTTGCGCCAGGGCCGCCGATACGCCCTCAACTTTCGCCAAATCGGCGAGTGATGCGCGCGAAACGCCCCTCGCCGAACCGAAGGCGTGCAACAGCGCCCGTTTGCGTCCCGGGCCCACGCCGCCGATTTCGTCCAGGGGATTCTTCTTCATCTCCGCGGATCGGCGGGCGCGGTGGCTGCCGATGGCGAACCGATGCGCCTCGTCGCGCAGGCGCTGCAAATAGTAGAGCGCCGGGCTCTTGGGCTCGAGCATGAAGGGCGGTTTGCCCGGCATGAAGAACCGCTCCAGCCCCGCATCCCGGTCCGGTCCCTTGGCCACGCCCACCACCACGATGTCGTCCACGCCCAGGTCGGCCATCGCCTCAAGGGCCGCGGCCAGTTGGCCCGCGCCGCCGTCGATCAGCACGAGGTCGGGCCGCACGGGATCCTCGCCGGCCTCTTCCTCCTTGGCCAGCCGCCCGAAGCGGCGGCGCAGAACCTCCCGCATCATGCCGTAGTCGTCGCCCGGGGTGAGGTCCTGCGAGCGGATGTTGAACTTGCGGTACTGGCTTTTCTGCAGCCCGTCGGGCCCGGCCACGATCATGCCCCCGACCGCGTTCGTACCCATGATGTGGCTGTTGTCGTAGACCTCGATCCGCTCGGGCGAGGCCTCCAGGCCGAAGGCCTCGCACACCGCGGCCAGGATCTTGGTCTGGGCCGAGCTCTCCGCCAGCTTTCGGCCGAGCGCCTCGTGCGCATTGGTCAGGGCGTGCTCCACCAGCCGACGTTTTTCCCCGCGCTGGGGTGTGGCGATCTCGACCTTGCGGCCCGACGTCAAGGCGAAGGCCTCCGCCAGCAGGGCCTGGTTGGGCGCGGCGTGCGATAGCAGGATCAGGCGCGGGATCGGCTTGTCCTCGTAGAACTGGCCGAGAAAGGCGTCGAGAATCTCCCCGCCCCCGTCGTCCTTGTCGACGCGGGGGAAATAGGCGCGATTGCCCCAGTTCTGGCCGGCCCGGAAGAAGAACACCTGCACGCACGCCTGACCGCCCTCGGCGTAGAGGGCGAACACGTCCGCCTCCTCGACGGTCTCGGGATTGATCCCCTGCTCCATGGAGATGGCGGCCAGGGCGCGAATGCGGTCGCGAACGCGCGCGGCGGTCTCGAACTCGAGGGCCTCGGAGGCGGCCTGCATCTGATGGGACAGCGACGTCATCACCGCCCGGCTTTTGCCGGTCATGAAGGCGTGGGCCGCGTTGACCAATTCGCCATAGGCCTGGGCGGAGACAAGGTCCACGCAGGGCGCCGAGCAGCGCTTGATCTGATGCAGCATGCACGGGCGCGTGCGGGTCTCGAACACATTGTCCGAACAGGTGCGCAGCAGGAAGGCCTTTTGCAGCGCGCCTACGGTGCGGTTCACCGCCCAGGTGGAGGCGAACGGCCCGAAATAGTCGCCGGCCACGGCGTGGGCGCCGCGATGCTTGCGGATTTGTGGAGCGGGGTGATCGCGGCGGATGAGGATTTCGGCGAAGGACTTGTCGTCGCGCAGCACCACGTTGAAGCGCGGCTTCAGACGCTTGATCAGGTTGGACTCGAGGAGCAGGGCCTCGGTTTCGGTGCGGGTGGTGGTGAACTCCATCGCCCGGGTCAAGTGGACCATGTGGGCGATGCGCTGAGTGTGAAAGCGTCCTTGCGCGTAATGGGTCACGCGCTTCTTGAGCGACTTGGCCTTGCCGACGTAGAGCGCCTCGCCGCCCTCGCCGAGCATGCGATAGACGCCCGGCGCGTCGGGCAAGCGGCGCGCCTCGTCCTGGATCAGGGCCATGCCGTGCAGGCCGGAAGTTTCGGAGATGACGCGGTCCTCGGTCATGTTCCGGATATAGGGCTATTCGGGGCGATCCTCACCCCTGGACTTTTTGCGTGTGCATATCCCGAGCGTGACGCGGAAAAACGGAAACCGCCTCTCCGCGTCAATCGCGCTCGAGTGGCGTGGGTCTATTGCGGCGGATGGCCGGAATGCATGCCGTTGGCGCCTTCAAAACCGTCGTGACGGAAGTGATTGCCCGAATCCCGCATGTAATGGCCGTCGGGCCCCGGGTAATAATAGGCCGAGTCCGTGCCCCAATAACCGCCGTTCACATTGCCGTAGTAGCCATCGTACCAGGTGTCGTAGCGGTCGCTTGGCCCGTATCCGCCCGCATAGCCGCGTCCGCCCGAATAGCACGCCGACAGGGCCAACGCCGCCGCCGCCGCCGTGCAGATCATCAAGCCGGTTTTCAGTCCACGCATAGTCATGGTCGTCTCCTTTGGCCCAGGGCCGTCGTTCTAGAGGGTGCGTCTAGGAGCAACGCGCCATTGAAACGTTTCGATGCAGCGGGCCTGAATTGGGGTCGGCGACTCAGTAATCTGCTTTGAGCGGGAACCAGATTTCGCTTCGTTAGTTAACGCTGCAAACGGGGGGCCAATAGAGCATGAGCGGGGTTCAAAGGCGCGTCGCGCCGTTGGGCGCGGCGGTAATCGTCGGACTGCTGTCCGGCGGCCACCCGGCGCGCGCTCAATCCATTGAAGACCTCCAGCATATGTCGATCGCGGAACTGGCCGAGATCGATGTGTCCTCGGTGAGCAAGACGCCGGAAACGCTCAATCAGGCGCCGGCCTCGATCTATGTCATCACCCACGACGACATCGTTCGTTCGGGCGCTAACAGCATGCCGGACATTCTGCGGCTGGCGCCTAACCTCCAAGTCTACCAGACTAGCGCCAGCCAGTTCGTGGTGACGGCGCGCGGTTTTAACGGCAACGCCTCGGATCAGAATTTCTCCAACAAGCTGCTGGTGCTGATCGACGGTCGGACGGTTTATTCGCCGCTCTATTCCGGTGTCTATTGGGACGTGCAGGATGTGCCGCCCGACGACATTGACCGCATCGAAGTCATCAGCGGGCCGGGCGCGACGCTGTGGGGCGCCAACGCGGTCAACGGGGTGATCAACATCGTCACCCGCGACGCAGACCAGACCCAGGGCGCGGATTTGAATGTCTATGGCGGCAACCAGACCGGGGGCGCCAGCCTGCGCTACGGCGGCAAGCTTGGGGAGACCTTGAGCTATCGGGTCTACGCCATGGCCATGACCGACAAGGACACTTTAGATTCGGCCGGCAAACCGGTTTCGGACCAGTGGTCCAAGCCTCAGGTCGGCTTTCGGGCGGACTGGGCGGGCGATGCGGCGGATAAGGTGACCGTGCAGGGCGACGGGTACTCCGGCGCGGAAGACCCGGGCAACGGGTTCATCTCCGGCGCCAATGTCCTGGGCCGCTGGGCCCGCGACCTGGGCGGCGGTTCGAACTTGCAGGTTCAGACCTACTACGATCACAGCCAGCGCGGTTCGGCGTCCAGCGGCCACTTCGCCCTGGACACCTATGACGTCGATGTTCAGCACAACCTGACGTGGGGACAGAACGCAATCGTGTGGGGCGGGGGCTTTAGGACCAACCGGTACGATATCGTTGGCAAGACGGGGCTGTCGTTCAGCCCGGCTAGCCGCACGCTCGATCTGGCTGATCTTTTCGCACAGGACACCATTTCGCTCAGGCCGGATGTGAAGCTCACAATCGGGCTGAAGCTCGAAAACGATCCGTACATCGGCACGAATCCATTGCCCGACGTGCGCCTGAGCTGGACCCCGAACAACGTGGCCAGCCTGTGGGCGGCCGCCTCATACGCCATTCGCGCGCCGACGCCGTTCGACCGGGACGTGGCGGAAAAGGTCGGTCCGACTGTGTTTCTCACCGGAGCGTATGACTTCCAACCCGAGAAGGTGATCGCCTATGAGGTCGGCGGCCGGTTCGAGCCCGTCTCTCGGCTGTCGCTGTCGATTTCCGCCTACTACAACGTCTATAACGACCTCCGCTCCATCGAGCCCAATCCCGGCGGGTTCCTGCCCCTGACCTGGGGCAACGGCATGCGCGGTCAGGTTTGGGGCTTGGAAACCTGGGCGGATTTCCAGGCGACGTCCTGGTGGCGGCTGAGCGCATCGCTCAATCTCTTGCGGGAAGCGTTCAGCTTTGAACCGGGCGCCAGCGGCCTGCTCGGCGTCGCACAGGCAGCCGACGATCCCGAGCATCAGGCCTCTCTGAAGTCGTCGATGAATCTGGGCCGGTCCGTCACGTTTGACGCTGATCTGCGCTATGTGGATGCGCTGCCCAATCCCTCCGTTCCCGCCTATGTCGAACTGGACGGACGCGTGGGCTGGAATATCACCGACAAGCTGCAGCTCTCCCTGACCGGGCAGAATCTGCTCCACGCCTATCACCAGGAATACCCGGCGCCCGGCGCCAGCGCGGTTCCGCGCCAGGTCTTCGCGGGGCTACGCCTGAAATTCTAGAGCCCTTTCCGATCTGACAGCCGCTGCACACTGATCGGAAAACGCATCGGAGGCGGGCTGATCAGGCCGTGTCCCTGGCGTCGTCGCGGCGCGCCCGGGCGGCGTCTTCCAGCCGGGCGGCCAGCGCGTCTATGGCGTAGGGCTTGGCCAATGGAGTCAGACCCTCGCGGATGGCCTGGTCGGCGGCGGCGCTGTAGCCGGTGGTCAGTACGATCGGCAGTCCGGGGAACCGCCGTCGGATTTCCCGCGCAAGCCCGATGCCGCCTATTTCGCCGGGCATGACCATGTCGGACAGCGCTACGTCGAATATCTCTCCGGCCTCGAGCCTGATCAACGCTTCTTGGGCATTGGCGGCGCGCTCGCTGACATGCCCCAGCGCGGACAGCATTTCGCCCACCGAAGCGGCCACCGCGTCATCGTCTTCCACCAACAGCACCTTCAGCGATCGAGTGCTGGTCAGGGTCGGCTCGGTCGTTCTGTCGGCTATTGAAGCGACCTGCGCCAAGGAGCGTGGGAAAAACAGGGAGATGGTGGTTCCCTGGCCGGGCCTGCTGGCCAGCCGAACTCCGCCGTTGGATGCCCTGACGAAGCCATAGACCTGAGCCAGGCCCAGGCCGGTGCCCTTGCCGACTTCCTTGGTGGTGAAGAAGGGC
>Ga0302320_10024216_pt1 | contig 11863 bp, 9 predicted proteins | sample Bog_T0_3_FD_202130 | JGI IMG/M metagenome (GOLD analysis project Ga0302320, IMG submission 202130) | Peat permafrost microbial communities from Stordalen Mire near Abisko, Sweden - Bog_T0_3 | ecosystem: Environmental > Terrestrial > Soil > Wetlands > Peat | place: Sweden: Abisko, Stordalen Mire... | reverse complement strand
TTGTACAACGCTGTCGGACTCGATGTGCTGGGGATCGGCTATGACCAGTTTCCCCGCAGCGTAAGGGAGAGTGTGGTAGTTCGATTTCCTCGCGTGAACTTCAAACAGGAAATTGCAATGGCCTTCCTCCGCGGCATTGAGCACAAAACTTTGACAACCGTGGGCACGTGCAACGAGGACATTTGCTCGCATTTCATTCGCAACTATCGGCGGAGCAATTTTTACGAGCAGATTCGTGATTCGTCCTTCCCGAACTCTCAGTGACTTGGATCGACTCGGCCGGCACAAGAGATGCGCGCCACCTGGGCAATCAGAGCGATATCGCGGTTCGCTGAGCGCCGGCTCGGCGACTTATCGCCGCTTTCAACCTCGCCGGATTCAAGCCTGGCGGATTTCTCAATGGGCTGACCGACGATCGAGGGCCAGCTGTCGGCAATGCCGCATTGGCGTACCGCTTTTGACGAATGGAATTGGCGTTTGGCATGTGAATTGCAAGTTGCGGTCGGGTGATGTTTGCGATGAAACGTCAACGTCGACCAAAGAGGTTTCGATGAGCTCACTTCAACGTAACGTTCTCGCCGCAGTCCGTGCTTTGGTTGCCCTGGTATTTTTTGCTAACGGTTTTGGCATCATCCCACAGGGTCTCGCTGCAAAGGAACTCGCCGATCATGGAGCCCCGGCGGCTCTTGTGCCACTACTTATGTTTGCAGCTAGAACGATCGAGATCGTCGGCGGATTCGGATTGGTGCTGGGTATCTATCCCCAGATCGCGGCAATCGCCGTAATTGCCTTCCTGGTACCGGCGACGCTCGTGGCCCATGAATTCTGGCGGGCGGTGGGAACACCGGCCTTTGCCCCGCAGCTTCTCCAATTCCTGAAGAATACGGCGATAACGGGAGGTCTGTTGTTGATTGCAGTAACGCCGAATCAACCCGCGCTGTTTCCGCGCCCTCCGCGGTCAGGCGCCCATGAGTAAAAAGAGATGCTGGTAAGCGTGTAGGCTTGATCTCTGGATTCTCTATTATCAACATGCTGGGTATCGCGGTGATCAACCTCGCTGGCTCGGTTCAAACACGGCTAAAGCGCGATCCGTAATAGGAATCGGGCAGCTGGAATGATCCCGGAAATTCCTCAGCGATTTGACGAAGTTGCTCTCGAGGCGTTTGTCATCACATTTTGTAAAGGAGACGATCAAATTGATGGTGGATTGGAATGCGTATCGTCTGCAACTGCTGGAGTTGACTGGAAAGATCGCGCGGCTAAGTCCGGAGACCATGAAGGGCTACATCACTCTAAGCGCCGCAGGAACCAAGACGAACCACCTCGACGCGAAAACCCGAGAGCTGATAGCGTTGGCCATTGCTGTGACTTTGCGATGTGACGGTTGCATCACGGTTCACACGGATGCGGCAATAAAGCACGACGCGTCCAGAGAAGAGATCGCTGAAGCACTCGGCGTGGCGATCGCCGTTAACGCGGGCGCTGCGTTAGTTTACTCCGCTCGCGTGTTGGACGCTTATGAGACCAATCCGGCAGCCGCGGTGGTAACGAAGTGATCGGGGTCGCGCATCGGAGCGATATGGAAACCAGAGGCAGCATCCCACTCAGGCGTTTCGGCAAGACCGACGTTCAGATCTCGGCTCTCGGTTCCGGCGGACATCATATTGGTGTAGCAAAGGACGAAAATACCGCGGTCGAACTTGTCCATACGGCTCTGGACGGCGGCATCACCTTCTATGACTGTTGCTGGGAGTATTGCCGCGGCAGGGCTGAGGACTGGCTCGGCAAGGGCCTCAAAGGAAGGCGTGATAAAGCCTTCCTGATGACCAAAGTCTGCACCCACGGCCGCGACGGCACGCTTGCCATCCAGATGCTCGAACAAAGCCTGCGGAGGCTCCAAACCGACCACATCGACCTCTGGCAGATTCACGGCGTCGGCTTTGCGAACGATCCTGACCTCTTCATCCGCCCTGGCGGAGCGGCCGAAGCCCTGATCAAGGCCAAAAAAGAAGGCAAGGTTCGTTTTGTCGGCTTCACCGGCCACAAGGACCCCGAAGTTCACCTCGCCATGCTCAATACGGGTTTCCCGTTCGACGCTGTCCAGATGCCGTTGAACCCCTTCGATGGGACCTTCCACCAATTCAGCTTCGAGCAAAAGGTCCTTCCCGTACTCAAAGTGCGCGGCATCGCGGTGCTCGGCATGAAACCCATCTGCGGACGCGCCGACCCCGTCAAGAGAGGGGTTTTCACCGCTCAGGAGATGCTGCGCTACGCCATGTCATTGCCTGTCACCACCACCATCACCGGCTTCTCCGACATGGATACCCTCAAGCAGAACCTGGAAGTCGCGCAGGGCTTCACCCCGCTCTCCGAGAGTGAGATGCAGGCCCTACGCGACCAAGCCAGGCCGTACGCTGCTGACGGTCGTTTCGAACCGTATAAGGTGTCCCTCCAGTTCGACAATCCCGAGGCGCGCATGGCCCACGACTTTCCCATCGACTTGCAGCAGATCGAAACCAAAGAATTAGTCGCCGAGACCCAGAACACCGGCTGGCCCTTCCCTTCTTGAGCCGAATCACTCTCATGGTGTGGCTTTTCGATCGGCAAGGGCTCTCAGAGGAGATGTACATGAAGAAGAATTTCGCTGGCTCCGAAATAAATATGACGCCGGATCTGAAAACGCAAACTGAACTCTCTCGTCGCCGTTTCCTCCAGACAGTCGCCGTCACCGGTATCTCCTCCGTGGTGCCAAACGTTGCCTTGGCGCTGGAAGCTCCAGAATCCCAAGCCCAAGAAATGGGTCCGAAGGCCAACGTTCCCGTGAGAGCGCTGCCCAACCCGATCATCCCCAACTTCCAGGGCGCGTACGGCAATTCATCCACGCCAAGCTTCCAGGCCCCAAAGCGTCCTATGGGCAGCACTGGCCTTCAGGTCTCCATCCTCGGCATGGGCGGCTATCACCTCGGCGCAGCTCTCAGTCAAGCCATCGTCAATGACATGGTTGCCAAAGCGCTCGACCACGGCTTGAACTTCTTCGACAACGCCTGGGAGTACCAGGGCGGCGCGGGCGAAGAGCGCCTCGGCATCGCTCTCAAAGCTAAACGCCACCAGGCCATTCTCGTGACCGGGGTCTCCACCTACGGCCGCAAGAAAGACGTCGCCATGCGTATGCTCGATGACTCGCTCACCCGCCTGCAGACCGATCACGTCGACGTTTGGCAAGTACACGATGTCATTTACTATAACGATCCCGAACTTGCTTACCAGGTGGATGGAGTCCTCGAAGCACTGACCACGGCCAAGCAGCAAGGCAAGGTCCGCTTCGTCGGCTTCACCGGACACAAGAATCCTTCCATCCACCTCGACATGCTCGACCGTGGTTTCCACTTCGATACCGTGCAGATGCCGATCAATCCTTTCGACCCCAGCTTCCGATCGTTCGAGAGGAGCGTGCTCCCGGTGGCGGTCCAAAAAGGCATGGCGGTCTTCTCGATCAAGAGCATGAGCGGTTCCGGCGAGTCGGTCGTTCGTGGCGCGCTCACGCCCACCGAAGCACTCTCTTACGCGATGAGCGTTCCTGGCGTTTCCACCACCGTTTCGGGAATGAATAGCGTGGAGGTGCTTGACCAGAATTTGGAGATTCTTCGTGACTTCAAACCGCTCGCCGAAGAGCAGATGACTGCCCTGCGCGAGCATGGCCGCCAGTTCAACGACGGGCGCTACGAACTCTACAAGACCACGGTAAAGTACGAGAGCGACCTGGGCCGCGCGCAGCACGGATTCCCGAGTTCCACGGAACTTCCCGCCTGAACGCACGAGTTCTCCCCCAAACGAACAGAGAAGCACAGTCAGCAAACTGATCGTGCTTCTCTGTTTCTTGCGCCTACTCTGCTTCGAGCTCAAGCCAGACAAGCTAGCGTCAGAGGGGCCCTCTGGTGCGACTTGCTTCTCAGTAACCCGCAATACGAAGTAGATATAGTTCGAGTTGAGGCCTCATTCCCTCCGGCGTTTAACCGGGCTCGGTCAATCTAATCTGAATCTGAACCTCGAAAACCAGAGTTCGATGAACCGGACATTTTTCTGCAATTTCCAGCGGCCTGCTTCTCTGTTCTTCGGATAGATTCCCGGCGACCTCGACACTCGCGCCGATCCGATCGATCATGCCGGATTTGGCGCCACTCTCCTCGCTCTCTTCAATCGGAATCTTCCTATGGGACAGTTAAACGTGCACTGTCTGAAGAGGCCACTGTTTCCGATCGGCATACATTCGTGGAGTTATGCTGATACACGCTCCAAGATCGGCCAGGAGCAACTCGTATGCGCCTGGGCCCGCGTCGGTACCACGGACATCGCTCAGTTCATCTGCCTGAAGGAGATGCGGATCGACCGAGATCTTCTGGAGATACCTCGCTTCGTTTCCATCCACGGTCACAGTCCTTGAGACGCCCGTTGGAGAGGCATCTTGCGGTCCGTTCATATCAAGCTCCATTCGCGATGGTACGGTTCAAGGGGCGACGAGAGTCACGCTAGTAGCCAGCCTGATCCTCTGTAACATTGGGGCTGGTAATGTAGCGCGGTCCGTAAGTTAGGTGACTCGCATGTGGAAGTGCGGGAAGCGCTTTTTGCTTTCCAATTTCCGCGCTTCGCTTTGCCTTTATCTGCCAAGGCCGCCATCGTCGTTCGAGGAGAGATCGGACGCAAGTACGGATTCGGCGATTCTTGCCGCAGTCAATCCAGGCTTGTCGAACTTCTGCGCGCCGGCAATCTGTCAACCGGTCAGCCACGCAGGCTTGCCGGCGGATGGCTCACTGCGGAAAGATTGTCGTACGCTGCCTGCGGCAACTCCAACCCGGCCGCTGCAACATTTTCTTCCAGATGCGCAACCGAGGATGTCCCAGGAATCGGCAAAATCACCCGGGCCCTCTTGAGCAGCCAGGCCAAAGCGACTTGCAAAGGAGTGGCATCGAGTTCCCTGGCGACTTTCTCTATCGCATCATCTGCTTTTCTTCCCTGACCAAGCGGGGCCCATGGCAGGAAGGCGATGCCATTCTCTGCGCAATAATCGACGATGAAGTCGGACTCGCGGTCGGCAAAACTGTAGCGGTTCTGTACCGAGACAATGGGCACAATCCTCCGGGCGCGCTGGATATGCTCGCGTGTGACGTTAGAGAGCGCGACATGACGGATTTTACCCTGCTCGCGCAGCCGGGCCAGCGCTTCAACCGATGCCTCGAAAGAGACCGCATTGTCAGGGGCGTGGAGTTGGTAAATATCAATTCGGTCGAGGCGTAAACGCTTGAGGCTGCCTTCCAGCGCTTCAGTCAGGTGTTTGGGGCTTGCGTTGTGTGTCCATTGGTTGGGACCCGGGCGCTCCCATCCGCCCTTGGTCGCGATCACCAGGCCGGCAGGGTATGGAAACAGCGCCTTGGCGATCAACTCTTCCGAGGTTGCTGGTCCGTAGGAGTCTGCTGTGTCAATCAGGTTAACGTCAAGTTCAATCGCTCGTCTCAAAGTTGCCAGAGACGCTGCTTCGTTCGCAGGGGGTCCCCAGATGCCTGGACCTGTAATGCGCATGGCTCCGTAGCCTAGTCGATTGACGGTGAGGTCACCTCCAATAGTGATGGTGCCCGACGCTGCAGCAGTAATAACTTGAGTTTTGCTCATAGAAATTTCTCCACAAATACAAGGTTGATCGTTCGGGTTGATGTTTCAAACAAAATACTGCGATGTCGTTTCATAAGAGGCAATCCGCCTTCAGAGCCCTTGTGGGAGTTGTGACGGATCCCAACCGCCCCCAAGAGCCTTGACCAGCAATACGCTGGCTTCGAAGCGTCGCTGCGTAATTTCAATGTCGTTGCGCTCATTTTGAAGCAGCGCAGTTTGCCAGGTAATCACCTGGAGATAGGTATCGACACCATCCTCGTAACGCGTGTTGAAGAGGTCGAGCGATTGCTGCGCTGAGGCGGTAGCATCGTGCTGCTGGTGGGCTTCAATCTCCAGGTTATGCAGCGCGTTCAAATTGTCCTCGACCTGCTGGAATGCGGTGAGCGTCGTCTGCCGGTACGCGGCGACGGTGCCATCGTACTGCGCGAGGGCGATATCGGAAGTGGCGCGCCGGCGTCCGTGATCGAAGAGGGTCTCCGATAGCGTTGGGCCGACGGCGAAAAAGCGGCTCGGCCATGAAAACCAGTTGATCGCAGATGTGCCAGCAAAACCAGCCACTGCCGAAAGTGACAGCGTGGGATAGTAGGCCGCCTGAGCGATGCCAATCTGCTCGTTGGCTGCAGCCATGCTGCGCTCGTATGAGGCGATATCGGGACGGCGCTCCAGTAGCTGCGACGGAAGCATGCCGGGGATGGCAGGAATCGTAGGCGCGGCGACGGTTATTGGGTCGGGCGGCAAAGTGAACACGGCCGGTGGCTTGCCTATCAGGACTGCGATTGCGTGCTCGTACATGGCCCTCTGAATGTCGACATCAGTGGCCTGCACCTGTGCCGCCTGGAGCTGCGTGCGCGCCTGCGTTACGTCCGAAAGCGGAGATGCGCCTCCGTTGTAGCGGTCCTCGGTAAGTTGCAAAGCGCTTTGAAACGCCATGACTGTGTCGCGCAGAAGTTTGCTTTGGGCATCAGCCGAACGCAGATCGAAGTAATCGACCGCCAGCTCGGCATGCAATGAGAGTCGCGACGTCTCGAGGTCGGCTGCCGAGGCCTGCGCTTGTTCTCGCGACTGCGCGACCGTTCGGCGGACCCTTCCCCACAGATCAATTTCGTAGTCAAGGTCGATCGGAAGAACGAAGTTGCCTTCGCCGTTATTGGCGTAAGCGGTGTTAAAGTACGGCTGATTGCTCGAGTCCTTAACGGCGCCGACCGTGGGCACGACTCCGATCGTAGGTGCCTCAGATGCGCGGTTAAAGCGGACGGCTGCTCGTGCGGCGCGGAAGTTCGCCTCCGCCTGTTTCAGCGTTTGGTTGGCTGGATCGATCTGCGCCTCAAGCGTGTTCAGTTGTGGGTCGTTGAACAGTGTCCACCAGTCGCCTTTCAGCTGTGCGTCGCTCGGTTGCGCTGCCTTCCAGCCGTCTTCTGATTTGAAGTTCTCAGGCAGCGCCTCTTTGAACGCCGGTGCGGTTGGGGCCGTAGGGCGCATGTAGTTCGGCCCGACGCGGCAACCCGAGAGCACGAGCCCCAGCCCCGCCCCAACCAGAAAGATTTTCGCGCGCCATATCTGAAACTTGGTCATGACCGGCTTCTCGAATTGACCATCTGCGGACGCACCTCGATGCCGCTGGCCAGCGAGTCGGGCGGATCGAGAATAACTTCGTCAGCTGCTGTAAGACCGGAAGTGATCTCAACGGAATTGCCGAAGTCATGACCGATTGTCACCGGCACAAGCTGGACGCGGTCACCGCGGACAACACCGACGCGAAGACCCTCGGAGCGGAACAGCAAAGTGTTCGAAGGAATCGTAACCGTGTTGCCAATCGCAGGCAGATGGAAGTGGGCAAAGACATAGGCTCCTGGGCGCAGTACGCCTTTCGAGTTGTCGACATCCACCTCGACGTTGAGGGTGCGTGTGGAGTGGTCGATAGCGTTGGCGTTGCGCACGATGGTGCCGGGAATCGTCTGGTCGGGAATGGAGTCCTGCGTCAACGCCGCGCTGTCGCCGTCATGAATCGAGTCGGAGTAGACTTCGGGGACCGCGACATAGATACGCAGTTTGCCGATCGCATCCATGTGAAACAGCTCGCGGGGATTGGCCGATCCCGAGCCGGCGTCGATGAGGTCTCCGATGTCGGTATTGCGGGCGGTGATGATGCCATCAAAGGGAGCTACGATGCGCTCGTAGCTTTGAAGCTGTTCGAGGCGGCGCACGTTGGCCCTGCTTGCGTCGACAGCGGCCTGTGCAGCGATGTAATTCGCGCGGGTCTGGTCAGCCTCCTGTTGCGAGACGGCGTGCTTGGCCAGCAGTCCCTGCCAGCGGTTGCTTGTCACGCCCGCGAGGTCCGCGTTGGCCTGCATGCGCTCCAACTCCGCGCGCGACTGGTCCAGTTGCTGGTCGATCTCGGGCGTTTCGATCTCGGCGAGGAGATCGCCCTTGCGCACATGCTCGCCGATGTCGAAGTACCACTTCTTCAGGTAGCCGTTGGTGCGTGAGTAGATAGGCGTATCGGTAAAGGCCTGTACGCTGCCGGGAAGCGCTAGATCGTCGGCCTTCGACCCCGGAACCGGATGCACCACATTGACCGATGGGATGGCCGCTTCCTCGGTTGCTACGGACAGGCCCTTCTCACTTGTTGAGCGCAGGTGCAATCCGTACGCAATCGCCACCAGCAGAGCAACCGCCACGAGAATACCAGCCGTGCGAATGCCGCCAGGGTCTTCAGTTGACGGAGCGGCATGCGGCGCATCCGTATGCGCGGCCGCGACATCGGTCCCCGTCGCCTGCACCGCTTGTTCCTGTCTGTTCATCTCTTTCTTTCCGTCAAGGATTCCAGTGCCGGAATTCATGCATACTCCTCCGCGAGGCGTTTCTTCTCGCGCGCCTGCTCGCTCTTTTCTGATCCATGAATCAATGCGAAGACGCTGGGAACAAAGAGCAATGTTGCGACGGTCGCACAAAGCAGTCCACCGATCACAGCGCGGCCCAGCGGCGCATTCTGTTCGCCACCGTCCCCCATTCCAAGCGCCATGGGCACCATACCGATGATCATGGCCAATGCGGTCATGATGACCGGCCGAAAGCGTGTGGCGCCGGCCTCAATTGCCGCGTTAACGGCGTTGCCATGTTCGTCCAGGCGAATTCTGGCGAACGATACCACAAGAATGCTGTTGGCCGTTGCCACGCCCATGCACATGATTGCGCCCATCAGTGCAGGCACACTCAGCGTAGTGTGCGTGAGAAAGAGAAACAGCACGATGCCTGCCAGGGCCGCAGGCAGCGCAGTGATGATGATGAATGGATCGGTCCAGCTCTGGAAGTTGACCACGATGAGCAGGTAAACCAGGACAATCGAAAATACCAGGCCACCCAGCAGGCCCGCGTATGAACTGCGCATCGTGTCCACCTGGCCTTTCAAAGTTACGAACGTGCCGCGCGGCAAGGACTTCGCGTTTCCGTCGAGAATCTTTGTGACCTGCCGGCTCACGCCGCCCAAGTCGCGGTCCTGCACATTTGCATACACATCCACCACGCGTCGAATGTTGTAGTGATTCACAACCTCCATCTCATGTCCGCGACCCACGCTGGCCAGGTCACTGAGAATCTCAGGATTCGCCGGTAGAATTGCCGCCGGTGCGCCTCGTGTTGCCCGGTTGATAGGAATGTTCTCGAGGTCCTGCATTGTATCCATCTTGTATTGCGGTGTCTGCGCCACGATGTTGTAATTCACCATATTGCCCCAGTTAAGGAAGAACATTGGCGACACCTGAAAGCTGCCGCTCAGCGTGTTGAGCACACTCGTTGAGACGTCCTGCTCCGTGTACCCACCTTGCGCGGCCTTGGTCCGATCCACGTCTACTTGAAGTGTGGGATAGTCGAACGGCTGCTGAATGCGAAGGTCGGTGAGACCAGGAACGTCTCGAAGTTGAGCGAGAAGCTTGTCTGCCTGGGCCTTGCTTGCATTCGCATCATTGCCTTCAACCTGGATGTCGATCGGCGCCGGCAATCCAAAGTTGAGAATCTGTGTCGTGATATCGGCCGGTAGCGTGTAAAACGTCGCTGCCGGAAAGATGCGTGGCAGATTGCGCCGGAGTGCGCGCACATAATTTGCCGTAGGCCCGTGTTCGGGTTTGAGCGACACCAGGATGTCGCCGTCCCCTGCGCCCAGCGTGCCGTTGGTAAGGTGCTGCGTGTTCAGCGCGCTATAGGGCAGGCCGATGTTATCGAGGATGTTATCAATCTGCTTGGCCGGTATCTCCTTACGGATTTCTCCTTCGACCAGATCGAATAGTTGTGCGGTCTCTTCAATACGCATTCCCGAAGGCGCGCGGACATGAAGAATGAACTGCCCGCTGTCAGTCTGTGGGAAAAAGTCTTCGCCAAGGAACGGCACAAGGATGAAGGCAGCCAGACAAAGGCCTAGAAATGAGGGAATGAAGATACGGCGCCGGAAGACGAGCGACTGCAACAGTGAATGGTACCGGTCCCGCACGCGTCCAAAAACGCGCTCAAACCCATGCTGAAAACGCGCGAAGATTCCTCTCGCGGTGGCAGCGCGCTCCTTTGCTCGCAAAAGGTACATTGCCAGCGTAGGCACAAGCGTGCGGCTCAGTAGGTAACTCGCGAGCATGGCGAACACCACCGCCTCCGCCAGCGGAACAAAGAGGAATCGCGCCACGCCACCAAGGAAAAACATCGGCAGGAACACGATGCAAATACAAAGCGTCGAAACGAGTGCCGGTACTGATATCTGCGACGCGCCCTCAAGAATAGCTTCGCGCAGGGCATGGCCTTCTTCCAGGAAGCGCTCAATGTTTTCAATGGTGACCGTGGCGTCGTCGACCAGAATCCCAACGGCCAGCGCCAGTCCGCCAAGCGTCATGGTGTTGATGGTTTCGCCAATCAGACCGAGAATGATGATGGACGAAAGAATCGATAACGGAATCGAGATCGCAATGATCAGTGTGGATCTCCAGCTTCCCAGGAACACAAGGATCATCACCGCCGTCAGCGCGGCTGCAATGACGGCCTCGCGGATGACGCCCTGGACGGCTGCGCGGACAAATACGCTTTGATCCGAGAGCGGCGTCATCTTCAGTTGTGGCGGCACTGTGCTGGCCACGCGCGGCAGGATCGACCGAATTCCCTTGACGACATCCAGAGTCGAGGCATTGCCGCTCTTTAGAATCGAAATCAGAACGCCACGATGCCCATCCTGGCGCACGACGTTCGTCTGCACTTGAAATCCGTCGCTGACGCTGGCCACATCGCGCAGATAAATGGTGGTACCGTTGACCTGCTTGATTGGAATATTGGCGAGACCCTCAACGGTGCGAGGCGAACCGTTTGTCCTCACGTCGTATTCAGACTGCCCAATCTTGATCGTGCCTGAAGGCTGAACAACGCTCTGCAAAGCCATTGCGTTTAACACATAACCGGGAGCAATGCCTTTGGATTGCATCTCTGCCTGGTCCATGTTGACACTGATCTGACGCTGTTTGCCGCCGTAGGGCGATGGCACCACCGCGCCCGGTACGGTGATGAGTTGCGTGCGGATGAAGTTGGTCGCGTAGTCGTTCAACTGCGCTTCTGACAGGCCGTCACCGGAGATACCGAGCTGCAGGATGGGCACGCTTGACGCCGAAAAATTGATGATCTGTGGGGGCAGCGTGCCTGGAGGAAGTTGCCGCAAAAGATACTGCGATGCCGCTGTAACCTGAGCGTTGGCAGTATCAAGCGACGCTCCGGGCTGTAAGAACACCTTCACGATCGCTTCGCCGTTATAAGTCGTCGACTCGATATGCTGGATATTGTCTACCAGCGTGGTCAGTGCCTTTTCGTATGGCGAGGTCAAGCGCCCCTCGAGCTCTTCAGGGTTGAGGCCGGTATATGTCCAGCCGATCGAGACGACCGGAATATTGATGTTGGGAAAGATGTCCGTGGGCGTGCGAAGGATGACCACCGGCGCGGCGATAAGGATCAACAGCGCAAGAACGATGAATGTGTACGGTCGGTTAAGAGCAAGCTTGACGATCCACATATAGTCCTTTTGCGCTCCTTTCCGCCGCCATCGCGGCGTGGCTGGCCCTCATCGGCCTTGCGGCGGGATTGGCCTTGCCTGCTGAGGTACTTGCACGATTCATGCCATTCCGCTTCTCTTTTGGAATCACCAGCCATAGACCGCAAACCGGTCCGGCTTTCGCATCCA
>Ga0302320_10024214_pt1 | contig 11863 bp, 10 predicted proteins | sample Bog_T0_3_FD_202130 | JGI IMG/M metagenome (GOLD analysis project Ga0302320, IMG submission 202130) | Peat permafrost microbial communities from Stordalen Mire near Abisko, Sweden - Bog_T0_3 | ecosystem: Environmental > Terrestrial > Soil > Wetlands > Peat | place: Sweden: Abisko, Stordalen Mire... | reverse complement strand
TGAAGGCGGTCGTCGCAAAGGACGCCTCATTCCATCTCGACGCATCGACGAGCGGGGGCGAGGTCGAGGCGTCGGGCCTGACGATCACGATCGACAGCGGCGGGGTGGGGCGCAGCAACCTCTCGGGAAACGTGAACGGCGGCGGGCCGCTCCTGCGGATGCGCTCCAGCGGGGGAAACATCAAGCTGGTGACCCGCTGACCCGGGGCCGGCCCTCAGGGAGCCCCTATGCCCTGCTCGGAACGCGCCGAAGGAACCTTCCCCCCACGGGGTCGCCGACGAATGCGCCGTCGCGCGCGGCCACCTTGCCGCGCACGGTGACCACGCTCGGCCTTCCCTCGGTCTTCCAGCCCTCAAACGCGCTGTAGTCGACGTTCATGTGCTGCGTGCGCGCGGAGATCACCCCCCGGTAGTCGGGGTCGAACACCACAAGGTCCGCGTCCGCCCCGGGCTGTATCGTGCCCTTCCTCGGGAAAAGGTCGAAGGTCTTCGCGACCTGGGTGCTCGCCGCGTTTACCAGCGTGTGAAGGCTGATCCTGCCCGCCCGGACGCCGTGGGTGTAGAGCAGCTTCACCCGCTCCTCGAGCGAGGGGATGCCGTTTGGAATCTTCGTGAAGTCCGAGATGCCCATGCGCTTCTGGCTCTCAAAGTCGAAGGGTGCGTGGTCGGTGGCGACCGTCTGGATGAGTCCGTCCCGAAGCCCGTTCCAGAGCACCTGCTGGTTCTCCTTGTTCCTGAGGGGGGGCGACATCACGAACTTTGCCCCCTCGAAGCCGGGGCGCTCCGCGTAGGTCCTGTCCAGCACCAGGTACTGGATCAGGGTCTCGATGCCCACGTTCACCCCGCGGCGCCTTGCCGCAAGCGCCTCGTCCAGGGCTTGGCGGCAGCTCAGGTGCACGATGTACGTGTGGGCGCCCGTCAGCTCCGCGAAAGTCATCAGGTGGTGGACACCCTCAGCCTCCACCTCGGGCGGCCGGCTCTCGTGGTGGCGTCCCGGGTCGGTTTTTCCTGCGGCCAGGAGCTCCTTCTGCCTTTCAAAGACGAGCGTCTCATTCTCGCAGTGCGCCGTCACGATGACACCGAGCTCCCGGGCGAGCTTGAGCGTCCGGTACAGCTCCGTGTCGTCGATCCCGAACGCGCCCTTGTAGGCGAGGAAGATCTTGAAGGAGCTGATGCCCCGGCTCACCACCTCGCGCAGCTGGGACTCCGTGGCCGCGTCGAACTTGGCGGCCCCCATGTGGAACGTGAAATCGCAGGCTGAGCGTCCCGCCGCCTGTGCCATCCAGTGCTCAAAGGAGCCCAGTGCGTCGTCCGCCCGGGCCGGGCAGCACATCTCGATGAGGGTGGTCGTTCCTCCCACCAGGGCCGCCCTGCTGGCGGTCTCGTAGGTGTCCTTTGCGAGCGTCCCCATGAAGGGCAGGGTGATGTGGACATGGGGGTCGATGAAGCCCGGGAACACGTACTTGCCGGACGCATCGATGACCTCGGCACCGGGCGGGTCCTCCAGCCCGTGGCCAATCCGGGTGATCGTCTCCCCCTCGCAGTAGATGTCGGCCCTCGCGCGCGAGTCGGCCGTAACGATCTCACCGTTCTTTATGAGCAGGGACATCAGATTTTATTTCCTCCAGACATCCTCGACGGCGCCTCCAAACCAGCGGGTCGTTATGGTCTTCTGCTGCGTATAGAACTGCACGGCCTCTCGGCCCTGGATATGGAGGTCGCCATAGAAGGAGGCGTCCCAGCCGGTGAAGGGGAACATCGCCATGGTGGCGGGCACCCCGACGTTTATGCCCACCATGCCCGCCTTCACCCGGTGCTTGAACGTTCGCGCCGCAGCGCCGGAGGCGGTGAAGATCGATGCGCCGTTTCCATACGACGAGCGGTTCGCAACCTCGATCGCCTGGTCTAGGTCCTCCATCCTCATGACGTTTAGCACCGGCCCGAAGACCTCCTCGCGGGCGAGCGTCATCTTTTCACTCACGTGGTCGACGATCGTGGCGCCCATGTAGAAGCCATTCGGGGCCTCGGCCACCTTGGCGCCCCGGCCGTCGCACGCGATCTTCGCCCCCTCCTTCTCCCCGCTGTCCACCAGCTTAAGCACGCGGTCGCGGTGGGATCCCGTGATCAGGGGTCCCATGTCGGGCTGCGACATGGGCGTGTCCGTGCGTCCGATCTTTACAGACCGGGCCGCGTCGACCAGCTGCGGCAGGATCTCGTTACCGGCCTCGCCGACCGCGATGGCGGTGGAGCCCGCCATGCAGCGCTCGCCCGCGCACCCGAAGGCCGCCGTCGTCAGCGCCTCGACGGACCTCGGCATGTCCGCGTCGGGCATGACGATGATGTGGTTCTTGGCGCCGCCGTTGGCCTGCACCCGCTTCCCGTTCTTGGTCGCCGTGTCATAGATGTACTTGGCGACCGGAGAGGAGCCGACGAAGGAAACGGCCCGGACCTTCGGGTGCGCCAGGAGGGCGTCGACGGATTCGCGTCCCCCGTGGACCACATTCATGACCCCCTTGGGCAGCCCCGCCCTGTCGAGCAGCTCGACCAGGAGCACGGCCGTCAGCGGCACCTTCTCGCTCGGCTTGAGGACGAAGGTGTTGCCGCAGGCTATCGCCAGGGGAAACATCCAGAGGGGCACCATCGCCGGGAAGTTGAAGGGCGTGATCCCGACGCAGACCCCGAGCGGCTGCAGGAGCGTCTCGCAGTCCACGTTGCGGGCCATGTTCCCGAGCGTGTCCCCGAAGAGCAGCGTCGGCGCGCCGCAGGCGTACTCGATGTTCTCGATGCCGCGGTAGAGGCTCCCCCGGGATTCGACGAGCGTCTTTCCGTGCTCGAGCGAGATGCTGGCGCAGAGCCGGTCGAAGTTCTCCTCGATGATATGCCGGTAGCGGAACAGGAAGCGGGCCCGCTCGATTGCCGGCGTGTCCCTCCAGGAGGGGAAGGCCGCCTCGGCGGCCTCGACAGCCGCTGCCGCCTCGGCGGCGCCGCCTGCGGGGCACTCTGCGATCACATCGCCGGTCGATGGGTTAAAGATGGGCGTCCCCACGATCTTGGGATGGATCCACTCGCCGCCGATGTAGAAGGGGCAGGGGATGAGGGTGGGGGATTTCATAGGGAATTCGCTGATGCCAGGGCCGGGCTCCTTGGCTCGGCGGGGCAGGCCGCCTCGGGCCGGAGCGCGAGCACCCACCATCCGACGTCCCTCCAGGCGCCAAGCTTGTAGCCGATCCTGCGGTAGATGCCCACCAATTCGAAACCCAGCGCCTCGTGGAAGGCCTGGCTTTCGGGGTTGGGCACGAGGATCCCGGCGTAGGCCTTGTAATACCCCTGCTCGCGCAGGCGCGCAAAAAGCTCGGCATAGAGGGAGCGTCCAATGCCCCGGCCCCTGTGGTCGGCGTGGATGTACACCGTCACCTCGACAACCCAGCGGTAGGCTGCCCGTTCCCGGTGGGGTGAGGCATAGGCATACCCGGCCACCTTGCCGGCGCTTTCAAAGACGAGCCAGGGGAGCCGGCGCCTGATCCTCTCGATCCGCGCCGCCATCTCCGCGGCGTCGGGCGCCTCCGTCTCGAAGGAGATGCAGGACTCCTCGCAGAACGGCCTGTAGATCGCTGCGATCTCCGGGGCGTCCCACTTTTCTGCCGGTCGAATCATCGTCGGCTCGCGACTATTCCTTGGAAAGGGCGTCCGACTGCTTCACGAACTCGTCCCCGCTCCATTCGCCGTCGGACTTGACGACCTTCTTGGCCGACGCCTTCTGGGCGGCCTTGCGCTCCGATTGACGGTGGACGAGGTCGGCATGGGTCGTGAAGAAATCCAGGCTCTTGCCCTTGAAGTCCGCCAGGGTCTCGAACTTGTGCTTCTCCATGAACGCGAGGAGCTCCTCGCACATGGGCTTCACGCACTCATAGCCAAACTTCATGACCCCGGTGCAGACCTGCACCGTGTCCGATCCGAGGAGAATGAACTGGGCCGCGTCGTTGCCGCTCTCGACACCTCCCAGGCCCGAGAGGCTTCGGCCGGGGAATTCCTTTCGAATCATGGTGGCTATCTCCATCACCATCCTCAGCGCGATCGGCCGCACCGCCTTCGAGGAATAGCCGCCGGGCGTCGTCCAACCCTCGACCGAGGGTTCCGGGCGCAGCGTATCGAGGTTCACGCCCATCACGCTCCGGATCGTGTTGATGGCGCTTAGTCCGTTACAGCCCGCCTTGAGCGCGGCGCGGCTCGGCTCCTCGATGTGGGTAATGTTCGGCGTCATCTTCGCCCAGACCGGCTTCTTCGCCACACTCATGACCCAGCCGCACACTTCGCTCAGGATCTCCGGGTCCTGGCCCATGGCCGCGCCCATCTTCCGCTCCGGCAGGCCGTGCGGGCATGAGAAATTCAGCTCAAAGGCGTCGACCCCCGCACCCTGGCAGCGCTCCACGATCTCAATCCACGCGTCCTTGCGGTATTCCTCCATGATCGACGCGATCAGGACACCGTTCGGGTTCGTGTCCTTGCACCGCTTGAACTCATCGAGCCATATCCCGAAGGGCCGGTCGCTGATAAGCTCAATGTTCTCCCAGCCGATGACCTCGTCGCCCGACCCGGAGTGCAGCTTCGCGTATCGCGGGGTCACATTCACGACCTTTGAGGAGTCCAGACTAACCGTCTTCGCTATCACCGCGCCCCATCCCTCGCGGAACGCGCGGTTGATGACGCTCAGGTTAGTGCCCGGCGGCCCTGACCCGATCACAAAAGGGTTGGGAAGCCTCAGGCCGTCGACAGTGGTCGCTAGGGTGGGCATCGGTGGTTCGGCTAGGCGTTAATATCGACCAAAATTCGCTCGTTTCCAAGCAGCAACTGAGCCACCTTCGCCCTACTCCGCCCCAAAAGATGAACGCGCACGCAGACCCCAGGCGCACGGTCGCCGAGCTCAAGGAGCTCAGGGCGTTCACCGCGGACGAGAACGGCGCCCAGCGGGTGGCGTTCACCCCGGTCTGGAGGCAAACCCGGGCGTGGCTGCGGTCGAAGCTGGCGGCGCTCCCCGTTGAGACGCACGAGGATGAGGCGGGGAACCTCTGGAGCACGCTAAAGGGGGCGAGCGAGCGGACGCTCCTGATAGGCGGCCACATGGATTCGGTGCCGAATGGCGGATGGCTCGACGGCTGCTTGAACGTCCTTGCCGGCCTCGAGGTCTTGCGCCGTATCGGAGAGCAGTACGGCGGCAAGCCGCCGGTCACCGTGCGTCTCGTGGACTGGGCCGACGAGGAAGGAGCGCGGTTCGGCAAAAGCCTCTTCGGCTCCTCCGCATGCTCCGGAACTCTCGATATGAAGGAGGCCCGGGGGTTACGGGACAGGGACGGCGTGACGCTTCCGGACGCGCTCGGGGAGATAGGCGTGGATTTCGAGAACGTGAAGGCCTGCGGGAAGGAGCTCAAGAATGCCGCCGCCTACCTCGAGCTCCACATTGAGCAGGGGCCGGTGCTCCTGGACCTCGGCATTCCGCTGGGCGCGGTACTCGGGACCTTCGGCGTCGAGCGCCACGCCATCACCTTCCGCGGGCAGGCGGCGCACTCGGGAAGCACCCCCATGAACCGCAGGAAGGACGCGTTCCTGGCGGCGGCACGGATGAGCCCCGAGATCTACCGGATCGCGGAGCGCAACGGGGGCGTCTGCACCATCGGCTCATGCACCACCAAGCCGGGGATCGTGACCAGCGTGGTGGAGGAGTGCAGGATCACCCTGGACCAGCGCCATCTCGATCCTGTCGCACTGGCCCGGATGCTTGCGGAGGCGCGGGAGGCTGCAGCCGGCTTCGCATCGGACGGGAATGTCACCGTCGCCTGGGACCGGATCTGGCAGATCGAGCCGATTCCCTTCGACAAGGGGCTCATTTCACTCTGCGAGGCCTCGATCAGGGAAACCTGCGGCTCGGCCCACCTGATGCCCTCCGGGCCCCTGCATGACGCCGCCGAGGTGGCCAGGGCCGGGGTGCCGACCGCGATGATGTTTGTCCAGAGCCTCCACGGCATAAGCCACAATAAGATCGAGGACACCCGGGAGGAGCACCTTGAACTCTGCGTGAGGGCCTTCGACCGCCTGGCCGACAAGGCCATGGCTTGGATCGGCTAGACCCCGAAGAACTTTATCGTTCGCCGCATGGATGCCACCAGGGCGTCGATCTCGCGGGCCTCGTTGTAGACGTAGAAGCTCGCACGGACGGTGCTGGTAAGGCCCAGCTTCTTCATCAGGGGCTGATTGCAGTGATGGCCGCCGCGGAGCGCTATCCCATCCTCGTCGGCGAAGGTCACCACGTCATGGGCGTGCACGCCGGAGAACGCGAAGCTCACGAGCCCCCCGCGCTCTCCCTTTGGACCGATGATGCGGATGCCGGGCAGCTCCGCGAGGCGGTTGCGGGCCTGGACCGCCAGGGAGCCGTCGTGCTCCCTGATCTCCTGGCGGCCGAGCCCGTCAAGGAAGTCGCATGCGGCCCCGAGCGCCACGGCGTCGCCAAAGTTGGGCGTTCCCGCCTCAAACCTCTCGGGAGAGGGCTTCCACCGGCTTCCCTCGAAGTCGACGCTTGAGATCATGCCGCCGCCGCCCTGGTAGGGTGGCATCGCGTCCAGAAGCGCCCGCCGGCCGTAGAGGACGCCGATCCCCGTGACGCTCGCCATCTTGTGCCCGGAGAACGCGAGGAAGTCGCATCCGAGGTCCCGCACGTCGAGCGGCATGTGCCCGATCGACTGGGCCGCGTCGACGACCGTCACGGCGCCGACCCTCCGGGCCCGGGCGCAGAGGTCCGCCACCGGATTGATGGTGCCGAGCGTGTTGGAGACGTGGGTAAATGCGAAGACCTTGACCTCGGGCGTAAGCAGGCGGTCGAGCGCCGAAAGGTCGAGGAGGCCCTCGTCGCCTGTCACGGGCACATACCGGACGGTGGCCCCGGTGCGTTGCGCGATGAGCTGCCACGGCACCAGGTTGCTGTGGTGCTCCATCTCCGTTAGCAGGATCACATCCCCCTTCCCCAGGTTCGCCGAGCCCCAGCTTGCTGCCACCAGGTTAATCGACTCGGTCGTGCCGCGCGTGAAGATGATCTCCTCGGGGGCCTCCGCGTTAATAAAGGTCTTAACCCGGGATCGGGCGCCCTCGTAATCATCGGTTGCTCGCATCGAGAGCGTGTGAAGGCCCCGGTGGACGTTGGAGTTATCCCGCGCGTAGAAGCGGTCCAGGGCATCGACAACCGAGATCGGCTTCTGCGTTGTCGCAGCGTTGTCCAGGTAGACAAGCAGGTGACCGTTCACCTGCTGGTTCAGGATCGGGAACTGGTCGCGGATGCTATCCCAGGAGGAGGGCATCTCGCCTTAGTCCTTGTGGCTCTCGGTGGTCGCCGGGGCCGCGTCCCCGTGCAGCGCGTTCAGGGCCGCGTGCCAGGAGAGCGTCGCGCACTTGATCCGCGCCGGGAATGCATGCACCCCGGCAAACGCCCCGAGGTCGCTGATCTCCTCCGGCTCCTTGCCGGTGGTCACGATCTCGTGGAACTCCTTGTAGAGCTTCTCGGCCTCGGCGGTGGTCTTGCCCTTCAGCTGGGTCGTCATGAGCGAGGCGCTTGCCTGCGAGATCGCGCATCCCGAGCCGTCAAAGGATATCTCGGCGATCTTGTCGCCATCGAGCCGCAGGAAGACATCGCACTGGTCGCCGCACGACGGGTTGTCCCCGTGGGCCGAGCGGTTTGCCGTCGGAATCCTTCCCCGGTTGCGCGGCCGGCGGTTGTGGTCAAGAATGACGTTCTGGTACAGATCGGAAAGGTCGGCCGACATGGTGGAAGGATACAGGTATCCAGACCCGACACCGCGTCAAGGGCGGCCCGGCCATGGCCGGCTCCGCACCCCTAGGCGTGCCGGCCCTTGAACGTGAGCTCTGCCACGGCGCTCTTGTCCTGCCCGCCGAGCCCCAGGCTGACAAGGGTATCAAACTGGAGCTTGGTCGCCGCGGCCACGGGGAGCTTAAGGCCCGACTGGTTCCCCAGCACCCAGGCTATCGTGCTGTCCTTCGCCGCGTGGGCCGCCGAGAAATAGCACTCGTGGGAACGGTTCTGCATGTCCTCGCCGTCGGTCTTAAGGACCTGGGAGTTGGCTCCCGTCTGCGAGAACACATCCCGCACCATGTCCAGGTCGAGCCCGAGGGCCGCGGCGAGCCCCAGGCCCTCGGCGAGGGCCGCGGTGTTGGCGTTCATCACCATGTTGACGATCGCCTTGACCTGGGCGGCCTGGCCGGACCGGCCAATGTAGCGCGGCGCTGCGCTGAGCCTCTCAAGGATCGGCCGGACGCCCTCGAAGGACTTTTTCTCACCCGCACACATGAGGTAGAGCGTCCCGGCGCGGGCCTGCGGGATGGAGGAGGCCATGCTGCCCTCGATCGCGCGGGCCCCGGCCTTCTTCGCCCGGCGGGCGACCTCAACGTGGGTCTTTGGCGTTATCGTGGCGCAGTTCACGAAGACCTTGCCCGTTGCCTTCGTGAGGAGCGAGTCGCCCTCTTCGGCGAAGACGGCAAGCTGCGAGGCGTCGTCGGTGACGACCGTGAATACGACGTCCGAGGCCGCGGTCACGGCCGCGAGCGTGCGGGCGTTCCTTGCCCCGATTTCCCGGGCGACGCTCTTGGCGGCGGCCGGGTTTGCATCGTAGACCGCGCTCACCTTGTAGCCGCAGTCCTTGAGCCGGCGGGCCATGTTCGCCCCCATTCTTCCGACACCCACGAATCCTATTTTTTCCTTCATGGTGGTAATTTGGAGGTCGCCGGGGCGTATTTAAACAACAATGTTGCATGGTGTTGCGCATAAGGGCGACCTCCACGGACCCCATGGAAAGGCCACACCAAATTTTTTTTGACGCGATAGAGGTTTGTGGCCCCCAGGGTGTCTTAGTGGGGAGGTGTGAAACCCATCCAGACGCTTCCCCTTTCCCGATTCGCGGCTCCCATGCCTGAAGAGCCAAACGGCCAGTCCGACTTTTCAGCGCTGTACCGCGCGACGCTGGCGCCGCTGCGGCGCTACCTGACACGCCTACTCGGCAACGCCAGCGAGGCCCAGGACCTTGCCCACGACGCCTATATGCGCGTCTACCCCACGATCAGCAGCCAGTCGGCAAGGCGACCCGCAGCCCTCCTCTACACGGCGGCACGGCGCCTGGCTATCAACCGCCTCAAGCACCGGAGCGTCTCGCCGATCGCCCGGGATGCATTCATCCCCGAGATGTCTGCGTCGGCGGATCCGAGCGTGGAGGAGCAGGTCATCACGCGCCAGGAGCTGGACCTTCTTGAGGAGGCGATCGCCCAGCTGCCCGAGGGCTGCCGCGCGGTGCTGCTGATGTGCAAGATAGAGCAGCTCTCCCACAAGGAGATCGCAGACCGGCTGTCGATCGCAGTCAGCACGGTCGAGAAACAACACGCACGCGCCCTGAGGCTCCTGCGAACCGCAATGGAAGGGAGACTTGATTCATGAATGAGCCCTATCAATTTCCGGACACAGCGACCGAGGAGCAGGCCTCGCTGTGGGCGGCCCGCCTCGAGGGCAAGTCACTGACGGCGGCCGAGCGCGCTGAGCTGGAGGCCTGGCTTTCCGGCGACCCGGCGCGCAGGACCGCCCTGTCGGCGTTTTGCAGGCTTTCATCGAGGCTCGACCGCGCGGTGTCCGAGCTATTGGCCTCGGGCTCGATCGAGGTGCACTACAAGGAGGAGGCTCCCTCGCGCGCCAAGGTCGCCGCCTGGGGGCTTGCGACCGCCGCGATGGCGGCAGTCGCCGTGGCCGCCGCGATCTGGATGTTTGGGCTCACGGGCCGGGCTGAGACCCTCTCCACGCCCTCCGGCCTGAGGCAGGAGTTCACCTTGTCTGACGGCACCCGCATCGAGCTTAACGCCAACACGAGTGTTGTCGTGGAGGTCGGCAGGTCCGAGCGCCGCGTGAAGCTCGCAAACGGCGAGGCCTTCTTCGTGGTGAGCAAAGACAAGTCGAGGCCCTTCATCGTCGACACGCCCGCCGGGTCGGTCCGCGTGACGGGCACGATCTTCAACGTCCTCACCGAGACGGCATCCCAGCTCGACGTCACGGTGGTCGAGGGGTCCGTCCAGGTTAAGCCGGACGGCGCGGCCGGCACGCAGTCGCCCGGGCCTGTCGGGCTTGGGGCGGGTGACAAGCTGTCGGCTTCGGCGGCATCGGTGACCCTGAGCAAGCTCACGGTCGCCGACCTTGATGACGCCCTCGCGTGGCGCCAGGGCAAGGTCGTGTGCAATATGATGCCGCTGTCGGAGGCCCTTGCTCTCTTCGCGCACTACCACGGGAGGTCGATCACCGTGACCCCCGGCGCCGCGGCCCTCCATGTCGGCGGCAGGTACAGCCTAGACGACCTTGACGGATTCCTTGCGCAGCTGGAGCTGGTCCAGCAGGATCACAAAGTGCGCGTGGAGCACGGCTCCGCCGGCTCTATTCGCGTGAGCCTGCAGACCGAGCCCTAAGGACCGAGTTTCAGTTGACCAGCACCCCACCTTTCCTAGCCGGAGCATTCCGAGTCACCATCCGCCAGCTGCTTTTGGGAATCGTCGCCTCGATTCCCCTGGCGGCGCCCGCCAGCCCGGTGGATTTCAATCTTCCGGCGCAGCCCGCCGACCGGGCGCTCATGTCCTTCTGCCGGCAGGCAAAGGCGGAGCTGCTTTTTTCCTTCGACGAACTGCACCAGGTGCGCTCGTCCCCCGTCTCGGGCCCCCATGAGCCTGAGGAGGCGCTTCGGATGATCCTCGAGGGAACGGGCTTCGCGGCGACGCAGAAGGGAGCGGGCAGATTCGTCGTGACCCCGGTTGAGAACAAGGGATCCATCAAGGGCCGGCTCCTCGCCGCGGACGGCTCCGGGGCAAAGGACCTGCACGTTATCATCACCGGCAAGGAGCTTTCCGCGGCCACGGATCCCTCGGGCCAATTCGAGTTCCCGTCCGTGCCTTCGGGCACCTACCAGCTTGTCGCCGGGGGCCCGGGCTATCAGCCCCTGGAGATTGCGGACGTTCGGGTGAGCGCCGGCCACAGCCTGACGCTGGGAGCGCTCACGATGACCATCGCGAGCGATCCGGCGCAGCTTGAGCCCTACGTGGTGCAGGCCAAGTCGGCGGCGTACGGGCCCCTCGACCGTATTCAGGGCGACCCGATCCCGCGCACGGCCATAGGCAACGTCGACCGCCCTCGTTCCGAGAACGACCCCCTCGACTACACGATCTTCACCCGCGAGCAGATAGCCAGGAGCGGTGTCATCGACGTGAATGATTTCCTGCAGCGCGAAATCCTGGACAGCGACGTGACGGCGCTGCCGCCGGAACGCAACGGGAGCGCGCGGGCCTTCGCATCGGGCAGCGACAACCTCAACATGCGGGGCTACGGGGCGGACGCGACGATTGTGCTCGTGGACGGCCGCCGCCTTCCCGAGATCGTCACGGCGCTTCCCGCCAACCTGACCTCCGCCACCCCGCCGCAGGCCGACGTGAACGTGATCCCGCTCAGCCTGATCGACCACATCGAGGTCCTCCCGGTGTCGGCCTCGGCCATCTACAGCGGCAGTCCCGTGGGCGGGGTGATCAACATCGTCCTGCGGCCCGACGCCAACTCGACGGAGCTCACGACGACCTACACGAACGCCCTAGCCGGATTCGATGCGCCGCAGTCCACGGTCTCGCTCCTTCACGGGGAGACGCTCCTCGGGGGCAAGCTCCACTTCAGGCTGAACGCGACCTTTACTCTGGTCTCCCCTCCCACGGAGACCGACCTCGGGTACATCAGGGCGAGCCTCGCGCAGGCGCGGGTGGCGCAGGCCTCGCTCTACCGGGCCACTCCCAACGTGAGC
>Ga0302320_10024211_pt1 | contig 11864 bp, 5 predicted proteins | sample Bog_T0_3_FD_202130 | JGI IMG/M metagenome (GOLD analysis project Ga0302320, IMG submission 202130) | Peat permafrost microbial communities from Stordalen Mire near Abisko, Sweden - Bog_T0_3 | ecosystem: Environmental > Terrestrial > Soil > Wetlands > Peat | place: Sweden: Abisko, Stordalen Mire... | reverse complement strand
CGATCTCAGTCACGTTCCCGCCAATCTGCTTTCGCTTGGCGCACTTGATTTTGGAATGGTGGTGGACGGCGCGGTAGTGATGGTGGAGAACACCGTCCGGCGTATCAACAAAAACAGCCAAAGTAATGTCCCAAAGCCTGTCGCGCAAGTTATTCGCGAGGCTACTCACGAAGTTCAACGTCCGGTGTTTTACGCCATCGCCATCATTATCACTGCCTACATGCCGATCTTCACTCTGCAACGAGTAGAAGGCCGCCTGTTCCGGCCCATGGCTTTGACAGTTGCTTTCGCTCTTCTGGGTGCGCTGACTTTCTCCATCCTTATCGCCCCGGTTCTCTCCAGCGTGCTCTTCCGCAAGGGAGCGCGGGAATGGCGCAACCCGGTCATGGAGTTTCTGACCGAGCGCTATCGTATCAACCTGCGTTGGGCCATTGAACATCGCTGGCTTACTCTCAGCGCGGGAATCGCAGCCGTCGCTGTATCGGCATTTCTGGCGTTCAGTGGAGTTATTGGTTCTGAGTTTCTTCCGCATCTCGACGAAGGTGCAATCTGGGCACGCGGTACGCTCGCCGACAGTACCAGTCTCACGGAGGGAACTCGCTTTACGGACCAGGCGCGCCTGATTTTCGCGTCCTTTCCCGAGGTAACCAAAGTTGTGTCAGAGGTGGGGCGTCCCGACGACGGAACCGATACGGGCGGTTTCGGGAATACAGAATATTTTGTGGACCTCAAACCGAAGGATCAGTGGCGGCCGGTGTTCCACCGGGACAAGGAAGAACTGATCGCCGCGATGAATCGCGAGATCAGTAAGCTCCCGGGGGCCCTTTGGAATTTCTCACAGCCTATCGAAGATAACGTGGGCGAAACGGTCACTGGGACAAAAGGTCAACTAGCACTCAAGCTTTTCGGGAAAGACCTGAAGACTCTGGACGAAAAAGGCGACGAGGTCACAGCCGCCATGTCCCACGTGCCAGGACTCGCCGATCTCAAGTTCTTTCACACTTTAGGTCAGCCGAATCTGAACTTTACGATCGACCGAAAAGCGGCGGCAAGATTTGGCATCAACGTAGCCGACATCCAGGATGCGATCCAGACCGCGGTCGGTGGCAACGCAGTCAGCCAGGTGCTTATTGGTGAGGAGCGCTACGACGTGGTGGTGCGATACCAGGCTCCGTACCGCGACACCGAGAAAGCGATTGCCAACATTCGACTGCTCTCCCCATCGGGCGAGAGAGTCTCGCTGGCGCAACTCACCAAGGTAACGGTTCAAGACGGCGCCTATGACATCTATCGCGAAGGCAACAGCCGTTATGCCGCAATAACGTTTAGCGTGCGGGGCCGGGACCTGGGAAGCACTGTGGCGGACGCCATGCGACAGGTCAGCCAAAAAGTGAAACTGCCGGCAGGTTACCGGCTCGATTGGTCCGGAGAGTATGAGAGCGAAAAGCGTGCGGAGGCGCGTCTGCTGGTCGTTGTGCCGCTGACCATTTTACTGATCGTCATCATCCTCTATACCATGTTCCGTTCATTCAAATGGGCCATGCTGATTTTGGTGAACGTCATACTCGCCCGCGTCGGGGGACTGCTGGCACTGCTGATTACCCACACCAACTTCAGCGTCTCATCGGGCGTCGGCTTCCTTGCCCTGTTCGGCGTGTCCGTGCAAACCGGAGTGATCATGCTCGAATACATCAATCAGCGCCGCGCACAAGGGCACTCGATCACGGATGCTGCGGTGGAAGGTGCAGTTCTGCGGCTTCGTCCCATCATGATGACCATGCTGGTGGCGACGCTGGGCCTACTGCCTGCCGCGCTCTCGCACGAGATCGGTTCCGACTCGCAGCGTCCATTTGCCATTGTGATCGTCGGAGGTCTGATTTCCGACCTGGTGATGAGTATCATCCTGCTGCCCACTTTGTACGTGTGGATGGCGAGAGATGGGGACAAACTTCCCATCCCGGAGGATTCCTTTGAAAGCTAAACATTCAGCTCTGTACTCTACCCATATCAATAGAGACTGGGTGACGTGCGCTTTGTTCGCTTGGGTCCTATGTTTCTGTTCAAGCTATGTTACGGGACAGACGCCTCCGGCACCAGCGAAGGTTACTTTGGACCAAGCTATTCAAATGGCGCTGCAGCACAATCACAGTCTGCTGGCGGCTCGGACGACGGTGCAACAAAGCGAAGCGCAGGAGGTCACCGCAAACCTCCGCCCTAACCCGACCTTGTTCACAGACTGGGAATACTTGCCCCTCGTTCATCCGAACACCAACCTTGCCGATTACCTTCATGACTCCACCGAAGGCGACATCGGGATGAGTTACCTGTTCGAGCGCGGCAAGAAACGGCAGCATCGACTGAAGGCAGCAAAGGACGCAACCGCGGTGACGCGATTTCAGGTTACAGACAACGAGCGTGGTCTGACGTTCCAGGTTGCCCAGCTATTTATAAATGTGCAGCTTGCGGAGTCAACTCTCGACCTGGCGCGGCTGGATGTGAAGAGCTTCGCAACCACTGTCGATATCGGGGAAAAACAATACAAGGCTGGAGGTATCAGCGAAAACGATTATCTGAAAATCAAACTCCAGTTGCTGCAGTTTCAGCAAGACGTCCAGCAAGCCCAACTCGCAAGGGCGCAGGCGCTGTCGGATCTCCGGCAACAACTGGGCTACGAATCTGTGCCCGCGAACTATGACGTCGAAGGCGTCTTCGATTACCAGTCGCTTCCCTTTGCGATCGATGAGTTGCAGCGCAAAGCGCTGGACAATCGGCCAGACCTGAGTGCAGCTACGCTGGGAGTTACCGCCGCCGATAGCCAGCACGAGCTCGCAAGAGCGGACGGCAAAGTAGATGTGACCGCTTCGAGCAACTACTCGCATGTCAATGCGATTAGCGCCCTCACTTTCAGCGTGAGCGTTCCCCTTCCGATTTTCAACCGCAACCAGGGTGAAATCGCTCGGACCCGCTATGTGATGACCCAGGCGCAGCAGTTGCAGGCAGCAGCGCGCGGGCAGGTTATGACCGACGTGCGCGACGCCTATGAGGCGCTTGAGACCAGTGACCAGATAGCTCAATACTATCGATCCGGATACCTGGATGTTTCAAGGAAGAGCCGCGATATCAGCGAGTACGCCTACCATCGCGGCGCCACGAGTCTCTTGGACTTCCTTGACGCCGAACGCAGCTATCGGGCTACGCAGTTGGCATGGCGCCAAACAATTGCTGCGTACCTGACTGCTCTCGAACAGCTTCGCGACGCGGTGGGAACCCGGAGTCTGCCGTGATTCACTATCATACTTCGCAACATGGCGCTAAAGGGAGTCTATGACCAGAGAAGAGATTCGTGCGCGGATCGCGGAGATCGGCATTATTCCCGCCGTTCATGTGTATTCCGAGAGTGAAGCCCTGTTTGCCGCGGAAGCGGTCAGCGGCGGCGGAATTCCCATCGTCGAGATCACTACGACCACACCGGGCGCGGTCAGTGTGATTGGCGAGTTGATGCGCTTCAGCACGGAAACGATTGTCGGCGCCGGTACACTGTCAGACGTTGAAACGGCGCGCCGGTGTCTTGAGGCCGGTGCAGCATTTCTGACCACGACGGGACCCGATCTGGAGATTGTAGAATTTGCCGTGAAGCGAGGGATTGTGGTTCTGTCCGGAGCATTGACGCCCGGCGAGGTAATGGCTTCCTGGAAGGCTGGCTCGGATTTTGTCAAAGTGTTTCCGTGCTCGCCGATGGGTGGCCCAGATTACATCCGCGCTTTAAGAGTACCCTTCCCGCAGATTCCCCTGATCGCGTCAGGCGGCGTGACCCAGCAGAATGCAGCGGATTTCATCCTTGCGGGAGCTGTTGCGCTGGGCATCGGACAGCACCTGATCCATCAGAACGCAATCAGGCTCCGCCAGCGGGAACGCATACACGAGCTGGCGCGGCGCTACAGAAAGATAGTGAGCGACGCTCGCGCCCAAGGGCCAAAGTGAGTTATCTAGAAATGGGCTGAGCGTGGCTGGAATGGGGCAGGGGGTTGATTTCATTGGGGCGCGCGTTTGTGTTGCTGGCTTGGGTTCGCGCTGCGATCGTCCGGGCGCGAACCCAAGAGTCATCCGAGCTTATCGCAACGAAGCGATCGATTTTTCATCGTCAAGCAGTCGTGCTGGACGAGACACCGTGCGCACTTGAATGTGGTCCTTCGAGACCAATCCCGTCACGGTCGCCTTTCCGCCGGCAAAGCCGTCGATCATGTGGTGATTGACCTCGAGTACGAAGGGTCTGTCTCTAATCAGCAGAACATACTGCGAACCCTGTGCCACGGAATCCAGGGTACAAGTCTGCAGCGTCTGATTTCTTCGGCATGAGTATTGATGGTTGATTCGTCCGCTGGAGGTCACGGTTCCAGTCAAACTCTGCTCCAGTCCATCGCCTGAGACGGCCGGCGCCTGGGCCACTGCGAGCGCCGAACTCAATACTACAATCGCAGCAACAAGACTCAATTGATTCACTCGAATTGTATACATACTGTCTGCCTCACCTTCATGTTCTCTTCGCGGCGTGGCGGCGTCTCGCTGCACACTGCCGATTCTCAATAACTACTACTAAAGATGTCTTCAGAACTAAAGCAAAACTTAAGTGTTGCTAAATGGTTTCTAAACCAGAGGTGTGGGTGGGCACGACATCGCGGGGGAGGAGAGAACGACTTCTCTCTTCCGCTTCCGGTCTTTTCGGACTAGAGGAGGTGACGGGCAAGTTGCACGATGTCTTTAGCGCTACTTACTTGCCGGTCCTGAATCCGGTGCGCTCGATGAAGCACGATGGAGCAGATCAATCACAGCCTGATAAAGCCGGTTGCGCATTTCGAAGCGATCGGCGGCACGCGTGGCGTAGCGCACGATGATATCCGTACCGGAGGCCGTGGGGCGCATATCCACGGTGGGAGTGGCGCTGAACTGGGTCAGTCCCTGGGTTACGCGCTGCCACTCGACCTTGGCGAGGTTGGTGTCTTTCTCCGTCTCTTTGACCACTGCTTTGTGAATTAGTCCGATAACCTCTTGACTGTCCTTGGAAGACGGGATGTTGACCTTGATCTCATCCCACATCCATTGGCCGGTTGTGGAGAAATTGAAGTATTGGCCGGAGATGGCGAATTTATTGAGGAAGGTGACTCGACGGCCCGTTGGGTGACCTCGGTCTGTCCAGTTGCCTGTCTCCAGCAGCGAGGTGCGAAAGAGGCCAATCTCAACGACCTCTCCTCCGACGCCGTTGATTTCAACCCAATCTCCCACCCGTATTCCGTTCTTGCCCATCAACACGAACCAGCCAAGAAAGGCGACGATGAAATCCTGAAAAGCGAGCGTCAATCCGGCCGTGGCAAGGCCGAGAATCGTGGGTACCTGACTGGGTGGCCCAAAGATCACGAGAAGGATGCACAGGAGCGCGAGGACCTGCGTCGCCAGCAGGAGGATGGTATGCAGCGTGTGCCTGCGGCGATTATCGAACGACGGACGCTCCAGTACCGCGTTCACCAGCGAACCTGCCAACCCGGCACACAAAACGATCAATGCGATCCATGCGAATGACCCAAGCATCAGGTGCCAGAGGATGCGATGTTGCAGTACAACCTGCGCAGCCCATTTGCCGTACACCGCCGAGAGTTGTTGCTGGGTCTGCAGGCGGTCGGCCATGATACTAAGAATGCTGCTTTGCGCGGACAACCGCTTGATCGACTCCAGTTTATTAGCCTTGGTTGGTATGGGGAGAGGTGCCGCTGCGGGTGCAACTCCGTTGGCGGGCGGCTGGACCGCCGTGTGAGTATTTCCGATCGTAGCGGAACTCACCGAAGTCTGTAACTGTGCATATTCGGCTTTCAGGGAAACCGCGTCCCTATCCGCCTGCTGCATGGCCTGCAGTATCGAATCATAACGGCTGCGCTGGCTGAACCAAGCTGTGAGGCGGCGATACAGGGTTCCCTTGGCTCGCGCAGATTCCACTGCTGTCTGCCCACCGCTGTTCGCGTGCTCATCAAACGCGTGCATCGCGGCTTCGCGTGCAGTAAGTTCCTGCTGAATGGTACTACGCTGATCGCCGCTCTGACGTGCAAGAACCAGGACCGCATCGTTGAGAACATCGGCATCGAGCGCAAGTTGCGCTGTCGCGACCTCCAGATCGTCGGCAACGGCGGCTGTGTTCGACCGCTTCGCCTGCTCTGTCAGGCTATCTACCTGAGCCTGGTCGTCTTTGACTGTCCTCTGTAGATCCTCGACTTTGTGCGAAAGCGCCAAGGCCTCGCCGGCCGGCACGTGCGTCTGAAGACTTGCCTGGCGAAGTGCCATGGCAAATGCCTGGTCCACCTCATGATCTGCGAGGCGTTGTGCTTCCCGGGCATAACGCTGCTCTTCCACGGATACAGCCAGTGGGGCCAACGCTGCTGCAGTTGTCCAGGGACTCTGATCCACCAATCCCTCTGGGGAGTGGGTGCCACGTCCCGTGGCAAAATGCAAGTTGGCCATGGAGTCCCGTGTCAAGTAACTGCCGATGATGCAGGAGATCAGCACGAGCGCTGACATGAAAATCACCAGCGCACGTCCACTGGTAATCGCGCCATTCATAGATCGAAAACGGTCGTTGATAAAGTCGCCTCGGATAGCTCAGGAAAAACGTCGGGTCGAAAGGTGATTGGTTTGACATGGGAGCGGTTGCTGAGCGGCCTTCGTCAATTTGGCGCTGCGCCTCTGCACGGCTCTGCAATCAATAGTATGCCGGAAACCATGCCTGGTTCTTCGATGCGTCCCATCCGCTGGTCTCCTTCTGGCAGACCTGCATCATTTCATCTTCTGTTTATAGGCTTTTCACACGTCGTCAACAATTGAAAGAATCTACATCGGGGTGAGCGATTCCTTTTTACTCCGGGGCAGTAAACATGAAAAAGACGAGCGCGATTCCTCTCCCTGTTTGTCGCTATGCTCGTGATCTCCACCCCACTGCGTGCAGCAACTTCAGACGATGATGACAAGCGGGAATTTAGACACGCTCTGCTAATCGGCGTCGATGAGTTTCACGCCCTGGACCTCACGAACTATGTAGACAGTCACCCTCACTCGACGCTCGCTCAACTCAGTGCCATGGCGTCACCTACGATAACGCATCCGCCTGGGCCAGTTACTTTCCTGGGAGGAAGCGGCGGATGGTACCGGGCCGCGTCTTTGGCTCAGGGGCGAGTTGCGGGCGCGAGCGGTTTGGCTACGTTGTGCTGCCTCCCAGGCATGGGGATACTGGTGGGCGCGCGGTGTGTCCTGGGCACGAGCGGCGACGTAGCCGGGCGTTCATGAGCCGCGGTCTCGCGAACCTTGAGACTCCGGCTCAATCCTTTCTGCTCGGCGTTGAAGCGTTCGGTTACGTCGGCCAGGCGTTGACCATCGTAGCCGCGCCGTTTGGCCACGATGCGGTAATCGAAACTCAGCGAAGACGTTCCGCCACCCGACTCGCGCACTTCGAAGGTGGCCGCCGTCTTGCGGCTGATATAGAGGCCCCTCGAGTCGCCGTTCGGGGTAAGGAAGACGTAGTAGCCCGCCGTCCCGCTGACGGTCTCGGCGAACCCCGGGTCGATGTTCACGACGGCGACTCCGTGCTCCAGCGCGGCGGAGCCGAAATCTTCCATCCAGTTCTCCGGCGACTGCATGGCGTAGGTCTCCACGGTGCGCGCTCCACCGCCTGCCGTCGCCAGCGTTTTTACCTGTCCGGTACAGGTGAGGTCACCGTTGCCGCCGATGCCGCAGGTGCCCGTGCGGGTGGAGGCCTGTAGGGTTGTGAAGAGGCCAGGGACGACGCTGGTGCCGGCGGTTCCGGAGTTTCCCAGGTACATGGTGGTCCATGAGTTACTGTTATTCAGGAAGACGCCGGCGTGGCCGTCATCCGAGGTGCCGATGACGCCGACGGCCCATGCAGGAGAGACAGCGGTACTGCTGGTTCCGGTATCGCCCCAGACGCCGCTGTAGATGTTGTATGACGAGAAGGTGGTGCTCTTTGCGTTGCCAACGCCCAGAACACCAGCCTCCTGCTCGACGAGGCTGTAGGCTACGCCATAAACGCCGTTTCCTCCAGAGGAGGAAGTCCCGTTTATCCCATCGCCGCCTTCGCCTGTCGCCGAAAGACCGCCCCCTCCGCTGTTGGTTACGAAGACTGCCGGGGCGCTCGCGCTGTTGTTGACGAAGACTCCGGCATAACCGGTGTCCGCGGTGCCGATTACGCCAGCGGGGAGGCCGTTGTTATTGCCGGAGGTATCGCCCCAGACCCCGGCAGCGGCAACGCTGCTCTCGCTCGTATATGTTCTGCTGAACGCGGACAGAGTGGACCCAAGCACACCCGCCCCACCATTCGTGGGGTTGGTGGCATTGCCGAACACTCCACTTCGGGTATCCGAATATCCGGCGACGCCATTGACGCCGCTGGTTCCATTGCCTACGACGGCACCCAGACCGGTGGAACTGCTGGCCGAGACCTGGCCACCGAAGCTTGCGCTCTGGGCGAAGGTGTTGGCGCTGTTCGTATAGGCGACGTTGGGCAGCGTGGGCACGTCCAGGGCTTGGATCGCGGATAGGTAGGAGTTGGTTCCGTTGCTGCGGAGATAGGTATTCGGCACCTGCGATCCAATGAGCGCATTGAGCGCCAGCTGTTGCGTCGTCGCCCCTGTACCGCCGTTGGCGATGGCGACCGTGCCGCTCAGCCCCGCCGTCGCCTGCGTCGTGCCGTCGGGAAACTTGAAGCCGCCGCTCGTGCTCTGAATCACGCCGGCTACCGACAGCGGATAGGCCGGCGTGCTGGTGCCGATGCCGATGTTGCCGGTGTTATCGACGCGCATGCGCTCGGTGCGCGTAGTGGTGCCGTTTGTGGTGGTGGCAAACGCCATCGCGGTGCCGTTGGCCGTGGCCGTCCAGTTCTCGGTGGACATGAAGCCGACTTTGACCTTGCTGCCGGGGAACGCCGATCCGTTGTACCCGGCGGAGGCGAACTGTCCGAGGTTGTCGCCGCTCTGGGTGGCCAGGGGCGCGTTGGCGGAGCCGCGTCCGGTGTAGAAGTTGAAGTTGGGCGAGTCGCCGGAGACGTTGGAGTAGTTCTCCAGTCGGATGCTGGGGTTGGTGCCTACGATCGTGAACATGGCCGCCGGGGTGGTGGTGCCGATGCCTACGTTGCCGCTGGTGGCCTGGAAGAGCGAGGAGTTTTTCAGGTCGCCGCTGGCGTCGTAAAAGTAGGGCACGTAGCCGAGGGTGGGGCCGGAGGCCGAAATGGCGGCGGTGACCGCGTTATTGACGGCTGCGGTGACGGCTGCGGTGTTGATGAAGTTGGCGGGGGCGGGGGCGGCGACCGGAGCGGCGCCGGCGCGGAGGAAGGCGGAGACGGGCAGACCGCCGAGGGTCTCGGAGTCGGAAGCCTTGAGCGCGTAGGGAACGCTGACGAGCAGAACGCGGGGCTGCTCGGGCTGGCCTTCGGCTTCAACGCCGAGCCAGCGGGCTTCGCCGGTGCTGAAGACTTCGAGAGGGATCCCGGTGGCGCTGCGCAGGCCGAGCAGCGAGTTGTAGTGGCCACCCGAATCGACGGCGAGGTTCTGGACTTCCTGCCAGAGCGGGGCTCCGCCGGATTGATCCTTGTAGAGCGCGAAGATGACGCTGACGTTGCCGGCGGGTGCGCCGGAGATGGTTCCGCTGAACTTGACGAGGTGGGGAACGGTGACGCCGTCTTCGGCCAAGGCGCAGCCGAGCAGAACGGTGGCGCAGAACAGTACTGCGGCCAAGCGGCGTAAATGGAAAGTGAGCGAGTTGACAACGGCGTGCCGTCCAGACATAGATCCTCCAATGCAGTGTTTTGTGGGTGGAAAACGAAAACTACAAAAGTGCAGATGGAAACCCAATAAGGAAGAAATGTAGGAGCAAGGCAAGCGAAGACTATCGTTTGGAGCAAACCACGCGAAGCTAATGGGAGGACAATACAGCCGAAAAGCCATGGCTGTCAAGACGGAGCGGGAAAATTCCAAGGGGCGCGAGATCTGCCTTGCGGGCGCCAGACGGGGCTACCCCGGCGAGGCTGCCGGGGAAGAGGCGGAAGCAAGCCAAGAGGTTACTGCAGGGTGACGAGGACCTCGATTACGCCGGTGCCGTGGCCGAGCGAGCCAAGGGCTTTGCCGACGACGGCGCCGAGCATGCGGTTGCGGTCGGTGCCTCGCATGGCATGGCCGAGAGTGGAGGAGGAGACCAGCAGGTCGCCGCGATGGATGGGACCATTCTCGGCGGTGACCTTGCAGGGCACGATGCCGACCATGGCGAGGGGAATCTCGGAGGCCAGGCGCGGGTCATCGGTGCCGTGAGGCATGGCGAGGATTCCGGGCTTGGTGGCATAGATGCCGGCGACGAGGGTGGAGTAGGGCTGGGCGACGCGCTGGAAGCGGCGATCGCCGGTGGGATCGACGGTCATCAGGTCGCCGGGTGCGTAGGAGGCCAAGTCGCCGACGACATCGACGGACTCGGCAAAGTCGGCGCCACTGGTGGCGGTGCCGCCATCGAAGAAACCCTTGCCGGTCGCGTCCACGCGGAAGACGTTGGTGGTATTGAAGTTCTGATCGACCACCTGGCCGAGCAGCAGGGTGCCTCCCGCAGAGGTCTGGAATTCGCCGCCGATGCCGTTGCCGGGAACCGGGACGCAGGTGACGATGCCGCTGGTGGTGGTGCAGGACTGGGCGACTCCCGAGCCCACGACGGCGACGCCGTTGGGGCTGAAGGTCTGGCCCAGCACGCCGATGGTGCTGCCAGTGGTGGAGCCGGCCACGCCCTGCACGCCCACTCCGGAGTTGGAGGCAACCTGGCCGACGATGGCGGCGACCTGGTAGGTCTGGTTGGTGGAGATGGCGAAGATGGGGACGCCCTGCCCGCTGGTCTGGGCGGTGATGGCGGAGGCGGCGGAAAAGGGATCGGTGACGATGGCGAAGATGGCATTGGCCGTGGGGTCGCCCGAGGCGGTGGTGGCAAAGATGGCGTTGGGCGCGAGGCCGGTGTTGTCGGCCTCGACGGTGAGACCGATGTTGCCCGAGGTTCCCACGTTGATGGTCTGGGGCAGGGCGAAGGTATTGCTGGACTGGGTGCTGGCCCCTCCGAGGTTGGCGAGGGCCGCGGCCGCCGTCATGGCACCGGTGCCGCCTTGGGCGACGCTGACCGAGCCGGCGAGTTTGGCGGCGTTCATGCCGGCGATCTGGGAGTCGCCGACGGCGCCGGCGATCTGGGAGAAGGCGTAATCGCCGGGCTGGGAGGTGACGTAGCCGGTGCGGGCGTTGAAGCCGGTGACGGCGCCTCCGCCGCCCGAGCCGCCGCCGAGGAGCACCCAGCCGTTGCCGGTGGGATTGCAGATGAACAACTGCTGTCCCGGGGTGGCGTCGGTCTTGAGCAGCAGTTCCTTGCTGGCGACGCAGGTTGGCGGGGTGGCCGCCGAGAGCAGCGCCCGGACCGGCAGGGTTGCGGCGGCTCCGCTGAAATCCTGGGTGCCGGTGGTGAAGGTGTTGGCGGCGCTGGTCAGGGCGACGCTCGAGGGCAGGCTCTGGGTGGCGACGGTGCCGGTGAGTTTGCCGGCATTGAGCGAGGTCAGCCAGGCCGGATCGGGGTAGCTGCCGGTGGTGTAAACGCCATTGATTACGCCGGCCGCGGTGGTGGCGAGGGTCGAGGTGGCGGCGTTGCCGCTGATGCTGCCACTGATGGTGCTGGAGAAAGTCTTGGCGCCGCTGATGATCTGTGGAGTGGCTAGATCCACGAAGTTCTGGGTCGCCGAGCCGGTGAGCGCGGCTGAGGTCTGGGTACTGCCGTCGGGGAACAGGATGCCGCCGGCGGTCTGG